>Ga0163150_10004450_pt1 | contig 18725 bp, 13 predicted proteins | sample OliLakLV19P2IB_FD_148628 | JGI IMG/M metagenome (GOLD analysis project Ga0163150, IMG submission 148628) | Freshwater microbial mat bacterial communities from Lake Vanda, McMurdo Dry Valleys, Antarctica - Oligotrophic Lake LV.19.P2.IB | ecosystem: Environmental > Aquatic > Freshwater > Lake >...
CGATGAAAAGGACGTAAAAGCGATGGCGAGGGTGGTGGCAAGGCGAGGTGGGTTTACGGCTTGGCGCGGTCTTGGAAGCGCGGGCCGTGGCCGTAGTAGGGCTGCTCGTCCCATGCTTCGTGGCCGCCGAGGACGCGGGGGTCTTTGGTGGCCTTCAGCTCATCGATCAGTTGGTCGGCGAGCTTCGACTTGGCGACGGCATACGCGGGGTCGGCGGCGAGGTTGGTCATCTGGTGCGGGTCCTTCTTCAGGTCGTAGAGCTCCTCGGCGGGCCGCTTGGCGAAGCAGAGGTCGTAAGCCCGGCGGTGGGCGGCGTCCTTGTCCTTGTTGTCCACGATGTAGAGCTTGGTCGGGCCGTTGTCGCAGTCGGCGAGCCAGGCGCCGGGGATGAAGGCCTTGTCGTGGTGGGGCGTGCCGGCGGGCCAGCGGTCGGGGGTGAAGTTGCGGATGTAGAGGAAGTCGTGGGTGCGGATGGCCCGCATGGGGGTGCCGCCGGTGTCGGGGGCTTCCTGGCAGGGGACGTGGCGTTCCTTGCCGAGGAAGATGGGGCGCGGAGGTGCAAGCGTGGCGGCGGGGTTGGTGGTGAGTGTTGGGAGCAGGTTGCGGCCGGTCATGGCGGCGGGGCGGTCGATGCCGGCGGCGGCGAGGAAGGTGGGGGCGAGGTCGGTGAGGCTGACGAGGTCGGTGACGGTGCGGTTGGCGGGGATGCCCTTGGGCCAGCGGATGGCGAGGGGGACTTGGGCGCCGCAGTCGTAGAGGTTGCCCTTGCAGCGCGGGAACGGCATGCCGTGGTCGCCGGTGATGACGACGATGGTGTTGTCGAGCAGGCCGCGCTTCTCGAGCTCGGCAAGTGCGTCGCCCACTTCGCGGTCGAAGCGTTGCACCTCGAAGTAGTAGTCGGCAACGTCGCCGCGGGTGATGTCGTTGTCGGGGACGAAGGGGAAGAGTTTGACGGCCGCGGGATCGATGCCGTTCTTGCGGCCGATGCCGGGTTCGTAAGGTCGATGCGGATCGCTGGCGCCGAACCAGAAGCAGAAGGGCGCGTCTTTCGGCTGCTTGTCGAGGAAGGCGGCGAGGGACTTGTAGTTGGGTCCCGCGGGATGTGGGTGGTTGCCAACTTTGCCGGGGCCGAAGGACTTGCGGGCGTGGCCGACGTGGTAACCGGCCTTGGCGAGGAGGATCGGGTAAGTCGGTTGGTCACCGGGCCAGTCGGACCAGAGGCAGGCGCCGGAGCCGAGGCGCCAGAAGTGCTGGCCGGTGAGGATGGCGTTGCGGCTGGGCGTGCAGGAGGGGGAGGAGACGAAGGCGTGCTTGAAGAGGGCTCCCTCCTTGGCGACGCGGTCAAAGGTGGGGGTTTTGACGGCGGCGTCGCCGTAGGCGGAGGCGTGGACACCCCAATCGTCGGCAATGCAGAAGAGGATGTTGGGGCGGGCGGCGGCGGATGAAGGTTTCGGATCCGCGGCGAGCGCCGGCGGCGAGGCGCCAAGGCAGCCGAGCAGGATGACACACGCGGAGACGGTCGCGATGGCGCGTTTGGTGCGGAGCATGGCGGTTCCTTGTGGCAAGCGGCGGCCGATAACGAGCGGCATGGTGGGGTGCGCACCATTATGTCCGAGAGTGGCGGAAGCGCCGCGCGACGGGGTGAAGACCTCGCGGTTTACCCGTTTCCCCGGGTAATTTCCCTATAGGATATTTACTTTCATTAAGCCAAGATGAAGTCTGATCCACCGGTCGGCCCGCGTCTGTGCTCATTTATCTAGACCCGAAGAAGCGTTTGTGGACCCGGCGTGATTGCTCACCCGATCGGAATCGCGTGAGTGCCATTGACCCAAAGAGAGGACGCATCATGATCATCTCGGGGAATCGCCCTTCCAACCGCCGTCGCAACCACCTTCAGAACAACCTTGTCGGCGCGCCGGTATTCGAGGCGTGCGAGCCGCGGCTGATGCTGGCGGCGACGTACACGGTCGTCAACGCCAACGACAGCGGCATCGGTTCGTTGCGGGAAGCGATCGAAGACGCCGCCTCCGGCGACACCATCAACTTCGCCATCACCGGCGGCGACCTCACCATCGACTTGGTCTCGCAACTGCCCGACATCACCGGCGGCATCACCATCGACGGCACCACGCAGGCCGGCGTCGTGCTCGACGGCAGCCTCATCCCGATCGCGCCCGCCGCCCACGGCCTGGTGCTCACCGGCAGCGGCAACGTCGTGAAGGGCCTGACCATCCAGGACTTCCGCGCCCGCGGCATCCAGGCCACGGGCATCGGCGGCCACACCATCGAGGGCAACACCATCGCCACCAACTTCGACGACGGCATCGGCGTCCTTGGCGCCAACGTCCAAGTCATCGGCAACACCATCAGCGGCAACTTCGACGATGGCATCCTCCTCAACAGCACCGCCGCCGGCGCCATCATCAGCGGCAACCTGATCACCGGCAACCGCGACGACGGCATCTCTTCCATCGTCGTCCCCACCACCACGATCCCCATCGCCGCGACCATCACCAACAACACCATCGTCTCCAACGGGCTCGTCAGCCCCAGCGGCCAGGGCATCGACATCACCGCCGGCGGCTCGCTCATCATCACCAACAACCGCATCGGCGTCACCGGCTTCAACATCAACGCCAACCCGCTGCTCGATCAATTTGTCGCCGGCGGCAACGGCCGCGGCGGCATGAACGTCGGCGGCGGCGGCGGAAACACCATCACTGGCAACATCATCGGCAGCAACGGGTTCTCGACCACCGAGGTGGCCGGCATCAGCGTCGGCAGCGACAGCAATACCATCGATGGCAACTTCATCGGCGTCGCCAGCGGTGAAAACGGCATCGTCACCGGCTTCGGCAACAAGGACGAAGGCATCAACATCGCCTTCACCGCCGATGGCAACACGCTGACCGGCAACGTCATCGCCGGCAACGTCCGCGACGGCGTACGCGTGTTCAGCCCTAGCATCCCGGTTGGTTCCAACACCACCAACACCCTCACGCAGAACCTCATCTACGACAACGGCGGCATCGGCATCAACCTCGTCGAGGCCACCGCGTTCCCGCCCATCGCCAGCCCCAACGACGGCGGCGACGTCGACACCGGCGCCAACGGGATGCAGAACTTCCCGCTCATCGCCTCGGCCACGCTGACCAGCACCACCCTCACGCTCTCCGGGTCGCTCGACTCCGGCGCGGGCAGTTTCACTATTGAAGTCTTCGCGGACAACCCCACCGGCGACACCGAAGGCAAGGTCTACATCGGGTCGTTCACCACGACATCTGGCGCGTTCAGCACGAACATCGCGGTGTCGCCCGCCACGCTCGCCGCCCTCCAAGCCTTGGGCACCAGCGCCACCATTACCGCCACCGCCACCGACAGCCTGGGCAACACCAGCGAGTTCTTCGGCAACGTCGCCGGCGAACCGGCACCCGTCGCCGCGGTCCCGCAGCCGAACGTCGCCCCGAGCGTCACCGTCAATGCGGCAAGCGTCACCGTCGACGAGGGCGAAACCGCCGAGAACGGCGGCGCCTTCAGCGACGCCAACGCCGGGGATATCGTCGAGGTCAGCGCGTCGGTCGGCGACATCGTGTTCGACGAGAACGTCGCCAGCGGCGAGTGGACCTGGTCGCTCGACACCGTCGATGACCTTGGGCCGGTCACGGTGACGATCACCGCGACCGATTCGCTCGGCGCGCAGAGCACCACCAGCTTCCAGCTCACCGTGAACAACGCCGCGCCGACCGTCACGGTCGACACCGCCAGCGTCACCGTCGACGAGGGCGACACCGCGACCAACAGCGGCACCTACGGCGACCCCGGCGCGAACGATATCGTCGAGGTCTCGGCCTCGGTCGGCGACATCAGCTACGAGAACGGCCTCTGGTCGTGGTCGCTGGGCACCACGGACGACCTGCCAACCGATACGGTCACCATCACCGTCACCGATAACGCGGACGCCACCAGCACCGTCACGTTCCAGCTCACCGTGGACAACGTGGCCCCCGTCGTCGCGGCCACGAATGGCAGCGTCACCGTCACCGCCGGCACCACCGCGATCAATAGCGGCAGCTTCAGCGACGCGGGCCTCGGAGATATCGTCGGCATCACCGCCAGCGAAGGCACGGTCACGAAGACCAATGGCACGAACGCCAGCAACGGCACCTGGAACTGGTCGAAGAGCACGACGCTCCCCGAAGGAACGCACACCGTCACCATCACGGCCACCGATGACGACGGCGGCACCGCGACGATCACCTTCGACCTGACGGTGACGCCGTCGGTCAGCACCGTTGGGGCCGTCGTCACCGCCGACGCCGACAACCCGGGCGACACCGCCCTCGTCGTCACCGCCAATCCCGGCGGCGGCTCGGTCGATGTCGGCAACGGGTCGGCATCCGGCTCCATCCTCGTCACCATCCGCAACGCCGCCAACACCGTCGTCTTCCAGCAGCAGTTCGCCGGGGGCTCAATCGACCGCGTCGTGGTGTACGGCAGCGACGGCAACGATGTCCTCCGCGTCGCCAGCAACTTCAATACGCCCACCGAGCTCTACGGCGGCGATGGCCTCGACTGGCTCCGCGGCGGCAACGTCAACGATTACCTCGACGGCGGCAGCGGCATCGACCTGCTCTTCGGCGGCAACGGACGCGACATCCTCGTCGGCGGCACCGGCTTCGACATCGTCACCGGCAACCAGCAGGACGACATCCTCATCGGCGGCGTCTACACCGGCGGCCGCAACACCCTCGCCGCCCTCTTCGCCGAATGGACCCGCGACACGAACTACACCACCCGCGTCAACAATCTTCGCCTCGGCGGGGGCCTCAACGGCGCCACGGTCCTCAACGACACCAACGTCTTCGACGACGACATAATGGACATCCTCATGGGCCTCCAGGGCCGCGACTGGTTCCTCTCCGACGAGGACGACATCACCGACAAGGCCAACAACGAAATCCTCACCGAGATCGAGATCGACTTCATCGAGTCGTAATTCGACATTAGCACTTGAATACGAAACGAGTTACGGGCCGGATCGCAATGATCCGGCCCGTTTGTTTTGTTGCCCGCCAGCATGACGGCCCCCTCCGTGAAGAAAAAAAGAAAACTTTGCATATTTTTAATACCCGTAATACTCCTCGTCCCCTACCCTCGTCAGTCCCTAATCCAATTGTCGCCTTGAATGGAGAGAAGTTATGAAGAAAGAATGGTTCATCGTTTCCGCAGCCGGGTTGTCGGCACTCGTCGCAACGGCAACGGTTCAGGCCGTGCCCATCGTCGCCCTGAACACCAATAACCAGTTGACCATCTTCGATAGCGCCACACCCGGCGTCAGCACGCTGCCCGTCGCCATCACCGGTATCCAGGCCGGCGAAACCATCGTCGGTATCGACTTCCGGCCCCGCACCGGTGAGCTCCGCGGTGTCGGCCTCCTCAACGGCATTGGCACCGTCTACACCATCAACCCGTCCACCGGCGGTGCCACTAGCGTGCTCAGCGGCTTCGCACTAAACGGCACCAGTTTCGGCGTGGACTTCAACCCGGTCCCGGATGCCCTCCGCATCGTCTCCAACACCGGCCAGAACCTGCGCATCACAGCCGGCGGCGCCGGCGTGGTCAACACCGATGGAACCATCAACCCGGCCGGCGCCTCCGTGGCTGGCTCGGCTTACAGCAACAACATCAATGGTGCCACCACCACGACGCTCTACGGCATCGATTTCGGCACGGATCAGTTGTTCATTCAAACCCCTCCCAACAACGGCACCCTGGTCCTCGTCGGGCCCCTGCTCGTCGATACCACTGAACTGCTCGGCTTCGATATCGCTCCCGGCCCTCTCCCACAAACCGCGTTCGCGTCACTCACCGCGCCAAACGCTTCCGTCTCCTCCCTCTACACCATCGACCTCGCCACAGGCAATGCGACGCTGGTCGGCACCATCGCCGGCGGGCAACCCATCCGCGGCATTGCCGTCGCACTCGTGATCCCCGAACCCGCCACGCTCGCACTCACCGCTCTCGCCGCTCTCGCCCTCGGCATGAGGCCCCGTCATCGCGGCGTCTGAAAATCTTTACCAAATACAACGCAAGCCGGCCTCCCTTCGCGGGAGGCCGGCTGTCGTTCACAACGGGTCGGAACATCGCCGCTGGAGCCTCAAACTTACTTCACCTGCTCCAGCCACGCCGCCAGCAGGTCGGCGCAGGCCGTCAAGTCATCCATGTGCACCATCTCGGTCACGGTGTGGATGTAGCGCGTGGGGCACGAGAAGGTCAGCGTGCGCGCACCGGCGGCCGCCCGCTGGATGGCGCCCGAATCGGTGCCGCCGCGCGGGAGCACCGAGCGCTGATATTTGATCCTGTGTTTCTTCGCCACCGCCTCGAACTCTTCGATCAGGTCGTAATCATTGATGACGGAAGCGTCCATGCAGGTGATGCCGGCGCCGGCACCCTGTTTGGTGACGCGCAGGTCCTCCGGCACCCCGGGCGTGTCGACGCAGAGCGTGGTGTCGATGCCGATGCCGATGTCCGGCCTGATCCCGTAAGCGCTGGTGCCGGCCCCGCGCAGGCCGACCTCTTCCTGCACGGTGAACACACAATGGATTTCACAGGCGTGCTTCGCTTTCGATTCGACGAGCTTCTCGATCGCCCGGATGGCGATCCAGCAGGCGATGCGGTTGTCGATGCACTGCGAGACCACGGTGTTGCCGATCCGCGTCATGGGGGCGCGGAGCACGACCATGTCGCCGATCTTGACCTTCTTCCTCACCTCGTCGCCGGGGATGCCCAGGTCGATGGTGAAGTCGCTGACCTCGGGGATCTTCTTTTTCTCTTCCTCGGTGGCGATGTGGATGGGCTTGCCGCCGGGGTTCATGACGCCGACGAGGTCCTTCTTCGGGTCGCGCGGGTCGGGGCAGATGGTGACGAGGCGGGCGAAGAGGTTCCGCGTATCGAACCCGCCGACGGGGTTAACGCGGATGAAGCCGGCGTCATCGATGTGCTTCACCATGAAGCCGATCTGGTCCATGTGAGCGGCGAGCATGACGCGCGTGGGTTTCTTGCTCTTGACCTTCGGCCGCCGCACGCAGATCAGATTCCCCAGCGCGTCTTCGCTTACCTCATCGAAAAGGCCTTTGGTCTCGCGACGAATGAGCTCCCGCATGCGGTGTTCGCGGCCGGGGATGCCTGCGGTGGTGACGAGTCGTTCGAGCAGGTTCATGTTGAAATCCTGTGGGGCGGGGATGGCCGCTAAAAGTCGCAAAATGCGCAAAAAGGGATGAAAGTGCCAATCGTCGGTGCCACGGGTCGGCTGGGCGACCCGTGCCCAGCGGGGACACAGGTCACGGGTCGCCGAGCCGACCCGTGACACCCGCCGCGGCTGTGACCCCTGCTATTTTGCGCATTTTGCGATTTTTTGCGGCCATTCTACGACAGCAGCAACTCCAGCTCCTCGCGGCCCAGCATCGACAGCACGCTGTTGTCCGCGGTGATGATCGCGTCGGCGAGCTGCCGCTTGGTGTTCTGAAGTTCCAGCACCTTTTCTTCCACCGTGCCCTTGGTGATCATGCGGTAGGCGAACACGTTTCGCGTCTGGCCGATGCGGTGGGCGCGGTCGATGGCCTGGGCCTCCACCGCCGGGTTCCACCACGGGTCGAGCAGGAAAACATACTCCGCCGCCGTCAGGTTCAGCCCCACGCCGCCCGCCTTGAGGCTGATGAGGAACACCGGGCAGTTGCCGTCCTTCTGAAAGCGGTCGACGCACGCCTGCCGGTCGGCGGTCTGGCCGTCGAGGTATTCATACGCGATGCCCGCCTCGGACAGCCGGTCGCGCACGATCGAAAGGAAACTCGTGAACTGCGAGAACACCAAGGCCTTGTGCCCCTCGGCGATGACCTCCTGAATCCGCGGCAGCATGGCGTCGAGCTTGGCGCTCTCGTGCTTCACCTTCTTCGGATCGATCAGCCCCGGGTGGCACGCCGCCTGCCGCAGCCGCAGCAGCGCCTCGAGCACCTGGATTTTCGCCTTGTTCATCCCGTCGCGGTCGATTTTTCCCAATAGTACCTGTCGGTAATGGTCGCGCAAGTCGTTATACATTTTCTGCTGAGCCGGCTCCATCTCGCAGTAGATCGTCTGTTCGCTCTTGGCGGGCAGGTCGGTGGCGACCTGCTCCTTCTTGCGGCGGAGGATGAACGGCCGCAGCGCCTTCGCCAGCAGCTCGCGCGACTCGGGTGCCGCCGTCTTGCCGCCGCCCATCGTGCGGAAAACGGACGAACTGCCCAGCATGCCCGGGTTCAGAAACTCGAACAGGCTCCACAGGTCGCCCAAGTGGTTCTCGACAGGCGTGCCGGTCATCACCAGCCGGTGCCGGGCGTCGAGCAGCCTGGCCGCCTTGGCGGCGTGGGTGCCGGCGTTCTTAACGGCCTGGGCTTCGTCAAGAATCACATAATCGAATACAATGTCTTTGATGTGAGCGGCGTCGTTGCGGAGCGTGCCATACGTGGTGAGCACGAGGTCGTACCCGGCGAAGCACGCGGCCAGCGCCTCGGTGCCGGCGCGGTCGATGCCGGTGTGGTCGAGCACACGCAGGCTCGGCGCGAAGCGGGCCGCCTCCTGCATCCAGTTGAAGATGAGCGATTTGGGCACCACCGCCAGCGAGGTGCGCGGGGCGACGGGATTCGGGGCGGTCTTGCCGTTCTTGCGCGGCGGCGCGGCCTCCCTCTCGACGCGGCGCTCCTCGAGCATGGCGAGCACCTGCACGGTCTTGCCCAGGCCCATGTCGTCGGCGAGGCAGCCGCCGAAGCGGAACTCGCGGAGGAACGAGAGCCAGCCGAGGCCCTCGCGCTGGTACGGGCGCAGCGTGCCGGTGAAGCTGGCCGGCGGGTCGGCGGGCTTGACGCCGTCGAACCGCCGCAGCCGGTCGCGGGCGGCGGTGAACACCGCGTCGCACGTCGCTTGCGGCATCGCGGCCAGCAACGCGTCGAGCAGCGCGACCTGCGTGGGCTTGAATCGCAGGTGTCCGTTGCTTGCTTCGCCCAGCCCCGCCAGGGCGCCGTACTTGGCGAGCCATTGTTCGGGCAGCACGCCGAAGGTGCCGTCGCCGAGCGTGACCATCGCATCGCCGCGCTTCAGCGCCGCCAGCAGCTCGGGCAGGGCGACGGTCTGGCCATCGAAGGTGGCCTCGCCGTGCAGCTCGAACCAGTCGATGCCGGAGGTGACGCTGACGCTGATGTCGCCGGCCTTGCGGTAGAGTGCGCCTTGTGCCTCGACGCGCCAGCCCTCGGCGAGCAGGGCGGCGACCATCGCGGGCAGCTTTTTCGGCGCGGTCTCCAGCGTCGGCTGCGAACCCTCGCGGGCATAGGCCGGCACTTCCTTGAACCCCAGCTCGCGCAGCCGATCGCCCGCCGCCCGCTCGGCAGTTGTGTCGCGCAGCAGCAGCCGGCGGCCTTCCTCATCGAGCATCGCCACCGCCGGATCGTCGCCGCGCACCGTCTTGCCGTCGTAGTCAAAGTCCCAGGTGACCGGCACGCGGTCCTGACTGCCGCGGTACACCGGCTTGAGCACCTGCAGCCGCGGCGTGGGCGTGACGATCACGCGCTCAAGCCGCAGCGCCTGCGGCACCGGCTCGATCGACAGCCCCGGCCGCGCCGCCAGCACCCGCATCAGTTCCATGCCGTCCGCCAGCGGCACCGACAGCTTCTGCTCGCGCGAGAGCAGGGCCATGAGGTCGGCCGCGCCGTGCGCCTCGATCCGCGCCGCCGCGAGCTTGGTCACGACCATCGTCGGCGTCGACATCAGCACATCGCCCGGCGATAGCTCCGCGCCGCCGCGGCGCAGCCGGCCGGTGACGAGATAGTGTTTCTTCGCGGCCTCGATGCCGACCTCGAAACTCCAGGGCGGGCCAGGGTCGAAGGCGAGATGAAACAGCTCGACGCTCGCCTCGCTCGTGCCGTAGGACCGCCGCGCGTAGCACCGGCCGGTGGCGGCGATGCGCGGGAGCAACTGCTCCGCCAGCGTCGCGCTGAGGCGGTGGCGGTGCGGCAAGGCGGAATAGCTGCGGTAGCCACCGTAGCCGTAACCGTCCCAGCCGTAGGTGGCGTCGCCGGAGCCGTCGAGCAGGGAAACGATCTCGCGGTCGCTGGCTTCGGGGAATGCTTCGAGGGCGTCGCGCTTGACCTTCAAGTCGCGCAGGCGGCCCGGCGACCCGTCGGCCTTGGGGTCGCGGAAGGCCAGCTCCAAAGACAGCTCGCCAGCGCGTTCGGTTTCGTTCAGGTCCAGAATGTAAATCACTTGCCGGCTGCGCGGCCAGGGCGCGGCGGCTGGAAACTGCGGGTGCCGGCGGGCGGTGTCAATGGCGGCGAGCAGCCGCTGCTTCCACGCGGGCGTCGCGGCGGGCTTCGGCGGGGCGGCGGGTTCGGCCGGGGCGGCCACCGGTGTCACGATCGCTTCGACCTGCCGGGCGGCCCGCCTCGAAGGCGCGGCGACCACGATCTCTTCCCACTGCGCACCGTCGCCTTGATGTTCGTCTTCGCCTTCGTCTTCGTACGCGGCGTCAATACCCACACACTGCGGCATCATCGCCGAATCGAGAAACCCGCGAGCGTCCGCCGCCAGCAGCACCGCCCAGATGTGCTTGCACAAATCTCCGCCGTCAAAATACGGACAGGTGCAGGTGGCCACCGCCCGCATTTGGCGCGGCAGGCAGTCGCACGTCACCTGGTAAACGTCGGAGCCGTCGACGTTCGCTTCAACATAATGATCATCGCCCTTAAGCCGCCGCACCGCCCCGCGAAAGTAATAACTGTCACCCTTGCCCCGGACTCGGGAGTCGAAAAACCGGCTGAACTTCTTGCAGAGCGAGGCGGCTGTCGTCCGTGACATAATTGCGTCCTCCTGACGAAGAAAGGGACGGGAACTGGCAAATTATAACGAGCACGATCGTTCATGCGGCGCGGGATGGAGGCACGGACGCCAATGGCGCGGCCCCCGCGTGCCAGCGCCGCTCGGCGCGCTTGCATTTCGGAGGCTTTTATTCCTGCGTCCACGGCGCCACGCTGTCGCCGATGCCCGTCGCCAGATACCCGCCGTCGATCACCAGCGTGTGGCCATTCACGAACGCGCCCGCTTTGCTGGCGAGGTACACCGCGCCGCCGGCGATCTCGTCGGCGGTGCCGAAGCGGGCCATCGGCGTGCGCTCGATGATGCGCCGGCCGCGGTCGCTGCCGACCATGAACTTCTTGTTCAAGTCCGTCGGGATGAAGCCGGGGGCGATCGCGTTGGTGCGGATGCCGAACTTCGCCCACTCCGTCGCAAGCTGCCGGGTCAGCCCGAGCACCGCGCTCTTGGCGGACGCATAAGCCGTGACTTCAGTGAGCCCGACGAACGAGCTGATCGACGCGACGTTGATGATGCAGCCCGCGTGCTGCTCGCGCATCAGGTGCCCCGCCGCCTGGCAGCAGCGGAAGGAGCCGGTGACGTGCGAGCTATACACCATCTCGAACTCCGCCATGGTCAAGTCGAACGTCGGCTTTTTCACCATCACGCCGGCCGAGTTGACGAGGATGTCCAGCCGGCCGAAGAGGTCGATGCACTTCTTCATCGCGGCCTCGACGCTGGCGTCGTTGGTCACGTCCAGCGACACGCCCTCGACGATCGGCTCGATCGGGTCGGCCCCGTCGCCCTCGGTGTCCCGGCGGAGCTCGGCGACCGCGGCGGTGACCTTGTCGGCAGTGCGCGAGCCGATGAGCACGTGGGCCCCGTGTTGCACCAGCGCCTTGGCGATCTCCTTGCCGATGCCGGTCGCCCCGCCGGTGACGAGGGCGACCTGGTTGGAGAGGTCGAAAAGCGCGGTGCGGATCGGCATGGCTTGGGCTCCTGAAAAAATCAAACGGAGCCGCGCAGGATATCAGATGTGCGGTGGGGCCACGCGGGCTGGGACCGGCTCACCCCGGGCCAGCGCATCGATTGAAGGGTGGCACTGACAAGGACTGCTTGGAGGCCTTGTCAGTGTGGATGCCCATCAAGTCACTGACACTGACAAGCTCCGCGGACTCCGCTTGCCAGCGCCGCCCGGCTCGCCTTCGAGCAGACGATCCACGCCGTCGTCGAGAACGGCCAGCACGCGAAATGAACCGAACGCAACTCAAGCCCGGCCACGGCGATCAGCTCCCGCGCTTCGAGGAGCGTGATCGCGCACTGCCCGCCGCCCGTGTGGCCCTGCGCCAGCGGATGGATCGACGCCTCCACGATAACGCCGTGCTTCGCGACGCTCCCGAGCCGCCGCAACAGGTCCACGCGCGATCGGTCATCGTCGAGCCGGGCGAACCGGCGGTGACAGATCGCCCACTCCGCGTCGCTGCCGTGTTCACCCTTCATCGGCGCGGTGGCATCGGCGGCGCCTTCATCATGGTCCACGAGCTCCCGGCATCGCTCGCGGACGATGGTTTCGTAGCGCGCGTCGTCATCTCCGAGGCAGAGCGCCCGGTGGCCGGCAATGTCGACCAGCGCCCGCCGCAGGGCGCCCCCGGCGAGCCATCGCGTCATTCGGCTCGCCGTTCGAGACAGCCGGGCCGGCCCGCGTGCCATGCGATCGTTGATACTGAGTGGCGAGTGGATGGCGTTCGGTGCGGTGCTCATGGCCGTGTTCTCCCGATTTCTCAAACGCAGCGCCGGCGGCGGGCGCGGTCGCCGCCGGCGCGATGCATGTTGCATTAGTCACGCCGGGCCCGCCGCGCGAGCATCCCCGCGAACCCGCACAGCGCGAGCAGGGCGGATGAAGGCTCGGGAATGACATTCGCGTAGACCTGGATGCCGCCGCGGTCTTCGTGGCTGAGGATGATGAATTCTTCGCCGGTGGGGCTGTCGGCGGCAGAGATGAAGATCATGCCTTCGGGGCGACGGGTGGCCCCGAGGCCGCGAACGAGGGCGGGGTTTTCATACTCAACGAAAAAGGGGTTGTTCGGATCGGTGATGTCGTACACGAAGAAACCACCGACGCGCTCCAGGCCGATGTACGCATAGAAGCGACCTTCGATCAGACCGATGGTGACCGCTTCGGGCTCGGGGCCTTTGTCATCGGAACGGCTGTCTTGGTTGCCAGCGCCGGCGTTGCTGTTGCTCGAGTTGTAAATCGAGTTGACGAGCAGGGCGGTGATCTCTTCGAAATCGCTGCCCGAGTCGAACACCATCGCGCCGGTGTCCGCATTCCAGATGGTGAAGGAACGGGTGCCGAAAGCGTGGGGCACCTCGATCTGGCCATCGTTGTCGGTGTCGCCGTCGAACTTGGAGATGACCAGATTGCCCACGCCGCTCGGGGTCAGGTCGAGCGAGGCCGCGGTGGCAGCATCGAGCAGGCCGTCGATGTTGGCTTGGGCGAGGGTGATGAAATCGTTCTGCATGAAGGGGAACTCAGCAGCATCGCGGGCATCGCCTTCGTTGGCGGTGATGTAATAGTTCGTGCCGCCGATGGAGTAGGTGGCGATGGCATCGGGCATGAAGATGCTGGCGAAGGGGTGGCGATCGGTCGGGCCGCCGTCGGTGTTCGAGGCATCAATGTTCTGGACAATCGTGCCCAGGGCGTTGGTCTTGGTGATGGTGTTGGCGTTCGGGCCGGTGAGGTCGATGGTGATGACCGCGTTGGCTTCCTGAACGGAGACAAACGCCTTGGTGCCATCAGCGGAGATGGCGACATATTCCGGATCCAGATCATTGAACGGGGTGGCCGCATTGGCGGGATTGATGCGAAGGCCGGTGAGGTCCATCGCAGCGAGGCTGATGTTGGCGACGCTGCTGCTGCCCAGCGAGCCGGCATTGACAGTAATGACGCTGACCGAGCCGACGCCATCGGCGACGAGGGGCGCCAGCGCCGGTTCACCTTCGTTAGCCACGAGAATCTTGGTGCCATCGGGCGTGAAGGTGATCATGTCGGGGTGGAAGCCGACATCGACTGAGCCGAGGATCGCGCCGGTGGTCGTGTTGAAGAAAATCGCCTTGCCCGGCGTGGTGGTGTTGGCCTCGGGAATGGCGCTGACCACACCAAAGCCTCGGCCAAGGGGATCGATGGAGACGCTGCTGAAGGAGTCGAACGTGCCGACGGAGCTGAAATCGACATCACCCACATCGGTGAGCGTCCTGCCGTTGCCGAAGTTGAAGATTTCCAGACGGTCGCCGCCAACGGTCGAGAACAGGCGGTTCGTGAACTTGTCGTACGCGGAGATCTCAAACGCACCGCCGTTGGCCGGGCCGCCCACATTGCGCCCCACCAGCGTCATGTTCGGCACCGCCTGAGCCCCCGCCGCCCCAGCCAGCAGCAGCAACGACGCCGCCAACACTTGCTTCGTCTTCATCTCACGATCTCCTAGTTAAAAAACGACCCAGCAGACCAGGCAGAAAGACACCATCGCCCTTCGCTTCGCCCGACCCAAGGGAGCAAGCTAAGCTAGCTTTGTGAGCGATGGATCGAATAACTGTTTGGAAAGAATGAGAACTCGCGTTCGATTACCGGCGCAGCAGCGCCCCGACAAATTTGCTGAACTCGACGTGTAAAGTGTTCCGCGTGTGATCGATGATGAATGCATGCAGGGCGGGGAGTGGTGTTTCCCTGGCGTCCTGGCGGAGATGGGCCTGCGCCAGAGGTGCCCTTCGTCAAAAAAATGATGCGTATCCGCACACTGCCGTAAGATATGTGGGCTTCTTGCGTCTGGTGGATCGCACCGTTCGATGGCCGGAGTCTTCTCATGCGTGCCGAACATCCGCAGCTTCAATCAGCGTCGCGCTGCCGCCGCGCCTTCACCGTGCCCGAAGTGCTCGCGGTCGTTGCGGTCATCGCCATCATCATGTCGATGCTGATGCCGTCGCTCACCCGCGCCAGGGCCCGCGCCCGGGCCGTCATCTGCTCGTCGAACGAACATCAGCTCGGCATCGCGATCCGCACCTACGGCGTGAGCAACCGCCAGTATTTCCCCGTCGGCGTCAACCCCGGCAGCGGCGACTGGCTCTGGATGGCGATCCTCCGCGAGCAGATGGGCGGCGACATGGACATCTTCAACTGCCCCTCGGCCCCGGACTACACCCGCTGGGTCAAACGCGAAAACCCCGGCAGCCCGTCGCACCCCACCGGCTGGAAACAGAACGAACGCCGGCTCGGCCCCGGCCGAGGCGATTCCTTCAGCTACGGCATGAACGTCTGGGGCGCGCCCTGCTGCGCCGATGCCTACGGCACCGGCACCTACTACCAGCACGCCACCCTCGGCGAACGCAAGATGACCACCGTCGTCTCGCCCGCCACCTTCATCGTGCTCGGCGACAGCAACTGGGACGTGGCTACTGGTGGCGATGTGAACTGGGCCGCCTACATCGGCATGTACGCCGAACGACAGTACCCCAAGGAAGTGCACGACGGCTACGCCAACATCCTGCGCGGCGACGGCCACGTCGATCAGTCCCCGCGCAGCAAGCTCGTCACCTTCTCCGCCGATCCCGAGGTCTTGAAGCCGTGGCACCGCGATAACCTGCCGCATTGGCCGCTGTGAAGCGCGGCGTTGTCGGCTCCCCTCCCTCGGAGGGAGGGGCTGGGGGAGGGATACTAAATTGTCAGGCGTGTGCGAATGACTCAAGCACACAAGGCTGAGCGGTCGTCCCTCCCCTAACCCCTCCCTTCGAGGGAGGGGGACCGGAGTTCACTTCTTCGAGCTCTTGTGGGCCGTGTGGTCCGTGGGCTTCCTGAACTTCGACAGGTCGAGCGACTTGAAATACGCGATCGTCTTCTTCAGACCGTCGTGCAGCTTCACCTTCGGCGCCCAGCCCAGCTTCGCTTTCGCCAGCGAGATGTCCGGCTGCCGCTGGAGCGGGTCGTCGTTCGGCAGCGGGAGATAAACGATTTTGCTCTTGCTCTTCGTCAGCTCGATCACCTGCTCGGCGAGCTCCTTGATCGTGAACTCATCGGGGTTGCCGATGTTGACCGGCCCCACGAAATCGTCGGGGCCGTTCATCATGGAGATGATGGCGCTGACGAGGTCGTCGCAGTAGCAGAACGATCGCGTCTGCGAGCCGTCGCCGTAGATGGTGATGTCCTGCCCGCCGATGGCCTGCACGATGAAGTTGCTGACGACCCGGCCGTCGTAGGGGTGCATGCGCGGGCCGTAGGTGTTGAAGATGCGGACGACGCGGATGTTCACGCCGTTGCTGCGGTGGTAATCGAAGAAGAGCGTCTCGGCGGCCCGCTTGCCTTCGTCGTAGCAGGCGCGGATGCCGATCGGGTTCACATTGCCGCGGTAGCTCTCGGTCTGCGGGTGATGCTCGGGCGTCGGGTCGCCGTACACCTCGCTGGTCGATGCCTGAAGCACCTTCGCCCGGCAGCGCTTGGCCATGCCCAGCACGTTGATCGCGCCCATGACCGAGACCTTCATCGTCTTGATCGGGTTGTACTGATAATGCACCGGCGACGCGGGGCACGCCATGTTGTAAATCTCATCGACCTCGAGCCACATGGGGTGCGTGATGTCGTGGCGCACCAGCTCGAAGTTCGGCTTGCCCAGCAGGTGCGTGATGTTGTTCTTCTGGCTGGTGAAGAAGTTGTCGAGGCAGATGACGTCATGGCCGGCGGAGACCATGCGGTCGCAGATGTGCGAACCGAGGAAGCCGGCGCCGCCGGTGACGAGGATGCGTTTGAGGGTGGACATTGGTGAAGGCGAAGCTCCAAGATTCAAGTTCCAAACTCCAAACAAGCTCCAAAAATCAATTTTTAAGCTGTGTTACCGGAGCTACCTGAGTATCGATGAAAAAATCTTCAGTAGTTCCGTCGCTTCAGCGATTAACAACGCACGCTCCTGATCCAGCGAAGCGTTGTTTTGCGTCTCGCACAAACGAAGCCAATAGCGACTCTCTTTGGCTTCTTTTCTGCTGATCTTCAACCGCAGTTCGAAGTCACGCTTGCTCAGGCGCTCGTTCGCCTCGATATAGTTGGCCCCGACGGAACCCGAGGATCTGACCAGCTGTTTCCCATCCTCACGATTGCAGACCGTGGTAGGTAAGCCTTTCACAAACTTCCTGCATCTCGCGGCAAAGAGGTAGGTTCTTTCCGCGAGGTCGAACGGTTTGTCAGGGTTCTTATCGTCCAATCGATCCCCCAATCTGGGACTTGGATTTTGGAACTTGGAGCTTGTTTGGAATTTGGAGCTTGTTATTTGGAACTTTCCGGCTCAAACACCGCCCCCCGTTCGACATCGAACGACACCAACTGCCCCACCGCGAATCCCTCCGCCTTCTGCCCCGGCATCAGCGTGCAGACGAACGGGCACGCGGTCTGGAGCGTGAGGGTGTTCGCCGCCGGATCGATCGCGCTGATGCGCCCCTGGAGGCGGCGCGGCCGGCCGTAGACCGGCTCGATGTATCGGCCGCCGGTGGTGACGACATCCACGCGCTTGGCGCGAGCGAGGATGCGCCCGGCGATCGGCTGGTGCAGGGCGACGCCGTCGAGGGTGCCGGTTTCGACTTGGAGATACAGCCGGTAATCGGTGTGGTGGATCTCCAAGACGATCTCGCCGTCGCGCTTCTCGGCAAGGACGCCGTGCGCGATCGGGCCGGTGGTGGTGCTGACGTGGGCCATGGTGTTCTTCGCGGTGTTGGGTGGCGCTGACTGGAGCGGGTGGCACTGACAAGCGGAGTCCGCGGAGCTTGTCAGTGGAGGGTGCGCCGTGAACTCGCCACTGACAAGCCCGCCGAGCCGGCCTTGTCAGTGCCACCCGCAGAATCCCGGGGTTGCTTAAGATATCGCCGCCGTTCACACAGTGACAATCGCGTCCGCCGCCGAAAAAACCCCCTTGTCCGCCAGCACCAAAAAGATCAACAAGAGCTACTGCACCGACGTGATCCACGTCGAGTACGCCCACGTCGGCCTGTACGACGTCGCGGCCAAGCAGGTCTGGATCGCCAAAAAAAAATGGGGCGTCGTCCCCGTCCGCGTCAGCCACGCCCGCCTGCTCATCGGCGGCACCAACGACACCTCCACGGCCGACAAGGACAAGTTCCTCTGCTACTGGTACCACACGCCCAACACCGGCGAAGGCTACGTGCACGGCTACCCCATCGAGTGGGACGAGGGCCACCTCATGATCCGCCTCGACCCCAACTGGGATTATCAAACCTGCACCTTCATCCCCAACAGCGACACCGCCAAGGTCGAGAAGAACATCGAGCAGCAGTACCAGTGGGGCCAGCGCATCTTCGACCTCTACGTCGCTCAGAAACCGAAGTTCCCCTTGAGCTGGCACATGGTCGGCCCGCGAGCATCGGACAGCATGTTCTACATCCACCGGCATGAGCCGAAGGAGTGAGGGCAGGAGACAGGAGGCAGGAGGCAGGAGACAGGAGGCAGGAGGCAGGGGTCGAAGCTTACGGGTCAAAGCCCGCGGACTCCTGTCCGTGGGTCCTCTTCAGTATTCCAAAACAAACTTCATCGTCGCCAGCTCGCGGTCGAGAATGGCGCGGGTATAGACACACAGCAGCCGGTTCGCGCGCTTCACGCGCTCGCCATCCATCACATCCACACCCGCCGCCCCTGCCGCGACCTCGCGCAGCAGCTCGATCGTCTCCCCGCGCACCCGCCACGGCCCGGCATCGCTGACGCGAGAACCATACGCCCCCTCCGCGCCTCCCAGCATCACCCCGCCCGCGATCGGATCAAAAAGCAACGCTTGCGTCCCCGCATCCGCGCTCCCCACCTCCTCCCC
>Ga0163150_10004451_pt1 | contig 18720 bp, 17 predicted proteins | sample OliLakLV19P2IB_FD_148628 | JGI IMG/M metagenome (GOLD analysis project Ga0163150, IMG submission 148628) | Freshwater microbial mat bacterial communities from Lake Vanda, McMurdo Dry Valleys, Antarctica - Oligotrophic Lake LV.19.P2.IB | ecosystem: Environmental > Aquatic > Freshwater > Lake >...
GAGTTCACCGAGAAGGACTACGACGCCGACGAACTCGACCGCTTCCCCAAGGGCGCGGGCTTCCCCGGCAACAAGGCCGACTGGGGCTGGGTGCAGCACATCCTCGCCAGCCTTGGAGAAACGGGCCGCGCCGCCATCGTGCTCGACACCGGCGCCGCCTCGCGCGGTTCCGGCAATGCGAACACGAACAAGGAAAAAGACGTGCGCCGTTGGTTCGTGGAGCAGGACCTTCTCGAGGGTGTCATCTACCTGCCGGAAAATCTTTTCTACAACACCACGGCGCCGGGCATCATCCTCTTCCTGAACCAGGCGAAGGCAAAGGAGCGAAAAGGAAAACTCTTCCTCCTCAACGCCACCACCGAGTTCGCCAAGGGCGACCCGAAGAACTACCTGCCCGAGGACGCCATCACCCGCGTCGCCGACACCTTCAAGGCGTGGCGAGAGGTGGAGAAATACAGCCGCATCGTCGCCCGCGAGGAGATTGCGAAGAACGACTTCAACATCTCCCCCAGCCGCTACATCCACACCGGGGCAAGCGAGGAATACCGGCCCATCGCGGAGATTGTGGAGGAGCTTGAAGGGTTGGACGAGGAAGCAGAAGCAACCAATCGGGCGCTGAACGAAGTCCTCAAAGCTTTGGCGGTCTAACCCATGCCCTGGCCATTCATTGAATTTCCCGCCGCAATCGAGAAGGCGGCTGTGGGTAGAGAGAATCAGATTCTCTCAGCCGAAATCGAGCCGAGCGGACGTTTCCCGGTCGTTGATCAAGGCCAAGCGTTTATCGCTGGCTACTCGAATGCAGAGGAGCGCGTGATTCGCGAAGGGCTTCCTCTGGTCATCTTCGGCGATCACACGCGGTGCCTGAAGTATGTGGATTTCCCGTTCATACTCGGAGCGGACGGAACCAAAGTCTTGAAACCAAGAGCAGAGCTGTTCGACGCCAAGTTCTTCTATTTCGCCCTGCTGAGTCTCGACATCCCAAATCGCGGCTACAACCGACATTTTACGATTCTGAAGGAGAAGAATGTTCCTCGACCGGAGAAAGCCGAGCAGCGGAAGATTGCGGGGGTGTTGGGGCTGGTGCAGCGGGCGCTGGAGCAGCAGGAGCGGCTGATCGCGCTGACCACGGAACTGAAAAAGGCGCTCCTGCACCAGCTCTTCACCCAAGGCCTCCACGGCGAACCCCAAAAACAAACCGACATCGGCCCCGTGCCGGAGAGTTGGGAGGTGGTGACACTGGGCAAATATCTTACCGAAGCCCAATACGGCATTTCGGCGAAGGGTTCAGAATCTGGGCGGTATGCCGTGTTGCGAATGACGAATCAACGTCAGGGGCGAATCTCATCTGACAATCTGCAATACGTCGAACTCACGGCGAACCAGTTTCAGAAGTTTCGTGTTGAGAGACAAGACATCCTTTTCAACCGCACCAACAGTCTCGATCTGGTAGGCCGAACCGCAATCTTCGATCTTGAGGGAGATTTCGTATTTGCGTCCTACCTGATTCGCCTTCGCACGAATGCGGAGTATCTTCGGCCTTTCTTCCTGAACCACTATTTCAATTGGGAAGAGACACAGGTGCGACTGAAGTCCATCGCAACCCGGGCAGTGAGCCAAAGCAACATCAGCGCGACTCGTTTGCGCAGCTTCCTCGTCCCAGTGCCGAAGCTAGGAGAGCAGGACGAGATTGTCGAGAACGTGGATTGTCTCGACCAAAAGCTTTCGGTTCACGCCCGAAAGCACGCCGCGCTCACCGCTCTGTTCCGCACGCTGCTGCACCAACTTATGACGGCGCAGCTTCGCGTCCACAACCTGGATTTGGAAAGCGGCGACGTGTCGCCGCTTTCTCCCGGCGCGACGTGTCGCGCCGACCAAAGCGCAGTCGTGGCTGCGCAGTCCAAGAGGGATGAGTCGGCAGACTCTAAATTGTGAACTGGCCGCACGCCCCAAGGCATTGGCTGTTCGAGCCGGGCATCTGCATGGTCGCAGCTTCTGATTTGGAGTGCGGCGACATGTCGCCGCTTTGCCCCGGCGCGACGCGTCGCGCCGACCAAAGCGCAGTCGTGCCTGCGCACTCCAAGAGTGATAAGTCGGCGGACTGTAAGGATATGAACTGGCCACACGCTCCAAGGCATTGGCTTTTCGAGCCAGGCATTTACATGGCAGCTTCTGATTTGGAGTGCGGCGACGTGTCGCCGCTTTCTCCAGGCGCGACGCGTCGCGCCGACCAAAGCGCAGTCGTGCCTGCGCAGTCCAAGAGCAATGAGCTGGCAGACTCTAAGATATGAACTGGCCACACGCTCCAAGACACTGGCTGTTCGAGCCGGGTATCTATATGGTCACTGCGGGAACGTTCCAGAAACTCCATCATCTGAGCACGCCCGAGCGACGCGATTTCTTTCTGGAAACGTTGTTTGGTCGTGCCGCCGAGTTCGGCTGGCATTTGCGGGCTTGGGCTGTGTTGTCGAATCACTACCATTTTGTGGCCGCGTCGCCGCCTGATCCGGCCACGCTCCGGCGGTTCCTGGGGAAGCTGCACATGACGGCGGCGAAGCAACTGAACGAATGGGATGGAACCGCTGGAAGAAAGGTTTGGTTTCAGGCTTGGGACAGCCACATCACATTCGAAACGTCGTATCTGGCTCGTCTGAATTACGTGCACTACAATCCGGTCCGGCATGGGGTGGTGGATTTGGCGGAGAATTACCGCTGGTGTTCCGCGAGCTGGTTCGCCCGGAACGCCAGCCCGGCGTTTGTGGCCACGGTGAAGAGTTTCAAGACGGACAAACTGGAAGTGCCGGATGACTTCTGATCTGGAGTGCAGCGACGCGTCGCCGCTTTCGTGCAGGCGCGACGGTGCGAGCATTGCTCGACACCGCCCGGCATTGCGCAGTCGTGCCTGCGCACTCCAAGGCTTTGTCCTCCAACACTGATATGTCCATACCCACCGAGCACAAAACGGTCCAAGCCCGCATCCTGAAATATGCGCAGGAGATCGGCTGGACTTACGTGGCGCGCGATGAGGCCGAACGGCGGCGCGGCTTTGACTCGGATGGTGCAACAACGGAAGAGCGGGCGCGCAAGGCCTCGTTGTTCTTTGGCGATCTGCTGCACTCACAGGTCCGCGCCTTCAATCCGAAATACAAGGAGGCCGAGGGCGCGTTGGTCGGCGAATTTCAGCGTTTCCACACCGACATCTACGGCAACCGGGACTTCCTCCAGGCGCTGCGGAATCAGCACAAGTTTTTCTGCGACGAGGAAAGCCGCGAGCTGGACCTGACGTTGCTTGATTACGGCGACCTCGCCCGCCCGCGCGAGCGGTGGCGCAATGTGTATGAGGTGACGGAGGAGTTCACCACCCACAACGGCAAATTCGGCACCCGGGAGGACGTGGTGTTCCTCATCAACGGCGTCCCGGTGCTGGTAGTTGAGTGCAAGAACGCGAGCAAGGATGAGGCGATTGCGCTGGGAGTAGACCAGATTCGGCGTTACCACACGGAGACGCCCGAGGTGATGGTGCCGCAGATGCTCTTCACTGCGACCGAGGCCATTGGCTTCGCTTACGGTGTGACGTGGAACACGGTGCGACGAAACCTTTTCAACTGGAAGCATGAGGAGACAGGTAATCTTGAAGCCAAGGTCAAAAGCTTCTGCACTGTGCCGCACCTGCTGCGTTTCCTGAAGGATTTCATCCTCTTTGCGGAGAAGGAAGAGGAACTGCAGAAGATCGTCCTCCGGCAACACCAGACAACGGCCGTGGACAAGGTGGTGTCGCGCGCTCTGGACCCGAAGCGAACCCGTGGCCTTGTGTGGCACACGCAGGGCAGCGGCAAGACCTACACGATGATCAAAGCTGCCGAGCTGCTCTTCAAAGCCCCAGAAGCGGAGAAGCCGACCCTCCTGCTGCTGATCGACCGCAATGAGCTGGAAGACCAGATGCTGAAGAATCTGGCCTCAGTGGGCCTTGGCAACGTGGCGCACGCACACTCCATCGCCGAGTTGAATCGCCTGCTGAAAGCGGACTACCGCGGCATCATCGTGACGACGATTCACAAGTTCCGTGACATGCCGGCAAACCTGAACCAGCGGACGAATATCTTTGTGCTGATTGACGAGGCACACCGCACGACGGGCGGGGACCTCCGTAATTTTCTGATGGCGGGCTTGCCAAACGCTAGTTTTCTCGGCTTCACCGGCACACCGGTGGACAAAACCGCTTACGGCAAGGGGACGTTCAAGACCTTCGGATGCGAGGACGATCAGGGCTACCTGCACAAGTATTCCATCGCCGAGAGCATCGACGACGGCACAACACTACCGCTTTACTACAACCTCGCGCCGAACGAAATGCTCGTGCCGCACGAGATCCTGGAGAAGGGGTTCCTTGCCCTGGCTGAGACCGAGGGCATCTCTGATATCGAGGAGTTGAACAAGATTCTCGAACGGGCAGTCAACCTGAAGAATTTCCTCAAGGGCAAGGACCGGGTGACGAAGGTGGCCAGCTATGTGGCGGATCACTACCAAGAGAATATAGAGCCACTCGGCTACAAGGCATTCCTGGTGGGGGTGGACCGTGAGGCCTGCGCTTTCTACAAGGAAGCGCTGGATACCATCCTGCCACCGCAGTATTCAGAGATCGTCTTCACTGGCAATAACAACGACCCTGCGCATCTGAAGAAGTGGCATCTCGACCCAAAGCGCGAAAAGCAGATCCGCAAAAACTTCATCAAGGTTGGGGAGTGGCCAAAAATTCTGATCGTCACCGAGAAGCTGCTGACCGGCTTCGATGCGCCAATCCTCTACGCGATGTATCTGGACAAACCGATGCGCGACCACACGCTGCTCCAGGCCATCGCGCGGGTGAACCGTCCTTACGAGAACGAAGCCGCGGAGATGGTGAAGCCGCATGGCTTCGTCCTCGATTTCGTGGGCATCTTCGACAAGCTGGAAAAGGCGCTGGCGTTCGACAGCGACGAGATCAACGCCATCGTCAAAGACATCGGCTTGCTGAAGCATCTGTTCAAAGCAAAGATGGAGACGAAGGCCCCGGCGACTCTCGCGCTGGTGACGCGGAACTTTGATGACAAGGACGTGGACAACCTCATTGAGCACTTCCGCGACAAGGAGCGGCGCCAGGAGTTCTTCAAGGAATACAAAGAGATTGAGATGCTCTACGAGATCATCTCGCCGGATGCGTTCCTGAGGCCGTTCATTGATCCTTACGCTTCGCTCTCTTCCATCTACGCCGTGGTGCGAAACGCTTACACCCGAAAGGTGTATGTGGATCGGCTTTCCAGAAGAAGACGAGCGAGCTCGTCCGGAAGCACATTGGTGCGGCACTCGGTGAGGAAGCAGCGGAATACATTGCGATTGACAGCTCAACCATCGAAACGATCAAGCAGCGATTGGAAGGCAAGGCGACCAAGGTGATCAATCTGGTTAAAGCCATTGAGAAGACCGTCCAGGAAAACAGCGATGACCCCTTCCTTGTCGCGATCTCTGAACGCGCCAAAGCGGTGCAGGACAGCTTCGAAGACCGGCAGACAAGCACCGAAGAGGCGTTGGCCGGCCTGCTACCGGGAAATCGAGAAGAACGAGCAGCGTAAGAAGGAGCAGGCCGCGAAGGGATTGGATGGGCTGACTTACTTCGTGCTCTGCAAGCTGACCGGCGACGGCATTCCGAAGCCTGAGACTGTGAGCAAGAGAGTGCGCGAGGCGTTCGCAAAGTTCCCAAACTGGCAGCGCAGCGAAGCCGAAATGCGCGAGGTGCGCAAGCAGGTGACGTTTGCGATCTTCGCCGAAGAAGACGACATGAGGAAAGTGACCGCGACCGTTGAAGACCTCTTTACACTTCTCCAAAAGAGTTTCCGCTCATGAACGGCTGGCGTAACAAAGAGGAGTTCAAAGCCCGCGTCCTCGAATGGGCCACGAAGTGCGACGTAAAAGTCCATGGGTTGTATATCCGCCCCATGCGCAACAAGTGGGCGTCTTGCTCCACGGCTGGAACGCTGAGCTTCAACGATGAACTGCTGGGGATGGAGCGTGATTTGGGCGACTATGTCATCGTTCATGAATTGCTTCATTTCTCCGTGCCCAATCACGGGAAGCTTTGGAAAAGCCTGATGCGCGCGCACCTCGGGGAGTATGAGCGGATGGATGAGCGCCTGCGACGCCTAAACAGAGTGCCCGACACGAACGAGACCGTTGGGTAAATTGCTGCCGAATTAGAACGGGAGGAATCGACGGCAGGACATACGACGTCCAATTCTTCAATCTCGCCGCTATCCTGTCGGCCGGATACGGAGTTCTTTCCCAGCGCGGCACTCAATTTCGCATCTAGGCCACACGCACGCTCAAAGAGCATTTGGTCCGGCGGGTACACACTGAAAGAGCAGCGACCGCGCGAGAATGGTTTCGGGCCACAATTCTTGAAATGAGCAAGCGATGCCATCGGTTTCGGCTTAGAATACGATTCGTTGTTCATCCCTCTTCGTAGAAATGCTATGCCTCAGGAGCTTTAAAATGCGACATAAAGTTCGACGGTCCACTTCCTCGGCTGCAACTCGTCGTCAGTTCCTTCAGACTACACTAAGTGCTGGAGCAAGTTTGCTGGGTGCTCCCGCGTTCCTGCGCGGGCGAAATTTGAATGACAAGCTGAACATCGCCTGTATTGGCGTCGGTGGGCGGGGCGCCTCGAACCTGGCGGGAGTGGCTGGCGAGAATATTGTGGCGTTGTGCGATGTTTCGCAGAATGCGGTCGACAAGGCCGCGGAAAAGCATCCTCAGGCCCGCAAGTTCTCGGATTTTCGCCGCGTGTTTAAGCATGCCCGAGAATTCGATGCGGTCGTCGTCAGCACCTGCGAGCACACCCATGCGCTGGCGACGCTGGCTGCCCTGAAGGAAGGGAAGCATGTCTATTGCGAGAAGCCTCTGACGCATAACGTATGGGAGGCGCGTGCCATTCGCGAGGCCGCGGCCAAGACCAAGGTGTCGACCCAAATGGGTATTCAGATCCATGCTGGTGAGAACTACCGCCGCGTGGTGGAACTGATCCGGGCGCAGGTGATCGGCGCGGTGAACGAGGTGCATGTGTGGGTGGGGCGCGCCTGGGGTTTGCAGAGCGAAGAGGATGCGAAGAAGCATCAGGACATTGTCTTTGTGCAAGATCGCCCGAAGGAGGAACAGCCGGTTCCGAAGGATCTCAATTGGGACCTGTGGCTGGGTCCTGCGCCCAAGCGACCGTTCAATGAAGTCTATGTGCCCGGCCCCAAATGGTATCGCTGGTGGGATTTTGGCAACGGCACGATGTCGGACTTGGGCAGCCATTGGAACGATCTGCCGTTTTGGGCGCTCGATTTGAAGGTGCCGCTCACCATCGAAGCCTCCGGCCCGCCTCCGCACCCGGAGATCGCGCCGGCATCGATGCAGGCGACTTATCAGTATGGTGAGCGGGGAAGTTTGCCGCCAGTGAAGCTGACTTGGCATCAGGGTGTCAACAAGCCCGCCATCTGGGAACAGGGCGGCATTCCGCAATGGAATTCAGGAGTGCTCTTCATAGGGGACAAAGGAATGCTGCTCTCCGACTATGGCAAGCATTTGCTGCTTCCCGAGAAGCAGTTCGAAGGATTCCAGCATCCGGCACAATCGATTCCGAACTCGATTGGACACTATGCAGAATGGGTGAACGCCTGCAAAACCGGGGAACCTACAACCTGCAACTTCGAGTATTCCGGCTGGCTTACGGAAGCAAATCACCTGGGCAATGTGGCTTACCGTGTGGGCAAGAAACTGGAGTGGGATCCGGTGGCGATGCGGTGCAAGAACGCTCCCGAAGCCGATGCATTTCTGCGGCGTCAGTACCGGTCGGGGTGGAAGTTGAAGGCGTGAGACCGAAGTCTCCGCTGGGCGTATGATTGAATGAAGTTAGTTCGTCGTCGTCCTCGGCTTTTGGTCGAGGACGAGCACGACGACGAGGACGATTCTGAGGAGAATCGTAGAATTGTAGCGCAGACTGCGCCTTCCGCGGTCTGCGGCTTTCTGTGTACGAGTCCATCTCGACAACCCCCTGAAGGTTCGCGACTTGTGTCGCGAACCTTCTTTCCCCCTTTCTTAAGGGGGATTTTAGGAGCTGCTATGAAATCATTTCGTTTGCTGGCTGTTCTTGTCTGTTTCGTGCTCTTGGCTTTCGCCGCCAATCTGGCTCTTACCGACGAACCGGTGCAGCCTTCCCGAGCCTGCATCGATGGAGAAGAGCCTGGCTGGAGACTCCTGGGTGGCGACGACTTCACCAACGTGAACTGCGACCCAGACACCTGGACCTGGAAGGAGGGCCACGCTTACTGCACGGGCAAGCCCATCGGTGTGATACGCACCAAGAAGACGTTCAAGAACTTCGAACTGGTGGCGCATTGGCAGCATAAGAAGCCGGCGGGCAACTCAGGCATTTTTATCTGGGCTACCGACGACGGAATGAAAGACTTGAAGCCGGACGATCTGCCCAAGACCGGTATCGAGGTGCAGGCGCTCGATCACGGTTATCGCGAGTTATACGCCGAGAAATCGGGCGGCAAGAAAGCCGACTGGTTCACCACCGATGGAGATATTTTTGCCGTCGGCCGTTCGAAGCTGAAGCCGTTTCCGCCGCTTTCTCCCAACGGATCGCGCAGCTTTCCCCGGAAGCGTTTAAGCAAAGGGGTGGGTGAGTGGAACCATTACTACGTGCGCGCGATCAACGCAGAAGTACGATTGTGGGTGAATGGTGAAGAAGTGTCGGGTGGTTCTGATGCCGTCCCGAGCGAGGGTTATATTTGCCTGGAATCGGAAGGATCGCCCGTTGAGTTCAAGAACATCCGAGTGCGCGAGCTGCCATAGTCAGTTGTCGCGCCGCAACCTGCCGGAAAACCTCAGAAAATCCCTCACGCTGCTTTGACGGCTCGAAATCCTTCGTCGTCCCCGTTTTCGTCGTCGTCAGGCATTGTTTCGAGCACGAGCACGACGATAAAGACGATTGTCAAAGACCAAAATGTTTCTGTTGACATAGGCGAACAAAAAGCGAATATTATCGGCAGGAGGTAATCGGAATGAACTCTTGCCAAGAATCGCCACTTGTAGGTATTGCCCGCCTAGCTTCGGAGAGTGTGCCACTCGTCGATAAGAAGCAAGTCGTGTATTTTGAGATAGAAACGAAGTCTATTCTAAATCGTTGCTCGAATACCGAAATGCCGTTTTATTGGACCATCAATCCCTATCGTGGCTGCGAGTTGGCTTGCAAGTACTGTTATGCCCGGTATACCCATGAGTATATGGGAATGGAGGACGGCGAGGAGTTTGAGCGGAAGATCTACAGCAAGAAGGATGCATCCCGCGTACTGAACGAAGAGCTCTCGGCAGCCAAACTGCGGAATAGGCCGGTAGCCATGGGTACGGCGACCGACCCTTACCAACCCGCCGAGCGACGATTCTTCACCACTCGAAGCTTGCTGGAAATTTTGGCCCTGCGACCGGGAATCGCCCTCTCCATTACGACCAAGTCTGACCTCGTGGTGCGGGATGTCGATCTGCTGAAGGAGATTCAGAAGCAGGGCAGCGTGCACGTCAACATTTCCATCACGACGGTGAAGGCCCGTCTGGCGCGGCAGCTCGAGCCGAAGGCTCCAACGCCAAAGCGGCGGCTGGCCGCCGTAAGGACTTTGGCCGAACAGGGAATCCCGGTCGGAGTGTTCATCATGCCGGTGATTCCGCTGCTCACTGACGATGCGGAAGGACTGAACGAAATTGCTAAACAGGCGAAAGCGGTTGGGGCGGGCTATCTGGCGGCGCGGCCATTGTTCCTGATGCCGTCGGCGAAGAAAGTGTTTCTGCCGTTCATCGAGGAGAAGTTCCCCAGATTGCGCAGTTCCTATCGAAAGTTGTTCGGCTCCTCCGCCTATCTGCCCGAAGCTTATGGCGCCAGGATTCGAAAGCAGATCGATGCCATTCGGCTAAGGCACCAATTGGCTTCCCGTCCGCCCGAAGAGTTCATCCAGCCACCGATATCTGTACCTCAACAGACCGTCTTCCCGTTTGGCTCTGAGGTCCATGCGTCGTGACCAAGTGCTGCAATTGGCAAATACATAAAGGTACGCGAAGACCATTTGGAACGAGCGAGGCGCTCTTCGAGCAGGAAGCCTGGGAGCGCGGGCGTCCCGCCCGCTTCGGTGTGCTGAGAGCGGAGCCGGATGCGGACGAGACGTCCGCGCTCCCAGGTTCCCTTTTCCACGTTCCATGCAAGCTTGCAGCGACCCGCTGAAGTCTTCGGCAACTGCGTCGCAAAGCCTTCCGTCCCGTTCTGTTTGAGAGGGACTTTGTCGATGCCTTTGTTTTGCGGTTGGCTTATGATCGCAGAACCGCTGACAGGCACCGTCCCAACCCTGTTTTGAAATGGCTGACACTGGAAACTACTCGCTATCAGAAAGCAGTTCCATTGCTTTTCCTCGAATGCGTTGGGTTGCGATGGCGTGGTTGCTGGTGTGGGGAACTTCCTACGCGTGGGTTTGGGGGTGGGCCAACTTCCTTCACCTTTGCGATCTTGCAGTCATCCTCACGTGCCTGGGGCTCTGGCGGGGACGCAGCTTGCTCATTTCGACACAAGCGTTGTCATCGATTGTTCCGGCGCTGTTCTGGGATGCGGACTTCGCCTGGCGGCTGTTCACGGGACAACATCTCATGGGTGGAACAGAATACATGTGGGATGCGCGCTTTCCCTTGGGCGTACGTCTCCTTTCTCTGTTTCACGTCGCTTGGCCGGTGTTGCTGATCTGGGCGCTTCGGAGAGTGAAATACGATAAACGTGCCTTGCCTTTGCAAACGGCGCTGGCTGTCGTCGTGCTCGTCGTGTCGCGTTGCATACACCCGGAAGCCAATCTCAACTTTGCCTGGCGCGACCCTTTCTTCCACCAGGCCCTCGGCCCGCCTTGGTTGCACCTCTTGATCACCGCCAGCGCACTGGCCGGCTGCGTGTACTGGCCGACCCACTGGCTCTTGTGCAGGTTGTTTCCAGCCGCCCATTCTACCGGCAGCAAACTTGGATAACTGAAGGCAAGCAGTGAGAGAATGCGAGCCAGTCTCCGGGCGGCAATTGCTGTGCAAGCGGATCGTGTCTTCCGGTGCTATTTTCCTTGCTTCGCTTCGAGTTCCAGGAGTTCCCTGGTGTAGAGCATCGGCTTGAACTTCCAATTTCCCGCCATCTCACGCTGGTCGCCAAAGTGCGGAGACTTGGGATCCTCGCTCTGGCCCGGCGGCAGGATGCTTTCACTCCGGATGATGGGTTTTGAGAGTTCGACAACCTGGATGTACGTGCCGCGGCTGCTGGATGGGATCGGTGGCAATGGCCGGAAGTTAATGGTGGGTTGAATGTATCCCCACAGAGCGGGTGCCGGACCGCGTTTGGTGGCGAGATTTTGCAGCGCTGTCTGCAGGGCCTCCAGTTGGACTTGGGTGACGGATTTCCCGTTGAGGAAATCGGTGCGCACCGGCACGCTGGATTTCTTGCCCTCAAGAACGTGCAGAATCAGACTGGGTTGGGTGATGTTGTTGAAGAGATCCTTATCGATGTCGCGCAACTCGTCGGCAAAAATGGCTTCACGCAGCGCCTGAAGCCACTCATCGAATATGGTCTTGGCGACGCTGCCCTCCACCGCATGATTGTCCCAGGCGCTTAGAAGCTCAGCGGCTTGCGTCCACTGTTCGTTGATCTTGCCAGCATTGGAGATCGCTTCGAGCAAGTGCGGCTTTAGGTAATTGGCATTGGGGTCGTTCAGTCCTATGTCAATCGTGATATCCCGGATCTGCTCGAAGTTGAGCTTCGGACGCGCCTCAAGGAGTTCGGTAATGCGATGGACACGGAAGATCGCGCCCCACACTGGAGCCTCGCCGTTGTTCCAGTAGCTCGCCGGTTTGTTGTTCCAGTTGCAGATGAACCCTTGCTTCGGATTGATCCATTGCGGAATCTGCTCGGGAGCCAGAATCCCTTCCCATTCCTTCTCGCCGGTGCCGGCGGTTGGCAGCCTAGGGTCGACGCCATCGGAGCGCTGTGGCGGCCTGCCACAGTGCCAGTAGCCAATGTCGCCCTGCACGGTGGCCACAAAGAAATTGTGCGTCAGCCAAATCAGTTTGGCGTTGGCGGCGAACTCATTCAGGTTGCGAGACGTCCAGAAGCCGGTGATGGCTCGCATCGTCTCGAGCTCCTTACCGCGGAAGGCCCGCTTCAGGCTGTAAGCGACAGGCTCCTTGTCATCCCACTCAAGAACCGGTCCATGCACGGTACGGCAAACCTCAATCACTTCCGGCTTGCCGTCACGGACCTGAATGGTTTCGGTACGACGCTCCATGTCGTGCCAGCGGCCCTGGAACCAGTATTGGTACTTGTTGGACGGATTGAGCTTTTCCACAAACACATCTTCCATGTCCGTGAGGCCGGACGTAGTGGTCCAGGCAAGATGGTCATTGTGGCCAATTAGTACGCCGGGAATTCCGGCAAAACCCATGCCGATGATGTTCAAGCCAGCTCCGCTGAGATGAACTTCATGGGCAATCTGTGGCGTGGAGAAGCCCATCTGCGGTCCGCCCACGAGGACCGCGTTGCCGGAAGCCGAACGGCTGGGAGCCACCACCCAGGCGTAGCTGCCCCAGCGGCTGAACAATCCATTTTGTTCGGCGTAGGCTCGAATCTCGGTGAGATCCGCCGTGGACTCTGCGCGTGCCAAGGACGCTTGAGAGAAAGGGAATCCCGAAACGGGTTTGATGCGCTTGCCTACCGCGGGACCATTTGCAGGCCGCCGGCTAACGCTCTCGATAATCGTTGTGGGAGACGCCGGATCGTTCTGCCACATCAGGTCGTCAAAGATTTGCTGGCTCGTCTCGGCGCCAAACTTGTTTTTGAGCTTATTCAGATAGCGCTGATTCCGCAGTTCAGCGCCCCCGCCCGATCCGAAACGCTGAGACATCAGGTTGCTGATCGCAACCGAATCGGTGACGCGAAACCGAGCGGGCTTGATTTGGTTCTGAGCGTAGCCTTCCGGAAGTTTTCCCGTTGCTGCGGCTTCGGTCATCCAGGCGTTGACGCCGTCGATGTAGGCATTGATTTGCAGTTGGTGTTTTGCGGTTAGCTGGTCAAAACGCTGCTGCCGTTCAGCCTCGGTGTAACCGAGCTTCCGCACGTCGCGGTCGCGCGCCAGGGCTTTGGGATCGATTTCGGCCATCTCGCCACGGCTGTCGCGCCGGTAGCGCTCCATTTGCCACAACCTGTCCTGGGCCACTGCGTACCCGTTGCCGTAAAACAGGGCGCGTTCGCTGCTTGCGAAGATGTGCGGAACCCCGAAGCGATCGCGTAGAACGCGAATTTCTTCTCCGTCAAGTTGAAGAAGCTGCTGGCCTGTTGCCATCTGAACTGAAGACAGAATTAGCATTGCCACAGCCGCTGATTTCATGCGTTCACCTCATAGACTCAATGCGTGGGAGACTTTTTGGATGATAGCTGAAAAGCGATTTGCCACCAAAGGCTTTGTCCTGGCCCGATGCAGATGTAGCGCAGACCCGTGTCTTGTGCGGGTCTGCGGCTTGTTGTTGAGACTGCCACCCGCATTTCTGAATTCCAGTTATTCCAGTTCGCGGCGTCATAGCCGCAGACCGGCGGATAACGCCGGTCTGCGCTACAGGGTTGCCATGAAACCTGTGCCCAGGGGAGACACGTCGGCGGGCTAAAAGCGTAGAAGCCCTGCGCGACTTCATGCTATTGTTACGCCTTCTTTGAGAAGCCACGGGCACGCGGCTTCCAGACATCATAGGCAGTCGCACTCAACTTACAGACAGCGATCAAGGAGGAGAGGGATGGCTCGAAAGATTGGCATTAATGGTTTTGGACGCATCGGACGCCAGGTGTTGCGCGCGATCAAGGAGCGGCATGCAGACAGTATTGAAGTGGTGGCGATCAATGATTTGTTTGATGCTCCCACCAACGCGCATCTTTTCAAGTACGACTCCACCTATGGTCCATTCCACGGCACCGTGGAGGTGAAGGATGGGAATCTGGTCGTGGATGGCAAGAAGATCACGATCACGGCAGAAAGGGATCCCGGCGCGATTCGTTGGAAGGACCTCGGTGTTGACGTGGTGATTGAATCGACCGGAATGTTCACCGACGCGACCAGAGCGAAAGCTCACATTGAGTCAGGCGGGGCGAAGAAGGTCATCATCTCAGCGCCTGCAAAGAACGAGGACATTACCATCGTGCTTGGCGTCAATGCAGAGAAGTACGACGCCAGCAGACACAACGTCGTTTCGAACGCCTCTTGCACGACGAACGGATTGGCCCCGGTGGCAAAGGTGCTGAATGATAAGTTTGGCATCCAGAAGGGGCTGCTCACCACCGTTCACGCCTATACAAATACTCAACGGCTACAAGACCTGGCTGCGAAGGATCTGCGCGACGCACGCTCGGCAGCGCAGAATATTGTTCCTTCGGAGACGGGTGCGGCTCGTGCCGTTGGACTCGTTATTCCCGAACTGAAGGGCAAGTTTGGCGGCATGGCCTTCCGCGTTCCGACGCCCACGGTTTCGGTCATCGATTTCACCGCCATCTTGAACAAAGAGGCCAGCAAAGAGCAGATTCGCGAAGCCATGTTGGAATACGCGAATAGCTCGATGAAAGGTATTTTGTCTGTGACCGACGAGCCTCTCGTTTCCACTGACTTGAAGGGCAGTGCTTTTTCGTCGATCTTCAGCGCCTTGGATACCTTGGTGATTGAGAACCTGGTGAAGGTGGTTGCCTGGTATGACAACGAATGGGGTTATGCCTGCCGCACTGCAGACCTGACGGCGCTGCTGGCCAGCAAACTGCCCGCGTAGTGTTTTGGACGTATCAAACCGAAGACTGCCCACGATTGGCGAGAAGCGCGCCAATCGTGGCTACGAATGACCTGACTGGTTGTTCTGGTATTTCAGTTGTCGCGTCGCATTCCCAAAAAGCCGCTTTCCAGTATCGATCTCACCGCTTTGACTCCCTTTGAGTTGACGGCCGAGGAAGAAGCGCATCTTGAGCACGGCATTGCTCTGTTCAATGCCGGAAAATTTTGGGAAGCACACGAGGCTTGGGAGGAAATTTGGAAGAACCATCCGGAGGATGGGCGGTTCTTTATCCAGGGACTAATCCAGCTAGCGGCCGCGTATCATCAACTCGGGAAGAAGGTCTATCGTGGCGTCCTCATTCACCTAAAGCAGGCGCAGGAACGATTAAAGCTCTTTCCGTCCGACTACCTCGGAATTGATGTTCCGCTGATTCTGCAGATCATCGACGATTCGCTGGCTGCCATTGAGGCGCGACCCAGCCTGGGCGAGGTGGACTGGGCCGCGTTGAAGATTGCGCGGATTCAGCGCCGCGCGCCTACTCCCCCTTAAAGAAGGGGGCAGCGGTTTCGCAGAAATCGCGCGGGGGTTGTCGTAACGTCGCTGCCCAGACAACTCCCACGAGTTGGTTTCTAATTCAGATCGGAAACGCGCGCGGAGCGTGCGTCCATCGGGGTGGCGCGGGTGCTCCTGCGCACGCTTCGATAGGAGAAGGCAACCGTTCACTTTTTCACAGCCTTCCTTTGCGGCTGGGACTCATGCGGAACTGCTCACCTGAAATATCCACTTACCCGTTGGTTGTTTTGGCTATAATACTAGGCCGAACTTTCTGCGGTACGCTTGTCAGTGGGGCGGGAAACGCAATTCATTACGCCGGGAGCGCTCATCCACGATGAAACCGAAAACGATGTTCGAAAAGATCTGGGAGTCCCATGTTGTGCATGAGGAACCCGGAAAGCCCTCTTTGATCTATATCGATCGTCACTTGGTGCATGAAGTCACTTCACCGCAGGCTTTCGAAAGCCTGCGGTTGTCCGGTCGGAAGGTGAGGCGTCCTGAATTGACCTTTGCCACGATGGACCACAACGTCCCAACCACGCTGCGCTCGCTGCCGATTGCAGATCCCATTTCAGCCCAACAGATCGAAACGCTGCGGACGAATTGCCGGGAGTTCGGGGTGACGCTCTTCGACCTGGACAGTCCGGAACAGGGAATTGTGCACGTCATTGGACCGGAACTGGGTGTGACGCTCCCAGGCGTGACGCTCGTCTGCGGCGACAGTCATACGTCGACTCACGGCGCCTTTGGGGCGTTGGCGTTCGGGATTGGTACCAGCGAGGTTGAGCACGTTCTGGCCACGCAGTGCTTGCTTCAGGAAAGGCCAAAGACTTTCTTGATTGAAGTGAGGGGACAGCGTCCTTACGGGGTTGGGGCCAAGGACATCATTCTCTCCATCATCGGTCAAATTGGCACCGGCGGCGGTAGCGGCAGCGTTATAGAGTACGCGGGCGACACCATCCGCGCATTGAGCGTGGAAGAACGCATGACCGTCTGCAATATGTCGATTGAAGGCGGGGCCCGCGCCGGGATGATTGCTCCAGACGAAAAGACCTTTGCCTATCTTCGCGGCCTGAAGTATGCGCCCAAAGATTTCGACGCCGTTGTCGCGCGCTGGAAGAACCTTCCCAGCGACCTGGAGGCGGTGTTTGACCGGAAGCTTGAGATCAACGCGGCCACACTGACACCCCAGGTCACGTGGGGAACGAATCCAGGTCAGGTGGTGGCCGTCGATTCGCGCGTGCCGAACCCGGCCGATTTCGCCGACCCCAATGAACGGAAGTCGGCCGAGCGCGCGCTGGAGTACATGGGGCTCAAGGCCGGTACCCGAATCTCGGACGTCAGTGTGGAACGTGTCTTCATTGGTTCCTGCACCAATGCCCGCATCGAGGACTTGCGTGGAGCCGCGCAGTTCGTTCGCGGCAAGAAGGTTTCGTCCAAAGTTCATGCCATGGTTGTGCCTGGCTCGCAGCCCGTGAAGAAGAAGGCGGAAGAAGAAGGCCTTGACCGGATCTTCAAAGAGGCCGGTTTCGATTGGCGCGAATCAGGCTGCTCGATGTGTCTCGGAATGAATCCGGACATCCTAAAGCCGGGCGAACGCTGCGCCTCGACTTCGAACCGAAATTTCGAGGGCCGTCAAGGAAAAGGGGGACGGACGCATCTCGTCAGCCCCATTATGGCTGCGGCAGCGGCCATCGAGGGTCGCTTTGTGGACGTGCGGCAGTATCGATCAAACTAGGCTAGGCGAAAGACGAAAGGGCAAAGGCGAAAGGATAAACCGCGAGATCCTTTTCACCTTTCGCCGTTCTTACTCAGGAGCGATGATGGAACCATTTCAGAAATTGAAGGGCATCGTGACTCTGCTGGATCTCCCGAATGTGGATACAGACCAGATTATTCCCAAGCAGTTCCTGAAGCGGATCGAGCGGACAGGATTCGGACAGTACCTCTTCTACGACTGGCGGTTGCTGGACGGGCACGATCTCAATCCGGATTTTGAAATGAATCAGCAACGCTATCGTGGCGCTCGGATTCTCGTGACGCGCGCCAACTTTGGATGCGGTTCGTCGCGCGAACATGCGCCGTGGTCGCTTGAGGATTACGGCTTCCGCTGCATCATTGCTCCATCCTTCGCTGACATCTTTTACAACAATTGCTTCAAGAACGGCATGCTCCCCGTGCGGCTTCAGGAAGGGCAGGTCGAGGAAATCTTCCAGCGGGTGCGCCGATCCCCGGGCTACGAACTCGCAGTCGATCTCGTGGACCAGACCCTTAAGTCAGACGATGGACTGGTACTTCGATTTCAGGTGGATGGATTTCGCCGTCATTGTCTGCTCAACGGACTGGACGACATTGGATTGACGCTGCAATATGAAGAGAAGATCAGTGAGTTTGAGAGGCGGGCGGCGCGGTGAAACGAAAGGCTGATGGTGCCCAGGGACGGAGTTGAACCGCCGACGCCAGCCTTTTCAGGGCTGCGCTCTACCGCCTGAGCTACCTGGGCACTCAGGCTTTCTTTGCAGAAAGCCCACGCAGTATAGAGAAGTGCCTTCCCGTTTTCAATCGATTTCTAGTGAGTGAAAAGCCCGGAAAACCGGGATGATTTGGCACTCTTGCATCGCAGGAATCGTTGTAACGTGATGGCGCGAACTCCGGCAAGTCCGGTATCGATCTTCTGTGGTCCCGATTGAGGAGAAACCGGGTTGGAATGTCTCGCCGCCCAGAGTCGCCTGGCAGCGCCGCCGCGGCGTCTTCGAGACGCTGGTTGCGACGCGACCGTCCAGTCCTGGCGTATGGGTTCATGCTGCTCGCGGTGGTCATTCTGGTGCTGAACTACTTCATCAAGTTCCCGGCGTTACCCGACGAAGCTGCCGCCAGTTTTCGTGCGTACAGTCAGAGACGCCTGCCACTGCAGATCGAGACCGCTGACGCAATTCGGTTGGAGCGCTACTTCGCGGCAGAAAGAGCTTGTTTCGCGGTGCGCATTTTGGATCCGGCGGCTTACACGCTGAAGGGTGGCCGGGTGCAGCGGATGCTGAATCGCAAAAGCTGTTGGTATGCGTATCAGGGGCCGGGAAACAAACTGTTCGTCTCTTAAGAAAATGACACTGTAAGCCGTTTGATTTCATAAGTGAGAGTCGTAGGGTGCGTTCGCTTTTTGAACGCACCACAACCGCAAGTATTCCCAATGCTAAAGCGGATGGTGCGTCGGAAAGCGCGACGCACCCTACATTTTCTTCCCCACATCACACCGCGTTCTGTGCGGTGTGGCAGCTTCTAAGA
>Ga0163150_10004452_pt1 | contig 18720 bp, 18 predicted proteins | sample OliLakLV19P2IB_FD_148628 | JGI IMG/M metagenome (GOLD analysis project Ga0163150, IMG submission 148628) | Freshwater microbial mat bacterial communities from Lake Vanda, McMurdo Dry Valleys, Antarctica - Oligotrophic Lake LV.19.P2.IB | ecosystem: Environmental > Aquatic > Freshwater > Lake >...
GCCCAGAATACGCGTACTGCGATTCTAAGTACACTAGGGCCGGCGGCGGGGCCGACCTACGTTGAAAACGCACGCTGGCTCACGCACATCGAAAAGGGCGGGGCCATTTCCATCACCCCCGAGGGGAGCATGATTTATCAATCAACGCGACCCGCACCGCCTGCAGCCGTGAGTACGCCTCCAAGAAACTAAGCGACCATGAAAACCCTCTTTGGACTTCTGATCGCGACCTCGCTTGCGCTCAACATCGCGCTCGCGGTTCTACTCTTTGCTGGCCGCACGGAACCGATAAACGCGCCCACCGCCGCCCATCCCGAGACCGACGCTCGAGCCGCACCAGCGGCCGCACGTGATAACAAGGGTTGGGACCGACTTAACACAGGTGATCTCCCGGCGCTGGTGCGCGAGTTGCGGGACAACGGCTTTCCGCCGCACATCGTCCGTGCGATCATCACGGGACGCCTGCGCGACGACTTTACGGCCCGCTTTCGCGCCCTTGATCCGCAGGGAGAGTCGCGCCCGTTTTGGATGAGTAGCACCCCCGACCCGCAGCGGATGGGGGCGCAACGCCAGCTCTATAAAGAGCAACAGACCAGGCTGCGCGAGTTATTGGGGAGCGACGACGTCGACTCGGATATCAACGCACTCTATCAACGACGCCGATTTGATAGCGTACCGCCGGAAAAGACGGATGACGTTCGCCGGATCCTCGCCGAGTTTGACGACCGACGTGCAGATGTCTTTGGGGGCGGCGGAATGGTGGGACCCGAACAGATCCGCCGACTCACGGCGTTCGAACAGCAACAGCGTGAATCCTTGGCGAGCGTCTTGAACCCGCAGGAACTCGAACAATATTTACTTCGCAATAGTGACACGGCCCAACGCGTACGCAGTCAACTCAGCGCGTTTGATCCCAACGAGGAGGAATTTCGCTCCATCTATCGACTCCAAGCGGACTTCGATTCCCAGTTTGGAATGATCATCATGGGGTCGCCCGGTCCCGAGGAGCAGCAGCGGCGCGGAGAAGCGCAGCGGAAAATGAACGAGCAGATCAAAGCGATGCTCGGGCCGGCGCGAGGGGCGGAATTCGAGCGCGCGAACGATTATAATTATCGTCAATCGGCCCAGCTCATCAATCGACTCGAGCTTCCGGCTGAAACCACCGCTCACATCTGGGGCGTGAAACAAGAGATCGAGGCCCGGGCGCTGGCGATCCGGCGCGACAATTCCATCCCGGGAGCGGACCGGACGCAGCAACTTGCCGCGCTCGCCGACGAAGCCACGACGAAAATCTCTCCACTGCTCGGGGGAACCCGGGGGTTTGAGGCGTACCGTCAGTATGGCGGGTCATGGGTGAATTCGCTCCGCGTCGGCGTGCCCCGATCGACGCAGCCCGGGGCTCCGGCGGCTTCAAGTGTTGCACCGGTCCGGTGATGATCGGCGGGGGCTCCTAAACCGCACAGTTTGAGAGCCTCCTACCACGAGGCTGGACAACATTCCGATCCCGCTTCACCTGTTCGCTAATGGCGAAGGCACAGGACTCCCGGCGGATGCCGAAGAAAGATTACGAAGCTCGCGTTCCACAGGTGCGGGAGGAGCTCATCCAGATGCAGGTGACGTTGCAGCAAGCCGCGTTTCCCGTGCTGCTGATCGTAGCGGGAGACGAGGCCGCGGGCAAAGGCGACGTCGTCAACCTGCTCAATGGCTGGCTGGATCCGCGGGGCGTCGAGACCTTCGCGTTTCACGCTCCGACAGATGAAGAGCGCGAGCGACCGCCGATGTGGCGCTACTGGCGCAGCCTGCCGCCACGGGGGAGGACGGCGATCTACGTGGGCGGTTGGCACCAGGATGCCCTTTCGCAACAGCCGAGGACGGCGCGGGCAATGGAGCGCTTCGATCGGACCTTGGAGCGTCTGGCGCATTTCGAATCGTTACTGGTGGCGGATGGCGCGCTGATCGTGAAAGTGTGGTTGCGCCTGTCGCGGGCCGATCAGCGGGCTCGCCTGCTGACGCTGGAAGCCGATCCCGATACGGCCTGGCGGGCCACGCCTGAAGACTGGATGAATCATCGCTCGCATAGCCGGCTCTCCCGACTGGCGGAGCGCATGCGGCGCGTCACCCATACTCCCGAGTCCCCTTGGCAGGTGATCGATGCGACGGACGTTCGGACGCGCAATTTAGGCGTGGCCGACCATCTGTTGGCGCGCTTCAAGGCGCACCATCAGAAGCACCGCAAACCCGCGGCGGCGGCGCGTCCCGGTCGCATCGTATCACTCCGCAGCGAAGGCTTGGAGCGCCTGCATGCGGTGCGACTCGATCAACGGCTGTCAGAAGACATTTACGAAGAGAAGCGCGACAAATGGCTCGGTCGGCTCAATCGCGTGGTGCGCACTGCGGCCGCGAAAAAACGCTCGGTCGTGTGGGTATTCGAAGGTTGGGACGCCGCCGGCAAAGGTGGGGCGATTCGCCGGCTGACGAGCGCAATTGACGCCCGCGACTACCGCGTGATTCCGGTGGCCAAACCGACCGACGAAGAACGATCGCATCATTACCTCTGGCGTTTCTGGCGCCATGTCCCCCGGGCGGGCCGCGTAACGATCTACGATCGTTCCTGGCATGGCCGCGTGTTGGTGGAGCGCATCGAAGGCTTTTGCAGTCCGCCGGAATGGCGGCGGGCCTATGAGGAATTAAATGATTTCGAGGCGCAGCTCACGGAAAACGGGATCATTGTCCTTAAATTCTGGTTACACCTTTCCAAGGAGGAACAACTCCGCCGTTTTCGCCATCGGGCGGAGACCACCTACAAGCGCCATAAGATCAATGACGAGGACTGGCGGAATCGCCGGCAATGGTCGGCGTATGAAACCGCCGTCGGCGATATGCTGGCAATGACAGACAAGCTGCACGCGCCCTGGCACCTGGTGCCGGCCGATAATAAACGCTTTGCCCGGCTCGAGATTCTAAAACTCTCCTGCAAGCAGATCGCAGCGGCAATCGGCGACGATATATAAGAACGTACCGTCCCGGTCAAATGACGCCGAGGTCGTCCTTCCGCCCGGTTTCTTGCGAGGCTAGACCAGCGGTCCAAAGTTTTTAGATTACATCCACGGATCACACGAATAACACGGATGAACTCGTCTATCCACGCTGAAGTCCTTGAAAAACAAAGCGTGTTTTAGCCGATCACGTTTTTCCAAACCTCAGAGTTTTTAACCGCGGATTACGCCGGTCTCGCGGATAGGATCGAGCATACCTCAAACTATCCGCTCCATCCGCGTTATCCGCGGTTGATCGATGTTTGAACCTCAACGGTCTGAGGCACCGCCTCGCCAGCTGATCCGTGATCTAAAACACCGCGATCGTCGGCGGCAGGGATCCGAACTTCACGAGCGATTGGTATGAGACTGACTATATGATCTCGCTATAAAACAAAAAAAGACCGCCGAGCCTTGCGGCCCGGCGGTCTCAGAAAGAGGTCAGCTTAGGCTTTGACCAGGTTGTTCGAGACGAGCTTCGTCATTTCGAACATTGAGACCTTCGCTTTACCACCGAAGACGGCCTTGAGCTTGTCATCGGCATTAATCTGGGTGCGGATCTTCTTATCCTGAAGATTGTTCTTCTTGATATAGACCCAGAGCTTCTTGGTCAGCTCCGTGCGGGGGAGAGGATTGGAGCCAACGACAGCGGCGAGCTTTTCGTTTGGCTGCACCGGTTTCATGAAGGCTGCGTTAGGTTTACGTGCTGCTTTTTTGGCCATAATATTTTGAGTTGTTGATCTGAAACAGCGCTCTTCTAGAGGGAAAGTCGCGTGTTTGCATAGGAAAATCTTTGGATTTCCAGAGTGAAAATGACTTTCGACGCCCTCGTAAGTGAAGCGAAAAAGTCCGGGCCGGCCGGACCTTCTCGCGTTCTATCCGGCTTCATCAACTTGCACGAACTGACGATACAGGACGGCGTAATGACCTCCCAGCGCGAGTAATTCCGCATGGGTCCCTCGCTCGATAATGCGCCCCTGCTCGAGCAGCAGGACCAAGTCGGCATGACGAATCGTACTGAGTCGATGAGCCACCACGAAGCTGGTCCGCCCCCGGAGCAACTTCAGTAACGCCTTCTGCAAGCGCGCTTCTGTCATGGCGTCGATCGAGCTGGTCGCCTCGTCCAGGATCACCAACCGCGGGTCGGCGAGCAGGGATCGCGTGAAACATACGAGCTGGCGCTGGCCCACGGAAAGACTCGAACCGCGCTCGCCAACCTCCGTGTGGAGACCGTGCGGCAGGGCCTCGAGAATATCGAGGCAGTCCAGTTTCGACGCCGCCTGGCGCACTTCGTCCTCGGTGGCCTCCGGCTTCGCCACCCGGATGTTATCGAGCACGGTGCCGCTAAAAAGAAAGTTCTGCTGCTGCACCACGCCCATCTGGCGGTGCAGTGATTGACCACTGATCGTGCGGATCTCATGTCCATCAATGAGCAACTCCCCCGCCGTCGGCAGGTAGAACTTCGAGGCGAGATTGATGATGGAGCTCTTCCCACTTCCCGTGTGTCCCACCAGCGCGACGGTCTGGCCCGGCTCCGCTACAAACGAGACATCGTGCAATACGATTCGTTCGGGATCGTAGCCAAAAGAAACGCCGTGGAATTCCACCCGCATTCCATCCGGACCAGGCCGCGCGCCCGTCGCACTCAGTCGCGGATCAGGCAGCGCCACCGCGTCAGGAGCATCCTCCCAATCCGGTTTGGCATCGATCATGCGAAACACCCGCTCCGCTCCCGCCATCGCCACGAGCGCCTGATTATATTGATTTCCAATTACCGCGATGGGGGAGAAGAACTGATTCGCCAGCAGGAAAAACGTGATCAAATCGCCCACGCCCATCTCGCCGTGAAACACCCGCCAGCCGCCAAACATGAGCAGGATCGCAACAAAAAACTGGCTGTTCAATTCCAGGAGCGGCGTGAGGATCGCCGAGGTCCGCGCCAGCGCGATACTGTAGCGGGAATGATCCGCCAGGAGATGGCGAAAAAGCCCGGCATTGGTTTCCTGGCGCACGAAACCCTGGGTCACCCGAATCCCATTAACCGACTCTGCCAGGGTCGCTGTAATGCGACTGAAGCTATCACTGGCCGCGCGCGAATAGTGACTCAGTCGAACCCGGAAATGACGGTTTAAAACCCACAATATAGGCGCCAGCCCGAGCACCACCAAAAACATCGCCCAATCCGAAAACGCCATCACGATGGCAGCAAAGAGCATCTGGCCGGCCTGGACTGCACTCACGAACAGCACGTCCTGAATGCCCACGCGCAACGCCTCCACATCACTCGTGACGCGACCAATAATCCGCCCGAGCTTCGTCCGCTGGAAAAAACTCATCGGCTGTCGCTGCACCTTGGCGAATAAGTCGGCGCGCAGGCCATTGACGACCGCTTCACCAATCTCGAGCGCATAACGCTGACGAAAATGAAACAGTCCGTCGGTCGTCACTGCCAGTGCCGCATACCCGAGTACCCCAAGCCACAGCCCGGTCACGTGCGCCTGGGAAATCGGTCCTTTGATGATCAGCGTGGCAATCCAAACCAGGGCAGGAAGCTGCGCCGACCGAACGACGCTTAACACGGACAGGGCCGTGAGCTTGCGCTCTACCGGGGCGGCGTACGTGAACATGCGCCGGATCAACGACCACTCGAGCGGCTTCTGCACCGCTTCGTCTTCATCGTCACGCAGACGACGGACCAGGCCGACATCACTGGCGGCGAACAATGCGGATGGCATTTTATTTCCGCGCGATTCGGCCCCGGACGACGCATCCGCGATCTGCGTGGTCGCGAGGCCACTCCGCCCGGTCGTTTGAGCGCCGGTCTTAACCGCGGACGCCTCCTGCCAATCCCGCGGATTGGGCCCGGTCCTCATGATCCTCCCTCCTGCGGAGCCAGCGCCTGCAACTCGCGTCCATCGATTAATTGCAAATTGGCGACATGCAGATAGGGGCCGGGCTCGCGCATCAGCTCCTCATGGGTGCCTCGTTGTACAATTCGGCCCCGTTCCAGGACTATAATAAAATCCGCCCGACGCAATGTACTCAGTCGATGAGCGACAATAAAGGTGGTGCGGCCGGCCATGGCGCGGTCGAGTGCCTCGAAGATCCCGTGCTCCGTTTCACTATCAATCGCGGCGGTGGGATCATCGAGCAGAAGAATTGCGGGCTCGAGGAGAACGGCGCGGGCAAGCGCGAGCCGCTGACGCTGGCCACCTGAGAGACTGTTTCCGCTTTCACCTAAAATCGTCTCATAGCCTTCTGGCAGGGCCATGATGAAATCGTGCGCGGCGGCGATGCGCGCCGCTTTTTCAATCTGCTCCCGGGTCGCTCCCGGGTGCCCGAACGCAATGTTTGCGGCGATGGTGTTCGAGAAGAGAAAACTCTCCTGGAAGACGAGCCCGATGTTCCGCCGCAGATCATCGAGATCGAGTTGTCGGACATCGATGCCGTCAATCATGACGCGTCCGGCAGTCGGATCGAAGAAGCGCGGGACCAAGCTCATCAATACGCTTTTGCCCGATCCGGTCGCGCCCAGAATGGCCACGCACTCACCCGGCTTGACCGTCAGGTTGATATCACGCACCACCGCCTCCGCACCGACATAGGCGAACGACACATGATCAAAGTGGACGTCGCCCTGTAGTTTCGGACGCCGCACGGCATCCGGAGCGCTTTTCACCTCGACCGGGGCATCATGAATTTCGAATACCCGACGGGCACCGATCAAGGATTGCTGGACCGAGTTGACGATCGTGGCGACGTTGTTGACCTGGCCGGAAAACTGCTCGAGCAACCCGACAAAGACGACGAGTCCGGCGCCAAGCGGAAGCTGTCCCTGAATCACCAGCCAGCCACCATAGCCGAGCAACACCATCATATTGATCCGGGTGAGAAAACCGACCGCTGGAGAGAAAAGACTCACGCGCCAGAAGATGAGATGCTGTTGCGCGAGGACCGCATTATTCGCTGCGTCGAATTTCGCCCGATCTTCGGCTTCACGACCGAAGGCCTTGGTGACGGCGATGCCCTGGATACTCTCGACGAACGTCTGCACCATGGCTTCCACGAGCGTGCGGTTGCGTGCATACTCCGGCTGAGTGCGTCGCGTGTGCCAGGCAGAGAGGACCCAGAGTAGCGGGGTGGTCGCAAGGCAGGCGACGGTGAGTGAAGGGCTCAAGTTCACCATATAGACAACATAGACCGTCAACGAGATCACCATGATCACGCTTTGGATCAGCACCTGGTCGACAAACATGCGGACGCTTTGCACATCACTCGTCACGCGGGTAATGATGGAACTCGTGGTATTGGCGTCGAAGAAGCGAAAGCTCAACCGCTGGAGTTTTTCGTAAACTTCTCCGCGCAGATCGACCACGAGACGTTGTTGCACGAGTCGGTTGACGGAAACTGTATAGCTATAATTAAGGAAAGCGCGGCAGATTGCGAAGAGCAGGATGAGTCCGGCGAGGAGACCGAGCGCCTGCCAGTAAGGCCATTCCCCGGGCAGCAACCGATGCAAGCGACTCATCACCGGCGCATCCGCATCGATCGGAACCACGCTGGCCGGGAACTCAATTTTATGCCGAATGTAATCGATGCCGACTCCGGTCAGACTGAGCCCCCCGATTCCCATGGTGAGGAGCACCAATTGGATCGCAAGCACCCGGAGACAATGCAGGCGATAGCGCCAGGCGAGCCCAATCAAGCGCCGCACCAAGGCCGCGTTCGACAGCGGCGCGGCAGTCGTCAGTGGTCGCAGTTCGAGCATGGGCGCGGATACTAGATCCACCGCTCCGGCGCACGACGCTTTTTTTCCGGGCCGTCACGCTGGCGGAAAGATTGAAGAGCGAAGCGGACCGGACAACTGGGGCCCGCTTCGCGGTACGATTCGGTCTGCTTTACCTGCGCGGCGTATGACCGCAGCCAGCCCGGACGCATCAACGCTGCTGCCGCGGACCGGACGTCACTCCGCTCCCGCGCCCGGAAGTCGGATCGCCGCGAAAATTCCCCTGCGGAAGTTGCTGTAGATTGGGCTGTTGCGGTTGTCCCGGCAGGGTCTGCGGAATCAGGACTTGGGGAACGTTCCGCTGACTGATTTGCTGGGTCGCCTGCTCCCGCAGGGCTCGCCGGCGGGCGACTTCCGCGGCGACGGCCTCGAGTCGCCGCTGTTCATCGGCCGGCGTGGGATTAAGCACCACGGATTGCGTGACCGCGGGAGCGACGACCGGCTGGTTCAGCTGCGGCGGAGGCGGCATCGCTTGAGCGGCATTGCCCGAGGAGACGATCTTGGATTTGCGCTCGGCGAGCGTGAGGGTACGCCCGGCATGCTCGATCGTAAGCGTCTTGTGTTCGCCGTCATGCTGTTTGACGACGACATCGAAATCGGGATTACGTTCGTCGATCTTCACCCAAGTCGCCGCTTTCTTGGCGGGATTGTAGATGCGATACCGAACATCTGCCCCCGTCTGAATGAAACCGTGATACTCCAAAGGAGCTCCCTCGGTGGGACCGGACTTGGCTCCCGCAGTCTGCGGGGGCAGGAACGGAGAACGCGAAGCCACCTGCCCGACCGCATCACTGGCGGCGACCGCGGAGAGAGCAACAAGAGCAAGACGGCAAAACATGAGTCGGGGAACCATGACCTGGAAGGAGACTAATAGGACTCCGTGGAGTGCCGTCAAGTGACGGCAAACTTTCAAGATCAACGTAAACCGATGAAGAAGCCTGAGCGGCCGAGCTCCCACTCGGGCCGGGGGGATTAAGCGGACGGCTGCGCGGGACTGGGAGACGGACGCTCGCGGTCGGCCAGACGATCGGCGATCTCGCCTGCGAAATGAAGGGTTTGCGTCGGGAAGGCGAAGGAAAGTCCGCGAGCGTCGACGGCGCGCATGAAATCGAGATTGATGCGTTGGCGCATGCGCATGAAGGCTTGGAAGTCGGGACCTTGCGCCATGTAGACGACCCAAATATCGAGCGACGACGCGCTGTAATCGCGGAAAAAGACCATTACCGAAGTTTGATCTATTTCCGGCTCGGCGAGGATGATCTGCTTAAACTCCTCCACGATGGCATTCATGTCATCGGGCTTCGTATCGTAGGTAAGGCCGACGACCTGTTCGCAGCGCCGTTGAGTAAACCGCGACAGATTGGTAATAGTTTCCGACGCGACCGTTTTGTTGGGCACCACCATCAAGGACCGATCGATCATACGGATCCGGGTGGAGCGCAGGCCAATGTCCTCGACGATACCGACGTTAGTCCCGATGCGAACGACCTCGCCGATTTTGAAGGGCTGATCGACGGCCACGACGATGGCGCCGAAGATATTGGCGAGCGTGTCCTGGGCGGCGAGAGCGAAGGCCAGTCCGCCGATGCCGAGGCCAGCGAGGATCGCTTTCACGTCGTAGCCAAGGCTTTGAACCGTGAGAAGAGTTGCCACTACCGCGAACCCGGTGAGGAGCGTCTTCTTGATCCAAGGCATGAAGGCCGAGATGCTCGCCCCCTTGGCCTTCGCCAGTTCGTTACCGTGCTCGAGGGCCGCGGAAAGCAAGCGCCAGAGCAACCAGAAGATAGCCAGCGAGAACGCGACGCGCGAACCTGTGCCGATGTAGAAGTCGGCCTCGGGCGATAGCCGGAGAACGCGGAGCGCCGCGAGGACGCCCACCACCATGATGAGAAAGGCCGCCGGAGTTTCCAACGAAAGAAACAGCTTGTCGTCGAACGTGCTTTTGGTTCGGGACGCTACTTTTCGGAGCAACGCAAAGACAACCCCCGACACGATCCGCCGGGCCAGCAAAGCAATGAAGAGCAGGAACAGGCTGATGGAATAATGAGTGATCGTATTCCCGCTCTCGTTGATGTTGAACGCGCTCAGGATCGAATCGACGAGCAACTCGAGAAAATCAGGCGGCTGATCGGCCCGGGCGGCGGCGGTGACTACAGCAGCGGCGGCGGCAGCGGCCGTGCGGGCCGATTCCGCCTGCGCCGACGTCATCCCGGATGTAGCCTCAGCGGCCTCGGCCGCGACCGCCTCGGACATTAAAAACGAAACCGGCGCCATCGCCACGATCCACAAGAGCACACGCATCATAAGCAAACAGGACTCAAGGACCGCAGCATTCGATGTCAAAGGCTTTGGCCACCCGCTTCACGCGGCGCCGAGCACGTCGTAGTTGCATGCACTCGAACTCCGTGCACAACGTCCGCGGCTATGCTGCTGTTCGCCTCCCTCGACGTCCTGCCCCTCTGGGCCTGGGTCGGGTTTTTCATCTTCATTGCTGCGATGCTCGCGCTCGACCTGGGCGTGTTCCAACGCGATGCCCACGAGGTAAAGATGAAGGAGGCGCTGGTCTGGTGCGGAGTGTGGTTCACGCTCGCCCTTTGTTTCAACGCCCTCATCTGGTCGTGGCGGGGCAGCGAATTGGGCCAGCAGTTCCTTGCGTCATACCTGATCGAGCTCTGCCTGAGCGTGGACAACGTTTTCGTGTTCATCCTCGTTTTCGCCTATTTCAAGGTGCCGTCGAGGTGGCAGCACCGGGTGCTGTTCTGGGGCATCATTGGCGCAGTCGTGATGCGCGCAGTTTTCATCCTCGTCGGCGTCAGCGTGATCCAGCGTTTCCACTGGGTGCTGTACATCTTCGGCGCGTTTCTCGTGTACACCGGCATCAAGATGGCGCTGCCCAGCAAGGATCAGGAGGTCCATCCTGAGAATAACCCGGTGGTGAAACTCTTCCGCCGCTTCTATCCGGTCGCCCCCCACAACGATCACGGGCATTTTTTCACCCGCCACGCCGGCCAGCGCATGGCCACACCGCTGTTCATCGTGCTGATTGTAATCGAGACGACCGATGTGGTCTTCGCGCTCGATTCCATTCCGGCTGTCCTGGCGATTACGAGCGACCCGTTTGTCGCGTTGACCTCCAATATTTTTGCGATCCTGGGGCTGCGCTCCCTCTACTTTGCGCTGAGTGGAATCATGCAGCTATTCCGCTATTTGAAGGTCGGGCTCGCGATCATTCTGGTTTTTATCGGCACCAAAATGCTGATCTCTCATTGGATCCATGTTTCAACGGTGATCTCGCTGACGGTGATCGGCACGGTGCTGACGATGTCCGTGCTGCTCTCATGGCTGATCAAAGACGTTCCCAAGCCAGGGAGGCCATAAAAAAGCCGGGGCCGCTTTCACGGACCCGGCGGGGATTGGCGGATAGCCAATCGGGTGGAGCGCGCGGCGAGGTCAAATCCGACCCCGCCGCGGTGTGAGTGGCTTGCTGTACGAGTGACGATCCTTACTTGACCGCAATCTTGCGCGGCTTGATCGCTTCCTGTTTCGGCAGGGAAACCCGGAGCACGCCATCACGCAGCTCCGCGGCGACTTGATCGAGGTCGACCCTATTGTCGTGGGTCAGGACGAGCTCATAAGCCGCGTCCACAGATTCCCGATACAAGGAGGTCCAGCCTTCAGGCTGACGCCACGCGTGCCGGCCGACGATGCGAATCTGACCCTCTTCGGTGGTGAGATCGACGCCGGCCTGATTGACCCCGGGAAGATAAACCGTGAGCCCAAAGGCCTCCGGCGTTTCTTTCACGTCGTAGAGCGGCTTCACGGTGTTGCCCCGATCGGCCGGGCGATTGTCCTCGCCTGCGGGCTGGCGGTTGACAGTTGAATTTTTAGCAGTGAGCAGAGACATGGTGAGATGAGTTAAGGGTTGGGCGTTGCTGGAATGAGCAGTGCGAAGGGATGAGGTGAAACGGGGTCGGGTTTACTTCACCGCCACGGTGATCTTTTTCGGCTTGGCCTCTTCCCGCTTGGGCAGTGACACCGTCAACACGCCATTCTCGTAACCAGCGGTGACCTTGTCGGCCTGCACGTCTTCATTGATCGTGATGGAGCGCGAGAACGAGGCGCTCTCCCCGGATTCACCCTCGCCCGTGCGACGATTTGCGGAAATGGTCAGATAACCGTCGACCATCTCCACATTGATGTCATCGCGATTTACTCCGGGGAATTCAGCGCGCACGTAGGTGTTGTCGTTGTCTTCGTAGAGATCGATGGGGAAACGACCGGGGGTCGGCGGACCACCGAGGTCGGTCAGCGCGGTTTGAAACAGACGGTCGATTTCGCCTTCGAGTCCGGACCACGGCGAGCGTGCAAAATCACTCTGCGAGGTGGCTGGCGAGCGGAACGGATAAATATAACGAACGAGTCTCATAGTGGTGTTCTCCTTAGGGTGGATGGATTGTGTACGGTCTCTTTGTCGCATAACCCGGACCACTCCGGCGCTTGCCAGCAAACGCCGATTCGCTCGTGAGTTGCGTCGAAGGCACCCGGGCGACGTGCGCAAAAGCGACCCACCTTGTCTCAACTGGACTGGGAAAATTCGTCTCGCATCGGGTGGCTCCGAACCAGGTGACTCCGTCGATCGCGCTCACCCGTACAGTCGCGGGACTATTTCGCCGGTCAGCGCATTCGTTGTAGCCGTACAAAGGCGAACCATGGTTGTTTCACGGCTTCATGAATTCCTTCGACTTCGACACCGTGCTGGAGCGCCGCGCGACGGACTCGCAGAAATGGCAGAAATACGCCGACCGCGATGTGCTGCCACTTTGGGTCGCGGATATGGATTTCAAATCCGCTCCCGCCATCATTGCCGCCCTGCATGCCCGCGTGGAACACGGTATCTTCGGCTACGCCCGGCCGGTGAAATCAACGATCGATGCCATCGTCACGGCCATGGCGCAACGTTACGAGTGGACGATTGATCCGTCGTGGATCGTGTGGCTACCCGGACTCGTCGTCGGACTAAATGTCACCGCCCAAGCGTTCGCCGAGCCAGGCGATGAAGTGCTGACCCTTTCGCCGGTTTACGCACCGTTCATGAGCGCGCCGAAGAACAGCGCCCGCGTCTCGATCAGTGTTCCTTTCGCCCTGAACCCAAGTGCCAACGCGGGTCGCGGCGGATGGGAAATTGATTGGGCGGCCTTGGAAGCAGCGGTCACGCCCCGCACCAAGCTTTTCTACCTGTGCAATCCCCACAACCCACTCGCCCGCGTCTGGCGTCGCGACGAACTCAAGCAACTCGGTGAGTTCTGCGTGCGCCACAATCTCGTGCTGTGCTCGGATGAGATTCACTGCGACCTCATTCTGGAGCCAACGTTGCCCCACATTCCCACCGCGACTCTTTCGCCGGAAATCGCGGCGCGAACCATCACGCTGATGGCCCCGAGCAAGACCTATAACGTGCCGGGGCTCGGCGCATCCTTCGCGATCATTCCCGATGCAATGCGCCGCGCCCGCTTCATTCGCGCGACCGCCGGAATCGTGGCGGAGGTAACCAGTCTGGGTTTCGCCGCGTGCGAGGCGGCCTACCGCGAAGCCGAACCGTGGAGACAGGGACTGCTCGCTTACCTGCGCGCGAACCGCGACTACCTGCTGGCAACCCTTCCACGGGAAATCCCGGGACTCGTGATCGAGGCGCCCGTGGAAGCGACATACCTTCTCTGGATGAACGTGTCGGCTCTCGGGCTACCAAACCCGGTGGCCCACTTTGAGCAAAACGGCGTTGGCCTGAGTGACGGCGCCATGTTTGGCGCGAAAAAAGGCACGCATCTGCGGCTCAACTTTGGCTGCCCCCGCGCCATTCTTACTGAAACCGTGCGGCGGATGAAGGCAGCCCTCGCGTAAGAACCTAATCGCGTATCCGGAATTCGGTGACGCTACCCACCCGGCCCTGGCGAGGGCAAGAAAGCCAAGGCCGGAAGCCGCGGGGACCACAGGTGACGATTCAGAAGCGAGTGGAGTCAGGATACGCGGGAGCCTCCGCGCCCCTGGTTGGCGCGCGTCCCGCGGACACGCCCAACCGCAGGATGACCCACCGGCCCGCTTACTCGCGGGATTCGTCGATCGCGAGATAACGAGTGCGGTTTTCGCGCCAGATAAGAACAAGCACTTTCGGTCCCGGAATTTCCTCGCTCAACTTCACCGCGGAATCCGCGTCGACGACCGGACGACGGTCGAGCTCGAGAATAATATCCCCTTCCCGCAAGCCTTGTTTCGCCGACGGACTGTCGGCGTCGACACTCGTAATAATGGCTCCGCGGATACGCGACGGGACTTGCAACTGATCGCGGACTTCCGCCGTGATGTCACCCACGCCGACGCCGTTCAACACGCCGACATCTTCCGCAATGCCGCCACGGTCGTCGCCTGCGATCGCCTGTTCCGGCCGGACTGCCAGCCGTACGGAGGCAGTCCCTTTCTTGCCATCACGCAGGTATTCAACCGCCACCTCCGTGTTGGGCGAATGCTGTCCGACGGTAAGCAACAAATGCCGCGTGTCCCGGATCTCGGTTTTGTTGATCTTCGTGATTACGTCCCCGGCCTTGAGACCAGCGCGTTCGGCGGGGCTGTCCTCGGTGACCTCGCTGATGATGGCGCCTTTCTCGGCGTCGAACTGGCCTGCCAGCTCTTCCGTGATGTCCTGCGTCCCCACGCCGAGAAACCCGCGGCTCACCCGGCCGGTATTCACGATCTGTTCGGCGAGATTGCGGGCGAGGTTGATCGGAATGGCAAATCCGACGCCGGCGAAACCACCCGTACGCGAGAGGATCGCCGTGTTGATGCCGACGACCCGGCCTTCGGTATCGATCAGCGCGCCACCCGAGTTACCCGGATTGATGGCAGCGTCGGTCTGAATGAAATCTTCGATTGGGCCGATACCCACGCCACGACTCAGGGCACTGACGATTCCGCGGCTCACCGATTGGCCGACCCCGAAGGGATTTCCGATCGCGAGGACCACATCGCCGATCTCCAGTTGTTCGCTATCGCCGAAGACCGCCGGCGAAAGATCAGTCGCTTCGATTTTCAGCACGGCGATGTCAGCCAACGCGTCTTTTCCCACGACCTTCGCATCGTAGCGTTTCGTGGAATTACCGATCGAGACCCGAACCTCATCTGCATCGTCGATCACGTGATTATTGGTCAGGATATAACCATCGGGAGTGATAATTACACCGGAGCCGAGGCCCTGCTGAGTGGAATCCGGCATGCGGAAACGATTGCCGCCGCGACCTTGGGGAGGTGTGGTCCCCGGAGCCTCGTCATCGGGCGGCGTCATCCCGGGCAAATCAAAAAACCGGCGAAACCGGGGATCGTTGAGGAAAGGAGACAAGTCCCGGCCGCGCACCCGCTTGCTGGAATAGACATACACAACACTCGAAGCGGTGCGTTTGATGATCGGCGCATAACTGACCCGGTCGGCGCGCTCGCGGTCGATCGGTTTGCTATCGACGGAAATCCGGAGCGGGACGCGTTGCTCGGAGGATGGCGCTGTACTCGGGGTTTTGGACTTCGACTTGGCGGGCACACTCTTCGAAGGCCGCTCCGAGGCGGGCGCTTTGGCATCACCAGCGTAAAGACTGAAGGTCGCGCCGATCGCCAGCGCGAGCATGGCAGAGGCGAGGGAGAGGTAGGGGACGCTCGATTTCATGAAGCTCAAATAGCAATAAGGAGGAAGAGATCCGACGACAGCCGCGGACGCGGGATGTTCTACAATCCAAGCTCGTCTCGTCTGCTGGATTCCGCAACCCGCTCAAGCAAAACCTCGCCTTCGGACCCGGAACGCAGCGAAGCGGAAAGGGTGTCGGCTGCAAACGATCACAGTCCGGTTTACTGGTGAGCGTAGGTCGCGCTTTCGCGCAGTTGGCGGACGCGGTCGTGAGCCGCCTGAACCTGTTCGTACTGGTGTTGGATCAGCTGACGGGTCTGGGTATCGACATCCACCTCGCTGAGCGCCGCCGCGTAGGCCTTCGCGGAAAAGGCCTCACCGCGCTCGCATTCTGCGAGCAGCGCATGGGCTTCGGCGGTTTCCAAGGCCGCCTTCAACCCCATCCAACCGCGATGGAGCGATCCGCTGGCCGTGCTGCCTGCCGGGGGTGCACCTCGCAGCGTCCGGACCCGTTCTTCCAGCTCAAGGAGAAACTTTCTTCGCTGCAGAGCGTAGCCTTCGAAGAGCTGGACCAGCTCCGGCAGCTTCACCCGATCCGCGGCGAGTTGATAACCCTGCTCCGCGTCCCGGCCGGCGAGAATAAGGTCCTTTAAGACGAGGAGCGCGGTATCATCGTTTGTAATCATGGAGCGACTTAGAGTCACGGACAGCGCCTCGGTTCACCGCGTTCCTCGCGATTGAACTCCCGCGCGTAAATGCCGGGGCGTAACGCCCACGGGCTCTCACCCGCTCCTTCGGCCTTACCCCAGCTTCTTCGGGAGAAACTCCGCCAGCCACTGCACGGCCGGCGTGGCCCACGACGGCTCGTTCCGCTCGTAGATCCAATTGAAACCGAGGATGGTGGCCGCGACAAAAATCACGACACCGAGCACGATTTTGTTCGTTTGCGCGAGTTTACGAGCGACCGTGACAGCGATGATCAGGCCAATGATTCCGACCCCCAAGCGCAGCCAAAAATCAATGGGAAGATCGCGCAAGGAGGTGGCGGCAAAGAAGACCGAAGCTACGGCAGCCGGAGAGAACATGGCCGTGGACGTAGCGGGCTAACGGCGAAAAATCGAGCGGGAAACCACGCGGATTGAGTTCGCAACGCGCGCCATCGCTTCAGCAACAGCGGCAATCCGCCCCGCCCCTGCTCCGGCCGCACTCTCCCAATCATTCCCCGCTCAAGCCGGCGGAATCGCCGCGGGATCAGAATGCCCGCCACGCGTGGCGCAGTTGATCCAAGCGGTTGCGCCGCTGGCGTAGTGTTCTTTTTTCCAGATCGGCACCCGGGCCTTTGCCTCGTCGATAATGTAACGGCACGCCTCGAACGCCGCACCGCGATGCTCCGCAGTGACACCGACCCACACGGCCATTTCGCCTAATTGCAGGAGCCCCACGCGATGCACGCAGACGGCCCCGAGCAGCGCAAACCGCTGCTGCGCTTCGGCGAGAATACGCTCTCCTTCCTTCTCCGCCAGCGGAGTGTAGGCCTCGTACTCGAGCGACAAAACCGGTTGCCCCTCGTTCCAATTCCGAACCCAGCCTTCGAAGGTGACGCACGCGCCCGCCCGCTCATCGCCCAAGGCACGTTGCAGCGAAGCGGCCTCGATCGGAGTCGTGGAAATCCGGAAAGTCATGGGGCGCGATCTCAGCCCCCGGCCACCGGCGGGATGAACACCACCTGATCACCGTCCTTCAACACCTTATCCGCGTCGACAAAGGTTTCGTTGACGGCCGCGCGAACGCGATCACCCGGTAACGTGAACGGATAACGCGCTCGCAATTCTTCATAGAGTGCGGCCGGCGTGTGGGCCGCCGTCGAAAGCTGCTCCTGCGAAACACCGCGCTGCTCGCGCAAGATCGCGAAATACTGAACGTTCAGCGTAATCATAATAGTAGGTGAGGATGAAAATAGCCCCGCACTCAAGCGACCGCTTGCGGGGCGCGATAATCGCTCTTCCCGCCGGTCTTTTCAATCAGCCGGACGTCTTTGATGACCATACCCTGCGTCACGGCCTTTGCCATGTCATAGAAGGTCAGCGCCGCAACCGTCGCACCGGTGAGCGCTTCCATTTCCACGCCCGTTTTTGCCTGCGTCTGCACGCGACAGTGAATCTCGATTTCCTTCCGATCCGGATTGGGCGTAATCTCGACCTGACAGTCTTCGAGCGCCAAGGGATGGCACAATGGGATGAGATCGCTCGTCCTCTTCGCCCCCATGACGCCGGCAAGAACAGCAGTATGGAAGATCGGACCTTTCTTCGTGGCGATCTCGCCTTCGTGGAGCAGCGCAACCAACGCGTCGGGAAGTGTGACGATGGCAACCGCATGCGCGGTACGGCGCGTGATGGCCTTGTCGCCCACGTTGACCATGGCGGGGCGGTTCTGCGCGTCGAGGTGCGAAAACATCACCGGGAAACTCAGCGCGGATGCCCGCGCTTTCAACTTGTTTAAACCCACGCGTGAAAGGTCGTGAGGGTCCCCGCGGGAAAATCCGTCGTCTCGGCTGGCAACTCGACGAACCCTTCCGTGCCCAGCAAACCGGCGAAATCACCCGACGTATTGCTCGGGTCAGGACGCGCCAGTAACTGCGCCGCGGGCCCGCTGCTCAGCGTCACCGGCAGGAAGTATGCAAGCTTCGGCTTGAATGTGACCGGGTCTGCCAAGGCCACTTTCCGCGGCTCCGGGGGCGTGAGCCCGCTCGCGCGCGCCAAGGCCGGCAACACGTAGCGATGCAGGCAGGTGTACGACGATACAGGATTGCCGGGCAGGGCGAAGACCGGCGTCCGCCGCAAGCTCAGGCCGAACCACATCGGCTTGCCAGGGCGCTGCGCCACCCCGTGAAAGATCTTCTTCACCTGTTGCCGTTCAAGCTCGGCAGGCAGGTAATCGAATTTCCCCTTCGAAACCCCGCCGGTCACAATCACCACGTCGTACTCCGCCAGAATGTGCCAGAGCAGGTGCTCGATCTCGGCGCGCACATCGCGGAAATGAAAACGCGATACGTGCGGATAACCCGCCATCTGCAGGGCCGCACTGATCGCGTGATCGTTGCTGCGACGGATCTGATGCGGTAACACCGGCGCATCCACTTCGACCAGTTCATCGCCGGTCGCGACCACGGCGATTTTCGGCAGCTGGCTCACCGTCAACGTGCCGTAACCACACGCGGCGGCCACGGCGATTTCGCG
>Ga0163150_10004453_pt1 | contig 18715 bp, 19 predicted proteins | sample OliLakLV19P2IB_FD_148628 | JGI IMG/M metagenome (GOLD analysis project Ga0163150, IMG submission 148628) | Freshwater microbial mat bacterial communities from Lake Vanda, McMurdo Dry Valleys, Antarctica - Oligotrophic Lake LV.19.P2.IB | ecosystem: Environmental > Aquatic > Freshwater > Lake >...
GGATATAGAAGACTACGTAATCATCCAGTCATTTGATTTCAGAACATTGCAATACCTGCATCAAAAATATCCGGCTATTAAAACCGCCATGCTGATTGAGGATTTTGATAATCGAACTTTTGGCGAACAATTAAAGGCTTTGGGGTTTACTCCATCAATTTACAGCCCGGCCTATCAATTGGTAAATGAAAAATTATTGAAGAGTTGCCATAAAAAAAATATCAAAGTAATACCGTGGACAGTGAATGAGAAAGCAAAAATTGAAGAACTTAAGGCAATGGGGGTGGATGGAATCATTACTGATTATCCGAATCTTTTCAATGAATAAGCTTTTATCCAAAATCAGGTAAATTCTTTTCACTTAATCCCAGCCAATCCAGTGCATTTTTATAGAACAATTTTCTCGTTGATTTTTTACCTAAGTCCATTTTTTCGATAAGCCTTCCAGGTATATGCTCGCCTAAAGGAAATGGATAATCGCTGCCCAAACAAATGGTATCTTCTCCCATTACATCCATCAGGTAACTAAAAGCTTTTTTATCATGTACCAAACTGTCAATCCAGAATTTGCCGATATAATCTCTTGGATTAATAGGATTATCAATAGCTACCAAATCAGGACGTACTTTAAACCCATGCTCGATACGACCAACAGTCAATGGAAAAGAACCCCCTCCATGTGCAAATGCCACTCGTAGTTTTGGAAATTTTTCAAAGACACTACTAAATATCATGGAGCAAATAGCCCTTGATGTTTCTGCTGGCATGCCCACCAGCCAGGGAAGCCAATATTTTTCCATCTGTGTTTCTCCCATCATTTCCCAGGGATGGACAAATAAAGCACAGCCGAGTTTTTCAGCAGCTTCATAAAAAGGAAAGAATGATTCGTCAGAAAGATTTTTGCCATTGATGTTAGAACCAATTTCAAGTCCCGGCATTTTCAATTCCTTTATACAGCGTTCCATTTCTTTAATAGAAAGACTGATATCTTGTAATGGAACTGTTCCCAAACCAATGAAATGATTGGGCTCTTTAGCTACGGTTTCAGCAATATGGTCATTCAGAAATCTGGATGTTTCCAGTCCATCAACAGGCTTTGCCCAATAATTGAAAAGCACAGGAATAGTTGAAAGTACCTGAATAGATACTTCGGTTTCTTCCATCTCTTTCAACCGCATCTCAGCTTTGTAACAATTTTCTTCTACTACCCGGAAAAGTTTATCCCCTTTCATCATGCAGGCTTCGCAGTTGCGGTGTTCAAGATGAATAAACTCTCCATAGCCAAATTTTTCGGTCCAGTTTGGCATCTTGTCAGGCATTATGTGGGTATGTATGTCAATTTTCATACCCCAACCCCTAAAGGAGCTTTTAGATTTTTAAAGTAATTATTATTCTTATCCATATTGATTTTTTATTTCTCCCCTTTAGGGGCATAGAAAATTTTAGTATAGCAAACTATTTGCGAGGGGGTATCGGCGGTTCCATCACAGCTCCGCACTTATCACAAGTCCGATGCATTGTATCTTCCCAGAAACGATTCATCAACGGCGGTAATTGTTTTACAATATCATCCACATGCAATGCTTCTTCATGAAGTTTGTTGCCACATTTTTCACAGAACCACATAAAGCCATCATCTTCAGATTCTCTTTTCTTTTCAATCACCAGGCCAACGGTGCCGGACCCTCTTTGCGGTGAGTGAGGTGTTTTGGGTGGCAGCAAAAATAGTTCGCCTTCTTTAATTGGAATATCTCTGAATTCGCCATTGTCTATAATTTTTACCACAATATCACCTTCCACCTGATAGTATAATTCTTCCGTTTCATTGAAATGATAGTCTTTCCGGGCATTCGGTCCGCCTACTACCATAACGATGAAGTTTTCGGCGTCTTTATATACACATTGGTTGCCTACCGGAGGTTTCAGCAGGTTTCGGTTTTCGTCAATCCATTTTTTCAGGTTGAAAGGTGCAATTACTGCCATAAAGCAAGTTTTAGATAAACTAATAAGGTCGAAAAATTACAACAATTTTCTTTAGGTTTGACTTCATGAACTTATCACTGGAAGGAAAATATGCAATTGTCTGCGGAAGCACACAAGGTATAGGGCTGGCGATAGCTGAAGAACTGGCTTTGCTCGGCGCTAATTGCACACTGATAGCCAGAAATGAAGAAGTATTAAAGGCGGCTGTTCATATCCTGGACATTGCCCTCCGTCAGCAGCATGGTTATCTCATTGCTGATTTCAGTAAACCGGAGGAAGTGAAGAAGGTGATAGAAGCACATGTAGCAAAAAACCTGGTTCACATACTTATTAATAATACGGGTGGCCCGGCAGCAGGGCCGATTATTGAAGCCACAGAAGAAGCTTTTCTCAATACATTCAACCAGCATTTGATTTGTAATCATATCCTGACAAAAGCCGTTGTGCCTTCGATGAAAAAAGAAGGTTATGGACGTATCATCAATATTATTTCTACGTCTGTAAAAATTCCATTGAAGAATTTGGGAGTATCTAATACCATTCGTGGCGCAGTAGCCAGTTGGGCAAAAAGTATGGCTAATGAATTGGGACAGTATAATATCACGGTGAATAATGTGTTGCCAGGATTTACCAGCACCCAGCGGCTATCAACATTAATTGAGAATATTGCAAAGAGGGGAAACACTGTTGTTGACATTGTGGAAAAGAATATGGTGGAAGAGGTGCCGATGAAGCGGTTTGCCAATGCATCAGAAATTGCTGCTGTTGCTGCGTTTTTAGCTTCACCGGCCGCATCTTATGTAAATGGAGTAAGTATTCCAGTGGATGGTGGAAGAACGGGGAGTATATAAAACAGAACACAGATTATCATGATCATTAAGTTAAACCATGATATACCTGCGTCAATCATCATAATCATAAAAATCTGCGTTCTATAATAATGAATCTTTCAATTCCATATCATTTAGAGAATTACATAGGTGGAAATCTCATTGGGCCATTAAGTGGAAAATTCATTGATAATTCAAACCCGGCAACAGGAGAAGTTTATGGACAAATTCCTGAGTCAAATGAAAAAGATATAGAGGCCGCTGTGCATGCTGCACAAAAAGCATTTCCTGCATGGAGTACAACTGCTGTTGAAAAAAGATTTAAAATTCTCAATCGTATTGCAGAATTGATTGACGAAAACCTTAATGAATTGGCTTTGGCCGAAACCAATGACAATGGTAAACCACTTTGGTTAAGTAAGGAAGTTGATATTCCGAGAGCTTCTGCCAATTTCCGTTTTTTTGCAACTGGCATTATGCACTTTGCTACGGAGAGTCATAATATGGAAGACAAAGCGGTGAATTACACACTTCGTCAGCCGATTGGTATTGTGGGCTGTATCTCTCCCTGGAATCTACCATTGTATTTATTTACCTGGAAAATTGCGCCTGCACTGGCCGCAGGTAATTGTGTTATCGCAAAGCCTTCTGAAGTAACCCCAGTCACTGCTTTTCTACTTTCAAAAATTTGTAAAGAAGCTGGTTTGCCGGATGGGGTACTAAGTATTATTCATGGTACAGGTCCGGTAGCAGGTGAAGCCATCGTTTCTCATCCGCAGGTAAAAGCCATTTCATTTACCGGCAGTACAAAAGCCGGTGAAAGGATTGCAAGCATTGCTGCACCTAAGTTTAAAAAGCTGTCATTGGAATTAGGTGGCAAAAATCCCAATATTATTTTTGCTGATTGTGATTGGGAAAAAATGTTGTTCCATACCATTCGTTCTTCGTTTGGCAATCAGGGACAAATTTGTTTATGCGGCAGCCGCATTTTGATAGAAGAATCGGTATATGAAAAATTTAAAACAGATTTTATTGCCTGGACAAAAAAACTGACAGTTGGCGACCCGTTGGAAGAAACTTCTAAACAAGGAGCTATTGTAAGTAAAGTTCATTACGAAAAAATTTTAGGTTGTATTGAAAAGGCAAAGCAGGAAGGTGGTACAATTTTATGCGGAGGTAATGCCGTAAAACTGGAAGGAAGATGCTCCAATGGATATTTTATTGAACCAACTATTATCGAAGGCTTAAATCAAAACTGTCAAACCAACCAGGAAGAAATTTTCGGGCCTGTTGTTACCATTCAATCTTTTAAAACAGAAGAAGAAGCATTGCAATTGGCAAATGCTACGCAATATGGATTAGCTGCCACTATCTGGACGCAGGATATTTCAAAGGCAAATAGAGTAGCTGCCAAAGTGGAAAGCGGTATCATCTGGATTAATTGCTGGCTGCTCCGGGATTTACGAACACCGTTCGGCGGATTAAAGAATAGTGGAGTGGGAAGGGAAGGCGGTTGGGAAGCATTGCGGTTTTTTACTGAAGCGAAGAATGTTTGTATTCAACTTTAGTTTCTTGTTTGGAGTTATGAGTTTGGTGTTGCTTTAATGTAAAATCTTTTTTTATGGCTACGATTAAGAAATTCGAAGATTTGGAAATCTGGCAGTTGTCAAGAAGTTTGGAGAATAAAATATTTGAGGAGACAGAAAAAGGAAGGCTTGCTAAGGACTATAAGTTGAAAGATCAGATGAATGCGTCGTCCGGTTCTGTTATGGATAATATTGCAGAAGGATTTGGAAGGGCAAGCAGGTTGGAGTTTGTTCAATTCTTGAGTATTTCGAATGGTTCTGGGAACGAATTGCAGTCTCAATTGTATCGCTGTTTAGATAGGAAGTATATTTCTAAAGAAAGATTTGATGAGCTATACCTTTTGGCCGATTTGGTTTGTAAGAAAATTAATGCTTTTATAAGCTATCTTAATAAATCGGTAATAAAAGGACAAAAATTTGCAAACAGGAAAACTATAAAGTGAATGAACCCCCAACTCCCAACCCCAAACTCAATAACTGTCACAGACAACGCATCAAAACCTCTGGGTGCCTATCCTCATGCAAGAAAAGTGGGTAACCTGCTTTTCCTTTCTGGCATTGGCCCAAGAAATCCAAAAGATAATTCTATTCCCGGCTTGGAATTAGATGCAGAGGGAAATATTGTGAAGTATGATATTGAAGCAGAATGTCATTCAGTATTTGCCAATATAAAAGCCGTATTGGAAGCAAGCGGAAGCAGTTGGGATAAAATAATTGATGTAACAGTGTTTCTGACAAACATGAAAAAGGATTTTCCAATCTATAATAAGATTTATGCAGACTATTTTACTTCTGTGCAGGCTTGCCGGACAACAGTGGAAGTAAAAAGTTTACCAACACCGATTGCGATTGAATTAAAAGTGATTGCTACTTTGGAAGGTTAATTAGTTTATTTGTTAATTGGTTGATGGAGAATACAATACTCCGGCAAATCAAGAAATCATTTACCCTTTCAGGTTCGTCCCAATAAACTAATAAACCAGTTAACCAATTAACTAATAAAATGAACTATCAAAATACTTTAGCATTTGCAAAAGAATCAGATGAAAAGGATCCGCTGAAAAATTTCCGGGAAAAATTTTTCATTCCACAACATGAAGGGAAAGATTGTATCTATCTCACGGGAAACTCTCTTGGTTTGCAAGCCAAAACAACTTCAAAATATGTACAGCAGGAATTAGACGACTGGGCATGGCTCGGAGTGGAGGGACATTTTCAGGCGAAAAATCCCTGGATGCCCTATCATGAAATATTCCCGAAGCAATTATCAAAGATTGTGGGCTGTAAAGAAAATGAAGTGGTAGTGATGAACCAGCTTACTGTCAATCTTCATTTGTTGATGGTAAGTTTTTACCGGCCAACAAAACAGCGGTATAAAATTATTTGCGAAGCAAAAGCATTTCCATCTGACCAGTATGCTTTTGAAACACAAGCAAAATATCACGGTTTGAACCCGGCTGATGCGGTGATAGAAGTTGCACCGGGAGAAGGTGAACATACATTGCGAACAGAAGATATTCTGTCAACAATAGAACAACATGGAGAATCCATTGCTGTTGTTTTATTCGGGGGTGTCAACTATTATACCGGCCAGTTGTTTGATATGAAAGCTATAACGCAAGCAGCACATTCAGTCGGTGCTTATGCCGGATTTGATTTGGCACATGCAGCAGGTAATGCAGAATTACATCTGCATGATTGGAATGTTGACTTTGCCTGCTGGTGTTCTTATAAGTATCTAAACAGTGGACCTGGTGGAGTAGCCGGTGCATATATACATGAGAAGCATGTAACAAATAAAGATCTGCCAAGATTTGCCGGTTGGTGGGGCTATAAAAAAGAAACCCGTTTCAAAATGGAAAAAGGGTTTGATCCCATACTAACAGCAGAAGGATGGCAATTGAGCAATGCGCCTGTTTTATCAATGGCTGCACATAAGGCATCATTAGATATTTTCGAAGAAGCCGGAATGGAAAGATTACATGAAAAAAGAAAATTATTAACCGGGTATCTTCATTTTGTGTTGAATGATATCAACAGCAGGCAGAAGGAGAGAGTATTGCATATAATTACATCTTCAAATGAGGCAGACAGGGGCTGCCAGGTTTCAATCTTAATGTGTAAAAATGGTAAACAGATTTTTGATGAATTGATAAAACAGGGAGTAATTGCTGACTGGCGGGAGCCGAATGTTATCCGTGTTGCTCCCGTACCTTTGTATAACTCATTTGAAGATGTGTGGCGATTCTGTTCATTAGTTAATCAGTTAATTGGTTAATTAATAAATACAATGGAGGTTTTTATAAGGTGAAGTCATTTACTATAGCAGGTTCATCCCAATTAACTAATAAGCTAATTAACCAATAAACGGTTTGATGAAGAAAAACATAACAATTATTGGCGCAGGTTTAGTCGGGTCATTGCTTTCCATTTATTTATCTAAACGGGGATATAAAGTAAAAGTTTTTGAACGCCGTGGTGATATGCGGATGGAAAAGATGTCTGCCGGACGTTCAATTAATCTGGCATTGAGTGACAGGGGATTGCTGGCACTGGACAAAGTTGGGTTATCAGAAGAAATAAAACAGATTGCTATTCCGATGCATGGCCGCCAGATTCATCACTTGGATGGTACAACAACTTTTCAGCCTTATGGTAAAGAAGGACAATACATCAATTCTGTTTCAAGAAGCACTCTGAACATGAAACTGATGGATCTGGCAGAAGAGCATGGTGTGGAAATACACTTCAACGAAAAGCTGAAGAAGATTGATTGGGCGAAAGATGTAATGGAGTTTGAAAACACAAACGGTAAATCGCTTCCATCATTTAAAACAGATTTAATATTCGGGGCAGATGGTGCTTTCTCTGCCGCCCGTTTGCAACACCAACTTCAGCATGACAAGTTTGATTATAGCCAGTATTATATTGACTGTGGTTATAAAGAACTAACTATTCCTGCGACTGCTTCTGGTGATTTTGCTATGGAAGTAAATGCCCTCCATATCTGGCCACGGAAAGATTATATGCTGATTGCTTTACCAAATTTAGATAAAACATTTACCTGCACTTTGTTTTTTCCTTTTGAGGGAGAAGCATCTTTTGCCAATCTGATTACAGAAGAAAAAGTAAAAGAATTTTTTCAAAAAACTTTTCCCGATGCTGTGCCGTTAATGCCTGACTATGTCAACGAGTTTTTTAATAACCCTACTTCTTCATTAATAACAGTAAAATGTTTTCCGTGGATACGGGATTCTACCTTTGCTTTAATAGGTGATGCGGCTCATGCTATTGTTCCATTTTTCGGACAAGGAATGAATTGTGGATTTGAAGACTGCCGGATTTTAGATGAACTGATTGAACAAAATGGCGATGACTGGCATACGATTTTACAACAATATCAAACACTACGTAAACCTGACGGCGATGCTATTGCAGATTTGGCTGTCAATAATTTTACCGAGATGCGGGAAAAAACCGCCGACCCGAAATTCTTATTGCAAAAAAAGATAGAAGCAAGATTGCATGAAAAATATCCTGATAAATGGATACCGGCTTACTCGCAGGTTACGTTTAGTCCGCACATAAGATACAGCCAAGCATTACAAAGGGGGCAGCAGCAGGAAGCGATAATGCAGGAAGTGATGGCTATAAAGTCAATTGAGGAAAATTGGCAGAGTGAAGAGATTGAGAGAATGATATTGGAGAGATTAGAACGCAGATAATTATGATTTTTAAGATAGTCGCAGATAAGACCTTAATAAATCATCACCATCATAAAAATCAGCGTTCTGTATTAACTTCGCCAACATGACCCGCCAGCAACTTATTGACCAAATCCGCAAAAAGAAATCCTACCTCTGCGTTGGTTTAGATACAGACATTACTAAAATTCCCAAAAACCTCTTATCCGAAACCGATCCGGTATTTGCTTTCAATAAAGCCATTATTGATGCTACGAAAGATTTATGTGTCAGTTATAAAATCAATACAGCTTTTTATGAAGCATTGGGAGTAAAAGGTTGGGAAGCAATGGAAAAAACGGTTCATTACATCGGCAACGAGCATTTCAAAATTGCTGATGCCAAACGGGGAGATATTGGTAATACCTCAAATCAATATGCAAAAGCATTTTTTGAAACGATGCCTTTTGATGCCATAACTGTTGCGCCGTACATGGGAGAGGATAGTGTAAAACCTTTTTTGCAGTATGAAGGTAAGTGGGCTATTGTGTTGGGATTAACTTCTAATAAAGGGGCAAGTGATTTTGAATTGCAACCTATGGTTAGTGAAGTCACTAACCATAGCCATTTATTATATGAAAAAGTATTCACCACCGTTTCCAAATGGGGAACACCTGATAATTTAATGTTTGTTGTTGGCGCTACACAAGCAGATTCATTTACTAATATCAGAAAATTAACGCCGAATCATTTCTATCTTGTACCCGGTGTGGGTGCACAAGGCGGTAGCCTGAAAGAAATTTCTGATAAAGCGATGAATAAAGATTGTGGCATTTTGGTAAATGCAAGCCGGGCTATTATTTATGCTTCGGATGAAGAAGATTTTGCTGAAAAGGCAAGAATTATTGCGAAGGAGTATCAGGAGGAGATGGAGCAATATCTGGAATAATACTTTTCTGCTTCTTTTTGATTCCAATGAGGACATCAAAATGACAAACGGCAAAACTAAAAATAGATTTAATGTAAAAGCATTTTACATTAACTTATTATTTTAATACTGCTTTTCGCTTTTTCATCCGTATAGCCAGAATAGTCCCCGTCAATGTAAACGGAATTATCAGCAAGTAATTAAGAATATCAGTATTGGTGAATTTAAATTCAGAAATATATGCTAACAGGAGAATTAAAACTGCTGCCGTAATGCTTCCATGAATCAAATCATTTTTTGTAGAAATTCTACCCGTAACATACCCACCCAGTGAGCAGCATACAAACATTGTTATAATCGCAGCAATATCAATTCCACCTGAAAATTTTCCGAAATCACTTTCTTCACCATGTCCTTTTGCTTTACTGGCAATAAATAGTAATAGAATCAGCCCTGCCAGCATAAAAAGCGCAGAAGAAGTAAGAACGCCAGCTACAACGGAGAAAATATTCCTGCCGGTTTGTTTATTTGATGTATGCATAAACCAAATATCACCCTTTTTTATTTATCCATTACCTTTGCGCCAACAAAAAAAGATTGCTTTATGGCGGCCCGCACAGACAACTTTACAAGTCCCGATTATTTTAATGTAGATGAATTATTAACGGAAGAGCATAAACTTATCCGGGAATCAGTTCGCAGTTATGTAAAGAAAGAAATTTCTCCGATTATAGAAGACTATGCGCAGAAAGCAGAATTTCCACAACATATTGTAAAGCAACTTGGAGATATGGGTTGTTTCGGTCCAACTGTTCCAACAGAATACGGCGGTGGCGGTCTTGACTATATTTCTTACGGTTTAATGATGCAGGAATTAGAAAGAGGTGATAGCGGTGTCCGTTCCACTGCATCGGTGCAGGGTTCATTGGTGATGTTTCCTATTTATCAATATGGAAGTGAGGAGCAGCGAAAAAAATATTTACCCAAACTGGCAAGCGGTGAATGGCTCGGTTGTTTTGGTTTAACGGAACCCAATCATGGCAGCGACCCTTCCGGTATGCTTACAAATTTTAAGGATGCAGGTGACCATGTAATACTTAATGGTGCAAAAATGTGGATCAGTAATGCACCATTTTCACAAGTGGCTGTTGTATGGGCAAAGAATGAAACTGGCGAAATACAAGGATTGATTGTAGAAAGAGGAATGGAGGGTTTCAGTACACCAACTACACATGGCAAATGGAGTTTAAGAGCATCTGCCACCGGTGAATTGGTGTTTGATAATGTAAAAGTGCCGAAAGAAAATATTTTCCCTAATGTAAAAGGATTGAAAGGGCCGTTAGGTTGTTTAACAAAAGCCAGGTACGGTATCGCCTGGGGTGCTATCGGAGCAGCGATGGATTGTTATGATACAGCACTTCGTTATTCACAAGAGAGAGAACAGTTCGGAAGACCCATCGGCAGTTTTCAATTGCAGCAAAAGAAACTGGCGGAGATGGTAACTGAAATTACCAAAGCACAATTATTAAACTGGCGGCTCGGTGTATTAATGAATGAAGGTAAAGTAACACCGCAACAAGTAAGTATGGCCAAACGTAATGCCTGTGAAGTGGCAACAAATATCTGTCGTGATGCAAGACAAATGCTTGGTGGCATGGGTATCACTGGTGAGTATCCTGTAATGCGCCACATGATGAACCTGGAAAGTGTGATTACTTATGAAGGCACTCATGATATTCATTTGCTGATAACAGGAATGGATGTGACGGGGTTTAATGCGTTTAAGTAACCCCCTGTCCCCATAAAGGGGAGACTTAGGTCTAAGAGTCTTTCTTTTTTTTAAGTTCTTTTTAGAAATTTGTTGAATGATTGTGTAACGAACAGTAGTAACACAGATGAACTTCGTTGCGTCGCACTATTCATCGTTCTGTTCATTGGGCAACTTTTAAATAATAAATCTTACATAAAGTAAATTTTCCAATCCTCCCCTTCAGGGGTAAAAAGAAAATTTAAACTTTAAAACTATAACCAGGGGTGAAAACTTTTCTCATTGGCTTTATGGGTTCCGGCAAATCACACTGGGGCCGCTTACTGAGTGAAAAACTCGGTATTCGTTTTTTTGATTTGGATGAACAGGTGACAGAACATGCAGGTAAATCAATCCCGGAAATATTTGAAACAAAAGGAGAGGAGCAATTCCGGATGATGGAAAAAGAGGTGCTTCATATTATTACAGAAAGCCATCAAAGTTTTGTAATGGCCTGCGGGGGAGGTTCACCTTGCTATTTCAATAATATTGAATACATGAACCAATCCGGTACTACCGTTTGGATCAATACACCGCTTGATACATTATTTGAAAGGTTGGTAAAGGAAAAAGCAAAGAGACCCCTGATAAAAGAATTATCCGATGAACAATTACAATATTTTATCAGTAAAAAATTTGCCAGCCGTAAAATTTATTACGAACAGGCTGATGTAACAGTAGAGGAGGAGCCGGTACAATTGGAACATTTGATCGAAAAAATATTTCATGCATAAAAACTACCTGGTTGCGGCTGCCTTCTCTGGCGGACTCGCTGTTGTGTTAGGTGCTTTTGGTGCACATGGTTTGGAAAGAATCACCAGCGATGAGAAAGTATTGCATGGTTTTCAAACTGGTGTGCAGTATCAAATGTATCATGCCCTTGCACTACTTTTTGTTGCTATGTTATTTGATAAACTTCCTGCCAAATGGATGAAATGGGCGGGCATTTGTTTTATAACAGGTATCATTCTTTTTTCCGGCTCCCTTTACCTTCTTACCTTCTTTAAAATACAGGAGAGTAGTGGGGTAAAATTTGTTGGACCTGTAACGCCTTTGGGCGGAGTATTCTTTATTGCCGGCTGGCTATGCCTTCTGGGTGCCGCAGTAAAAAACCCTCATAATCTACGCTAATTAACCTTGGACGTATTGAATTGATATAGGGTTTTTAAAAAGTAAGCTCAGCCAATATGGTAAAAGAATCTTTTGCCGGTATGGAGATGAACCTGTATCCAGGGCATACCACTTTCAGGTAATATTTTGACTGTAAACTATTTATCTTTGCAGCCATGGCTACCAAGGGGAAAAAGAAAACGAAAAACAGTCCTGAGAAAAAACCTGCCAAATCCGACGTAAAAGCCTTTAAGTCTGAAAAGGAGGAAAAAATTGACTGGAAAGCTCTTGCCCGTGACGAACGGACATGGAAGATTTTTGGCACAATATTTCTTCTGATAGCTATTTTCCTTTTTATCTCTTTTATTTCTTACCTGTTTACCTGGAAGGAAGACCAGGCAGTTGCCCAACAAGGATTTTCTGCATTATTAGATAACGATAAACCAGTTGCAAACCTGCTTGGACGTTTCGGTGCTGTTATATCCCATTTCTTTATTTTCAAAGCATTTGGTATTGCATCATTCCTTATTTGTACTTTCTTTTTTGTAGTCGGGGTAAATCTTCTGTTCCGCCGAAAAGTTTTTTCTATCTGGAAAAACCTGAAGTATGTAACGGTGGGCTTATTGGTGCTGTCTGTTTTACTGTCATTCGTTTTTACCAAAAGCAATTTTGCCTTTGGAGGTGGAGTGGGTGATATGATTAACAGGAAACTAATTGGTGCCCTTGGCACTATTGGTACAGGTGCAGTGTTGCTATTACTGGCCTTGGGTTATTTTATCTGGCAATTTAATCCGGCCTTTAATTTCCCTGATAAAAAACAGCAAACTGATGAACAAGAAAGCGAAAATGACGAAGAAGCAGAACTAATACCGGTAACCAGTGGTAAAACTATCAATGACATTTATAATAAAGAGGAAGCAACACAATCGGGTAACTCAACTAAGCCAGATACTGGCCTTATTATCAATTTTCCTGATGAAAAGCCGTTGCATGATTTTAAAGTAATAGAAAAGGAGGAGCCAATAGAAGAGCAGCAAACAACTTTTGAAAAAGAAATTGTAAGAGATATACTTCATCAGCATGACCCGATAACTATCGGTTTTGATTTGTCCGAAGAACCAATAGCAGAAATAATTCCGCCGGTAAAAGAAAAGCCAGCAACCAGAAAAAAGGAAGATCCGATTGAACTGGAAATAAAAGCGGTACCTGATAAAGTTATTGATGAAGACGATGCAGCAGCCGTGGTAGAAAACCTGCCTCCGTATGAGCCTACACTCGATCTACGGGATTATAAATACCCGACATTGGGACTACTGGAAACCCACGGCAGCGAAAAAATAATACAGGATGCAAATGAACTGGAGAATAATAAGAACCAGATCATCGCAACACTGCGAAATTATTCTATCGAGATACAAAAAATAAGTGCAACCGTAGGGCCAACGGTTACCTTATATGAAATTGTTCCTGCACCCGGTGTTCGTATTTCAAAAATTAAAAACCTGGAAGATGATATTGCCCTTAGCCTTGCGGCATTGGGCATCCGTATCATTGCACCTATTCCCGGCAAAGGAACAATTGGTATTGAAGTGCCGAATGTGAGGAAGACGGTAGTGAGTATGAAAACATTGCTGGCTTCTGAAAAATTTCAGCATAACAATCATAGCTTGCCAATTGCTATAGGGAAAAAAATTGATAATGAAAATTTCATTGTTGATTTAACCACGATGCCGCACTTGTTAATGGCCGGGGCAACGGGCCAGGGTAAATCAGTAGGGTTAAATGCTATCCTTGTTTCATTGCTGTATAAAAAGCATCCATCACAATTAAAATTAGTGTTGATTGACCCAAAGAAAGTGGAGTTGAGTGTGTACAGGCATATTGAAAAGCATTTCCTCGCCAAACTTCCAGGAGAAGAAGATGCCATCATCACCGATACAAAAAAAGTGGTGCATACCCTCAATGCCCTTTGCATTGAAATGGATAACCGCTATGATTTATTGAAAGAGGCCGGTGCAAGAAATATAAAAGAATACAATGAGAAATTTATAAAACGAAAACTGAACCCTCAGAAAGGCCATCAATACCTTCCTTTCATTGTATTGGTTATTGATGAGTTTGCAGATCTTATTATGACTGCTGGCAAGGAAATTGAAATGCCGATTGCCCGGCTGGCACAGTTGGCAAGGGCTGTGGGTATCCACCTTATTATTGCTACACAACGTCCGTCAGTAAACATCATCACCGGTACTATTAAAGCGAACTTTCCTTCAAGAATTGCCTTTAAAGTTTCATCTAAAATTGATTCCAGAACTATACTTGACATTGGCGGTGCTGAGCAATTGATTGGTAAAGGTGATATGCTGATTTCGCATCATGGGGAACTGACCCGTTTGCAATGCGCCTTTGTTGACACACCGGAGGTGGAACAAATTGTAGAATTTATAGGCGACCAGCGGGGCTATCCACAAGCCTTTCTGCTACCAGAATATATTGATGAAAAAGAACTGGAAGGAAAAGACTTTGATATGAGTGACAGGGATTCTTTGTTTGAAGACGCAGCCCGGTTGATTGTGCAAAACCAGATTGGCTCCACTTCATTATTACAACGAAGAATGAAGTTGGGATATAACCGGGCAGGCCGGTTGATGGACCAATTGGAAGCTGCCGGGGTAGTTGGCCCCAACCAGGGCAGCAAAGCAAGGGACGTATTAATAAAAACCGAAATGGATTTGAATCAGCATTTGGATATGCTGGGCTGAGCCATTTTCTTCTCGTTTGAAACGAGACTACAGCGGACCAGTGCGTTAGTGGGTTGTTAAGAAAAACATTGAATTGCAACCCGGTACGGTCATTGCCTGTCCTGTATCGTGTTGTTTTGTTTCATTTTTGCAATCAGAACCTAATAAACAGTAAGTATTATCTTTACCCGTTCGAAAGAGCCACCATACAAACCACCATGATGAAGAAATTGTACTTTTTTACAGCATTACTTACACTCAATTTTTTTGCAATGGCACAAGCCAGCGACCCTGCCGCAAAAACCATTTTGGACGGGGTAAGTGCTAAGTTCAAGACCTTTACTACTGTACAGGCCGGTTTTTCCTACAAAGTAGAAAATGCTTCCGGTAAGGCCCTTTCCTCCAAAACAGGTAATATCCTGATGAAAGGAACGAAATACAAAGTAACATTCAGCGGCCAGGAAATATTTTGCAACGGCAGCACCGTCTGGAACTTCGATAAGGCCGCCAACGAAGTAACCATCAGCAAACTGGATGCTTCCAGTGGAATGGTAACCCCTCAAAAATTATTTACCAATTTCTATGATAAAGATTTCCGTTATTTATTAAATGGCGAGAAAACTGTGAAGGGAAAAGTGATACAGGAAATAGAAATGACACCTATTGATAAAAGCAAGCCTTTTCATAAAGTATATGTGCAGGTGGATAAAAAGGCTAAAACAATTTATAGCACCAGGGTATTGGAGAATGCCGGCAACCGTTATTCTTACACGGTAACCACCATGAAGACAAATGCAGCAATGACAGATGCCCAGTTCACTTTCGATAAAACAAAATATCCCGGGGTGGAGGAAATTGATCTTCGGTAAAGCAAGTTGTAATTAAATTTTGAAGAAAGCTACAATAGCAAGCCCATACTCAGCAATTATTATCATTAACTCTCCACATCTTCCATTATAAGATGGCGTTATTATTCAGGTCAAAAGGGCTATGTTGGCAGTTGGCAAAATTTAGTCGTAATGATAATGGCACTGAATTATAAAGCATTTTTGGTTTATTCCTTTTTTCCCATCCACTTTATATACAAGTCTATGCTCACCGGTTATCCGTCTTGACCAGAAACCTTTTAAGTCATATTTCAATGGCTCCGGTTTGCCGATTCCCTGAAAAGGTGTCTTTCTAATGTCTTTTAGTAATTCTTTGATTTTAGTAACTATGTCAATATCAGTTTCAATCCAATATTCAAAATCTTGCCATGCATTTTGTGTAAACTCGAAATTCATTTTTCAAATTATTCTGATAAATCGAATTTTTGAGTTTTGCCAGCTTTAAGTTGGTGAATTGACTCTTGTAGTCTTTGCCTGTTAGCAGCTGTAGATAAAAGGTGTCCTGTTTCGTTGAGGGAATTATATTCTTTAATTGACATGATTACTACTGCATCATCCTCTGTTGTTCTTGGAACAATAATAACGTCGGAAGACTGAGAAACGACATCAAGATATTTCTTGATGTTTGATCGTAATTGTGATACTGAAACAGCTTGCATAGTTATTAATTTGTACAATCAAATGTACAAATTATTGTACAAAAAAATGCTAAAACCTGTTATTTTTCGCTAAGGCGTTCAATTTAGAGAGTTTGCAAATTGCTTATCACTAGCCGATTTTTATTATGTCGAACTAAAGTTTAATGGAAAGATTTAATTGTCCTCCCAAACCAACTTCAATGATTTTCTGGAGTGTTGAAATACGAACATCTTTTATGTCATTTTCAACCTTTGAGATATAAGCTTTGTTTGTTCCACATTTTTCGGCAAGTTGCTCCTGGGTCAAGCCTTTTTCAAGTCTTGCTTCATGGATCATTGCACCGAGTTTAAAGGTTTCGTAACCTTTTTCAAATTTGTCTCTTTTCGGTGTACCTTTTTTTCCATATTGCTCATCAATTAACTGGTCAAGTGTCTTAGTGTTACTTTTTGCTTTCATAATACTCCTCCTTTATTTTTAATGCTTTTATAATTTCTTGTTTGGGTGTCTTTTTGGTTTTCTTCTGAAAACCATTTGCCAATACAACTAATTTCCCTTCGTCAAAGCAAAAAATTCAAAAAATGTCGCTTGCAAGCTGAATGCGAATTTCATAAAGGCCGTCCGTGCCTTCTATGTGTTTTAGGTACGTTTCCGGAACTTGTTGCACTTCCTCAATGAGTAAAAAAGTCCAAATAATCTTTTCTCTTACTTTTTGTCGTTGCTTATTTAGAAAATCCTCGAAGTAATACTTATAGGTAATGATTGTCCTGTATTTACTATTTGTACTCACTTAGCAAATATACAAAAGTAGTCCGATGAGGCAACTTTATTTTGTATTAATATGCTCTTCAAAGTCTCCGACTTTGCAAGCATTATGTTATTACCCGACATAGTAGGGGAGAATATATAAACAGCGAAGTCAGAGACCTCACAGAGCCAAACGGCGAGAGCCACAGCCCCCACTCACAAAGCCATCTGACACAACTTGTCCCGATTATTTCGGGATCGCCTGGAAATGTTTATTGTTGGAGACTGGCTGGGAAGAAAACACATAACTGAAGAGCCGTACGACGGGAGACTGTCAAGTACGGTTTTGTGAGGAGCTGGGGGTGAAATTACCCTTGCTTACTCGATTGTGCGTTCGTGTAACGGCATCTTGAAAATTGTTGTCCTGTATATTTTTAATTGGAATTAAAATAGAATGATGCGATGTTGTTTGCCATTTCCATTTGCCCTGAATCCAATTCTGTGTTCATGAAAATGACTACACTGATTTTGTTTTCAAAAAAACGGGTAAAGGCACTTTCAAATCCCGGTATTCTCCCAATATGACCAACACGCCTTCGCCCGTGAAAGGGTGAGGTCCCAAAACCTAAACCATACGGTGCAAATCCGTCTTTAATTTTAACTGGGGTGAACATTTGCTCAAGCGTTTCCTTTTTTAAAAGTTTTTCTAAGTGTAATGCGGCGTCCCATTTCGCCATATCAAGAACTGTTGATACCAGTCCACCATCCGAAAATTCAACCACTGGGTCCTGAGGTAATATTTTATTCACAATCAGACTATTCTCTTTTTGGTAGCCAGCAGCACGGTTGGGAATGATTTCTTTATAGTTAATCATTCTTGTATTGCTCATCTGCAACGGGTTGAAAATATTATCCCTTAAGAACTTCTCAAAAGTCTTTCCCGAAACAACTTCGATGAGCATGCCTAATACATAATATCCCCTTCCACTGTATTCCCATTTCTCACCCGGGGTAAAAATCAAGGGTAAGCAGGCTGTTTCTTTGATAACATCGGCACGGGTATAATTGAAGTTGTCGTATTTCAATTCCCCTGCACACGGCGGCGGCCAGTCAATATTGCCTTTTATTCCGGAGGTGTGACTCAGGAGTTGCCGAATAGTAACAATATTCCAATGTGATGGTAGGCCAGAAACATAACGCCCTATTGAATCGTCTAATAAAATTGTACCTTTTTCCGCAAGCATCATAGTCGCTACTGCAACAAATGTTTTAGTAACTGAAGCCATTAAATAAACCGTGCTATCGGTTGCTTTTATCTTATGTTCCAGATTGGCATAACCGTATCCATTAGCGTATATAATCTTCCCTTCACGCATCACACCTAGAGATAAACCGACAATATTTTTCTCAGCCAGTTGTAAGGAGATGAACGAGTCAACTTTTGCATTAATAGCTGAATAACGATTTTGCTGGCCTATAGCTGGTAGTATAAGACATACTGATAAAAATATAGAAATGCAGAATTTATCAAAATAACTCATGTAGTGTAATTTGTAGATGTCTAATTTGGTCACTTGTTTAATATTCTGACTAACGTTTTATAGTCTTGCTATTAATCAGGCTGTTACAAATCCAAGGTCTTCAGGTTTAATTTCTAATTTAGCGATATTTTTCTTGATTTTCTGTATCACATTCATTTTTCTTTTTTGGTCAAGGAACAGGTATTCACTGGGTGCTTTGTATTCCATTCTTTTCGACACCATATTCCATATTATTA
>Ga0163150_10004454_pt1 | contig 18707 bp, 18 predicted proteins | sample OliLakLV19P2IB_FD_148628 | JGI IMG/M metagenome (GOLD analysis project Ga0163150, IMG submission 148628) | Freshwater microbial mat bacterial communities from Lake Vanda, McMurdo Dry Valleys, Antarctica - Oligotrophic Lake LV.19.P2.IB | ecosystem: Environmental > Aquatic > Freshwater > Lake >...
AAGTTTGAAACAAAACTTATACTATTGATATTATTTGATTCAAGTATTGCTACGAGTTTTTCTGGTTGTTCGACTTCTACTTCAAATTCTTTTTCATAACTGCATATAATTTTAAACTCTTCTTTATGCAATATAAATTTATACTTAATCTTTCCAAAATCACATTTGTCATTAACAAAGATGCGAAAATCTTTTTTCATTACAGGGTCATAGCGGGGCAAATCAATTTCTTGTGTCCAATAAAATCGTTCAAAAGTTATACGCATTTCAATACAATTGTCAAGTTATGATTATGTCAGTCGAAATTACCGCCAACTCAAAAATATGCGAAAGTTTTGACCTTCTGAACTTTCGTATTTTTATTTAATATCCTTGTTTTCAAGTGATTAAAAAAATTACCCTTGCTGAATAAACTTTCGCAAATACAACTGCCTATTCTAACTTAAGGTCATCTAACGGGCTAATAATTTGTAGCATATCCCGGTTTGTAACATGCAGGTAACGCAAAGTTGTCTTAATATCATTATGTCCAAGTAATTTCATAATTATAGTAACATCTGTCCCCTTATCAAGCAGATGTGTAGCAAAACTGTGGCGTAGTGCATGTACACTTCCAGGCTTTAAAATACCAGCTTTTTCTTTTGCTGTAGCCAATACAAGTTGCATACTCCTTGTGCTATATGGTTCACCCTCTCCCTGGCCCGCAAACAAATATCCTTTTGGGTCTGGCTTATACTCTTTTATATACTCCCGCAGCATTACTAATAATACAGGACTAAGGGTTACCATCCTGTCTTTCTTACCTTTTGCCTGTTCTATCAAAATAGTCATCCTGCTTTCATCCATATTACGGGTTTTCATTGCCACCACTTCACTTACCCGTAAACCTGCACTGTATGCAAGCATCAGCATAATTTTGTGTTTTATGTTGCCGGTTGCTTTAATAAGTGCCACAATATCGTTCTGACTAAAGAAACGGGGTAATTGTAATTGCTTTTTCGGTCTAGGTATTTCCCAAAAGAATTTTTCTCTTCGTAATACCTGTTCGTAATAAAACTTCATGGCATTGATACGGCTATGCAAAGTATTTTCTGAAAGTTTCAGCTTTTCATAGCAATGAACAAGGTATCGTTTAAGGTGTTCAGGTGTTAAGTCATCCGCAGGAATATTTTTAAGCAGCAACAACAGTTGGGTCAATTCTATCAGGTAAGTTTTAATAGTAGAAGGGCTATACGCTTTTAATTTCAGATGTTGCTCCGTTGCCGGAATTATATGAGCATTGACAGGATGTATTCTTACATTTTTATACAACACAACGCTTTTTTTTACTGGTTGATGAATGCTGGCAGGGCTTTGCTTAATCAGTGGCTTTTTAATAGTTGTTTTATTTATAGCTTGTAAGCTAGCTGATGAGGGAATCTCCTTTTTAATTACATTTTTTTTCTTATCAGCGAGGTATGAATGTAGTTCTGATTTTTCTATTTCTGCTTTCCCTTTCAGGGCAAAAAATAGTTTATTGTAATTTTCTTTACTCAGCGGCACATACCAGCATTTATTACTCTGACTCCATTTTGCATTTGCCTGTTTACGTATCAGTGTATTTATTGTTCCATAATTATCAAAATAAATACCAATACATTCCTGGTTCCGGTGATGCAGCGGTTTAAGAATTACCTTTTTCATTCAGTAAATATTTGCTGAATGAATGTACTTATATCTGTTGATAAAACGGAAGTTTACCCCTCCAAATGAATCGTAAACACAATCATTCTTGATTGTATTTTATCAAACACATTGGAGTATTTGAGATTGGCATCTCTTGCATGGATGTTGCGCAGGCCGTTGCTGATTTTTATTTCTGGAGAAAAAATAAAACTAGGAAAGTAAAAGTTGAAACCGATACCAAACTCAGGACCAAAATCATATTTCTCTATTTTCACCAACTCTTCCGCCTTTTTTGCACGGGCATTGCTGGCCATATCTATATCGGCCTTAAAGCCCAGTAATGTATATACCCGGAAGTTGCCGATACGATCACTCTGAAATTTTAATTGAAAGGGGAAGGAGGCTATGATAGATTCTACCTTTTTTATAGAACTGGTATCGCCATTAAGGTCGGGGTACTTGAGCCGGTAAAAAATATTCCGCTCCACAAACATCAGTTGCGGATTGAACCGTAATTGAAAACGGTCGGATAAACGGGCTGTGGCCTGAAAACCTAAAGTAATACCGCCAGAGTTGTTGGGCTCGGCCACATACACACTATCGTTTTGTAAAAAAACGGGATGCAGCTCTGTTTGAAAACGGGCCAGGTTGATGCCGATACTCATACCAAAATAATAAGGCTTGCTATCCTGATCCGTACGGTTCATTTCTACCTTGCTGTAAGGGTAATATTGAGCGGTGGTTATATGAGGAAGCAGGAGGCATCCACACAGCAACAACGACACGGTTATTATTTTCAGGCAGGCTTTTGTCCGGAGTAAATGCAACATATTCCTAAGCTTAGCGGTTTGAATTCCGTATTGGAGTATCCCACTTTTTTTAAAATGTCAGTAAATAAATGGCGATCGGGAAAAGCATTGGCCGACTTATTCAAATATTGATAGGCTTCTTTATCCTGTTTGAACCAACGGGCTACTTCCGGAGCCACAATGCCCATGTACAGGTTGTATAAACTTTTAACTGCCTTGTACCGGGGTTTTGAAAATTCAAGCACTACCAAACGGCCACCGGGTTTTAATACCCTAAACATTTCTGACAGGCCGTTTTCCAGGTTTTCAAAGTTCCGGACTCCAAATGCCACCATCACGGCATCAAACGTATTTTCAGCAAAGTTTATTGTTTCTGAATCGCCGAGGTGTAACTGGATTTTGTCCCCAAGTTGTTCTTTTTCAATCTTCTTTCTACCCAATTCCAACATTCCTTCGGAAATGTCAATGCCGGTTACCTGGTCTGGCTTCAGCATTTTATACGCCAATAGGGCCATATCGGCAGTGCCGGTGGCTACATCTAAAATATGCCGGGGATTATTTTCTTTTAATTTGCGGATAGCTTTTTTGCGCCAGCCAATATCTGTACGGGCAGAGAGGAACCGGTTCATTCTATCATATTTACCGGATATCCGGTTAAACATATCGGCAACCTGTTCTTTTTTGCTTTTTTCAGAATCCTTGAAGGGAATAATATGATCGTGGGGTAATGGGTTTGCCATAGCGGGGGCAAAGGTAAGAATGATAAGGGACAAGACACAAGAACAACAAGGAACAGGAAGTTCAAGATATTACACAGCGACTTTAAAATTGCAATAGTAAAATGTTAGTCTTTACGCCTTGAACCTTGTGCCTTGTACCTTGTACCTTCGTAAAATGGAAATTGTATCAGCCCAATATATTATCAGCAGTCCCGGTTACAAAGACTGTCCACCGGCAGATAAGCCAGAGTATGCTTTTATCGGACGGAGCAATGTGGGCAAATCATCGTTGATAAATATGCTGACCAACAAAAAAGGATTGGCTAAAATATCTTCCACCCCCGGCAAAACACAACTGCTGAATCATTTTGAAATTATTTCTTCTGATAAAAAAAAATGGTTCCTTGTAGATCTGCCGGGCTATGGTTATGCCGCCACGGTTTCTCAAAAGGCGAGAAATAACTGGGGCAATATGATTGAATCGTACATCCGTAAACGGGAAAACCTTGTCTGTATGTTTGTGCTTATTGATAGCCGGCATGAGCCACAGGCCATTGATCTGGAGTTTGTAAACCAGTTGGGCGAATGGGAGATCCCCTTTGTGCTGCTATTTACCAAAAGCGATAAGAATAAACCCGGTGCCACAGACAGAAATGTGTCAACTTTTTTGGGTGCTTTGGCAGAAAAATGGGAAGAAAATCCGCCCTATTTTTTAACTTCCGCGGTTGAAAAAACAGGTCGTAAGCCTTTATTGGACTATATCGGCGGATTGAACAGGAGCTTTACAAAGCTTTAGTGAATAAATTACCACATAAGGGGTATGTTTTTGTGAGATTAATACCCTATTTTGCAGCCTATTATATACTGCTTATGAGAGCAATCTTATCCGAACGAAATCTGGTTATTGTGCTTTTTGTGATGGTGCTTATCACTTTTTCTCTTGCTCAGGAAGACAGCAAGAAGATGGAAAAGATGTACACCGGAGTCAATACCAGTACCGCTTCTACGCTAATTACCGAGCATTTACCGGCCCCTGTTAAAGAGCATTTACCTGTTCTTATTAGAAAGTAAACAGCCCGGCTCATTATTCTTCTTTTTGTTTCTGATTTGATTAATCAAACAAACCCATGAAGAGGTTTTTTTACTCCTGTTTATAGTTAACGGCATTACAGGTTATCCACAAAATGGTAATACTGCCAAAACAAAATTTGAAAAACGTAAGCTAATAACTGATGCTTCTACCGTTGAAAAACTGCAGAAAATAAAAGACAGTGATCAATACCATTCCGGTTATTGATAAGGGTAAAATTCAGGAAGATATTTCCCCCAGTATGGATAGCATCTTACAATTTCAAAAAGAGCAAAAGGCTAAACAGAAAAAAGCTGCCATGATACACATTGGTATAGGAGTGGCATTATTGGCTTTGCTTGTTATTGGTTTTAAGAGAAGGAAAAAGTAGGGGAGACGATTTTACTAACGGAGGAACTCTCCGCATTTATCTCGTTTCAAAAGAAGCGGACACCGGTCAGTTCACCATCTTGTTAGCACAACTGCTGCTGGCAAAGGCTTCGGGTTTGGCTTTAAAGGCAAAGCCCATACCCAAGATGTAGCCCATTGCTTCTTTTAGTGCATCGTTGCTTTTGAAACTTGGGTTGGTGTTAATGTCAGCATGCACTTCCATGTCCACATCATACACGGTAAAGAGATTGCAGAGTTCGTAAGCAATCTCAATACTTTTGGCCACTTCCATCAGCATCCGTTCTTTGATGGTGAACTGCTGCCGTGTTTTTTCATTGTGAATGAACATGAAACCACCATGACCTTCTCTCAGAAAAACAATAACAGTAGCATATTCTGTTTCCTGTCCTTTTACCTGTGAGTCGGTACCGATACAAACTTTTAAACGAAATCCCTTTTGAATTTCCCGTTTTATAGCATTCTCAACAGCTTCCATAATGGGTAGTTCAATCGGGTCGCCATTAAATTTTCTCCATCGCATAAAAAAGAGGTTTTCCTAAATTACAGGAAAACCTCTGAATAACAATAGGGGGTACGGATTATTGTTCCGAAAAGGCGGAACGAAAAAGAGTTTATTGTTTTACAAATTTGTCAAGCCATTGTTCGTTGCCGTTGGCAAACCGGATAAAATACATACCGCCGTTAATAGCTGATGTATTTATCGTATTAAGACCATTTGCCAATTGTCCTTTACTTACTGTCTTGCCACCCAGTTCATAAATGGTAAAGCTATATGTGCCGGGACTGGTTACCATTATATTATTATTAATTATATTGCTAACAAGCTTTGGCCAGGTTACATTGCTGGTATTGCTAAGCGTTACAACATTTGAATAGTACTGCCGGCCATTATCAAATGTTACATTCAGTCGATACTGCGCCGTTGTTGTTACATAAGGCTTGTACATGAATGAACGTAAATTATTAGGTGATTGTGTTACCGGGCTGAAATTGCGGCCATCGGTTGAAACTTCCAATATTTGTTTTGTAATAGCCTCATCTGCATCAATAATCCAGGTAAGCCTGTGTTTATCACTTACCTGTTCTCCCTGCATTTCCAGTCTTCTTACGGCCAATGTGGCGTTTGCGGTATAGTCTCCACGCAGCGCATAAGAACCGAGACTTGTATAATCAGGGGCATAAATATTTCCCTTCCCTTCTATTCTGAGGTAATATGTTCCTGGATTTAGCTGGGTATCAATTACGGAATTTAGTAATGTTCCGGGATTATAAACATTCAGCAGTGTTTGTGAACTATTATACAAAGAGACCTGTAAATCAAGATTAGATCCTGAATTGCCGGTGCCTACATTATAAGGAACAGCATCGAGCTGAAAACGACCAGAGCCGGGTTGTGTAAACAGGATCATATCCTGGTCACTGTTTTGTCCTATCATGCCGTTTAAAGTGAATTGGTTGGCTGTAAAGGAAACATTTGTGGCTGAACCAAAAGAGGCAGCATAATCATCTGGCCGGAAGGTAATGCCATTTGATGTTGTTACAATATTCAGGTCGCTCTGGTAATTGGTGCATCCATAGGAGTTAGGGCCATTATGCCAGGAAGTAAGATTTTTATAATACCCAACTCCCATGATAGGAGCCCAGCCAATTTCACCGGCACCCACACCATAGTTATAGTCAGATGTTTTTACACAATTAGCATCGTAGGTAGCCTGATGAAAAAGACCTAGTGTATGGCCTGTCTCATGCGAAGCAGCCTCGGCAATATTTTTTACATTATAATTTAGTAATGAGCTAAATACAAAACAAGGAGAATCATCGCCCCAGTTGAATGAACCAATAAAAGCCACCCCACCTGCTGAACCATACCATTCATACGATACAGTAAGCAGCACCCTTATTCTTTTAGTAGGAAGTGCGGCCAGGAATTGTGTAGAGTCGGTTGTAACATTAATGTTGAATGGGCGATAATCTTCAGCCACCCGGTTAAAGATGGTTGTAATTTTTGTGTTGTCTAATCCGGAGCCACCGCAAAAGATAGGGCCATTAAAGTTCCAGGCAGTTCCATCTACCGTATGTCCGTCAAAATCAAGAAATATAACTGCTGGTGCTGATGGATGACTGCTCAGCAGCGGCACCTGTGCATTTACATTCATAATGCTGGCACAACACAATGCCGTCAGTACGGGTTTAAAAAAGGTTTTCATAAACAAGGAGGATTTAAGATAGTTTTTCAATAGGGTATTATAGGATACGGATGTAAAAACGGACCATTTATCAAGATTTATGACAAGGAAATTTTATTCATTCACCAGATCATGAAATTTTCTTTTTACGAGTACAAACTGGTTGTCAACATTCTTTAACTCAAACAAATCACCATGCTGCATGCTTAATATCCTGCCTGTGTAGGATATGTTGCCGTTTGCATCGGTGATTTTAGATACAGTTAACCTGGCTCCGGGATAGTTAGTAGAACGAACTACCACACTCTGAATGGTATTTTCGTATTTACTTACTACCGAAACTACATCTCCGTTAAAACGAAGTGACTCATCACCAGATAAATTGAGGCTGACAGAACTGCCGATTTCTCCGTTAAACAACTCACTGATGTTTTCCTTACTTACAGGAATGTTTTCCGGCAAGCCTTGAAACAGTTTTGTCTTGTTGTAATTGGGTTCATTCACCGGAACAGTTTTGCCGGTTTGTGCAGAAGAGCAGAAGCTGTAAAGCGTAATGCTAAGGCATGCTGCGATGGTACGAAGGTTTTTCATTTGAACTTTTTTTTAAAATCAACAGGATATTGTTAAGCAACCTGGTTTAGGGTTGCAGTTTTCAGTGAGGTCGGTAATACAAGATTTGTGAAAATTTTTAGAACATACAAGAAACAAGCAAAAGAAATTTGAATAAGTAGGAGTTATCCTTTCCTGTAATCGTATAAGCCCTGCAAAAAAATTGGCTATTTACTATTTAGTACTGGTTTGTACTTAGCATCACCAATGTACAGGCTTCAATTGTATTGATGCCTTTCTCTTCGGCAAGTGTCATCAGCTCTTCGTTTTCGGTGCCGGGGTTAAAGATGATGCGTTTTGGTTTGAGCGAAAGAATATAATCATAATATTCCTGCTGGTGACCCGGGTTAAGGTAAAGTGTTACCGTGTCAATATTGTCCCATTGTTTTTTTCCCGTATTAATTTCAATGTCTGCAACAAAACTGTGTTTTCTGCCTACCGCCACCACCGGGTGGCCATGATTCTTTAATCGCTGCATCGCTAAATAGCTATACCGGGAAGGATTATCGGATGCGCCGAGCACAAGGGTTTTCTTTTCATTCATGTTGTAAAGCTATGACCTGTTTTTTAATTTCTTCCACTCTAAAAAGGTGATAACGGTATAAAATAGTGCCATCAGGGCTGCGGGAATCAGTGCATAAATGATAATACCCAAACCACTCATGTCGTATTTGTCTTTTACAGGCTTTGCCAGGCCATAGATCATTATCAGTAAAACAACACCAGCCCCGATAAGATGGATTTTTCTTAATAAACTTTCTTTCCAGTGTTGTTTGCCATATACAAGATGTACAAGAAGGCTGATAATTTGCAGAATTGCAAAAGCGATTATCGAAACAGATGTAACACCGCCACCTTTATCAAAATAACCCCCTGATGCAGCCAGGATTAAAACTACCAGGCTAAAAAAATCGAAGCTTTTGTAGTTGCGCATAATCCGGCTATTTAAAAATTTTCATCATGGAACTGATAAACCAGCTTTCTTCCGCCCTAATCATCCTGTCTAATGTTTTATCGGCCTGGCGGCCCAGCTTTTTAATACTGCCCACCGTATCAACAAATAATTTTACATGTTTATCTTTTTTATCACCTTCCACTTCTTCCAGCTTATCCAATAGCTGAAGCATTGGTTCCAGTTCCCGTTTTTTTCTTTCCTTCACTATCTGCGTCACTACTTTCCATATATCTTTTTCGGCCGTAAAATATTCTTTCCGCTCGCCGGAGAGCAAAACTCTTTCTACCAGCCCCCAGTTGATAAGTTCCCGGATGTTCATATTCGTATTGCCACGGCTGATGTTCAGTTGTTCCATGATGTCATCCTGCGTCAGCGGATCGGGGCTGATGAGCAGTAGTGCATGTATCTGCGCCATTGTACGGTTGATGCCCCAATGGGTGCCAAAGGCTCCCCAACTGCTGATGAATCGCTGTCTTGCTTCAATAAGTTTCATGCTTCAAAGCTACGAGGTTGATTTTGAATTTTCAAAAAATACTGAAAGTTTGCCAGTACCCATGCTGGTCCTTTTTTATCCGGTAAGAGAAAAGAAACGATTGATAAAAGAGCAGAAGAAACACTTGTTTTTATATACGAGTATGAAACCGATTAATTAAAACGGGTTTGAAACGATGATAACACTGTTTTAAAAGGAGAGGCCACTACCTCTCTTTTTTTATTGGGTAATGAGTAACTTGCTGCTATGAAACGATTACTATTTATTGCCCTGCTTTTTTTACAGCTTGCAGCAAATTCCCAGTTCAAGTCATTTCGCTTTGCTTTTCTTTCCGACACACACATTGGTTCTCCCAATGGGTCGGCAGAGGAAGATCTTCGGCGGACTGTCAGGGATATTAATGCCATGACAGATATTGCTTTTGTTGTATTAACGGGAGATATAACAGAATTGGGCACCAATGAGGAATTAAAACTGGCCAAACAAATACTGGACAGCCTTAAAGTTCGCTGGTACATTATTCCCGGTAATCATGACAGTGGCTGGAGCGAAAGCGGAGGAATAATGTTTGGTACTGTGTTTGGTTACGACAAATTCAGTTTTGAGTATAGTGGTATCCGTTTTCTGGGCTGTCCATCGGGTCCTTATGTAAGAATGAGTGACGGACATATACCACGCAGTTCCATTAACTGGCTTGATGAAGAATTAAAAAAAGTAAGCCCACAACAACCTGTCATATTCCTCAACCATTATCCCATTGATGATGGGTTAGATAACTGGTACGAAATAACGGACAGGCTTCGTAACTATAATACATGGGCTATCCTGTGCGGTCATGGCCATGCTAACAAAGCGATGAATTTTGAAGATATACCCGGTGTAATGGGTCGCTCCAACTTAAGGGCAAAGACTGCTATCGGCGGGTATAACCTGGTTGATGTAAGAGCTGACTCAATGATTTTTACGGAAAGAAGACCGGGTAGTGAAACATTAAAATCATGGACAGGAGTAAAGATTGAAACACGAAAGTTTGCAAAGGCTGCAAATTTTAAAAGGCCGGATTACAGTATAAATAATAAATATAGCCAGGTAAAAGAGTTGTGGAGATTTACTTCGGATGCTAATGTTATTTCTACACCAGCAGTAGAAGATGACAATGTAATGGTGGGTAACCAGAATGGAAAAATGATTTGCCTGTCGTTAAAAACAGGAGAGCAGAAATGGGTGTATAAAACCGGGGCTGCAATTTTTTCTTCACCGGCGGTTTCGGCAGGAAAGATTGTATTCGGTTCAGGCGATGGTACTATTTACTGCCTTGATGCAAAAGAAGGAACATTGAAATGGCAAACCGGAACGGGGGCTGCAGTTCTTGGTGCTCCATTAATAAGCGGCGATGCTGTATTTATCGGGGGCAGCGATCATACTTACAGAAAATTAGATTTGCAGACCGGAAATGTGTTGTGGAAATTTTCGGGACCGGATGGCCCTGTAGTAAGCACTCCTTTATTATATGAAGGAAAAATAATTTTTGGTGCTTGGGACAGGAACTTGTATGCTCTTGATGAAAAGACAGGGCTTCTTGTATGGAAATGGAACAATGGTTCTTCCATAAGAAATTATTCTCCGGCAGCTTGTATTCCAGTCGCTCATGATGGAATAGTATATGTAGTGGCACCAGACAGATACATTTCGGCTATTGATAGTAAGGATGGAAAAACACTATGGCGAAATAATGATGCTACTGTTCGTGAGTCAATCGGTATTTCAGCAGATGGTAAATGGGTATATGCAAAAACAATGCAGGACACAATCGTTGCCTATGCTACCAGCCGTGAAAAACAATCAGCCGCCTGGAAATTACATTGCGGTTTTGGATATGAACATGTTCCCTCTATGCTTATTGAAAAAGAAGGTAGTGTTTTCTTTGGAACAAAAAACGGTGTTGTCTATTCCATTGACCCGGCTATGCAAAAATTAATATGGGCTTATAAAATTGATAATTCGATGGTGAATACTGTAAGGGTATTAGACAAGCAGCGGCTTATAGCCTCTACCATGGATGGTAAAGTAGTGTTGTTGGAAAATAAAAACGACTGATAGCTATTATGAACTGAGGCTACCGCTTTTTCCTTTTTTTCCACTTTGTTTTGCCAGCATTTTCCCTAACCAGTTTACTATTCCAAAAAAAGCAGTGAAACCACTAACAAAAAAAAGCAGGGTGGAAAAATTACCATCCAGCATCTTTAATGCGATATTAAAAAGTAAGGATGACGCTGCTGTCACTAAAAACAAAATTGACCAGGGAAACTCATCTAATTCTTCGTCTTGCATAGTTTTGATTTTATCTTGTTATATAACACCAAAATCTACGGAGTATTATAACCTCCGGATTTATCTTTTTGGTTTAAGGCCATACACTTACACACTCTAAGTAGTAAAGGATAGCGGCAACAAACCTGCCAGACCAGTGTGCCAAAACAAAAAGCTACCCGTTTGAGTAGCTTTTCATAATTATCCCGAAGTAGTAATACTTTTTACAACAACATCGTAATCGGATTTTCCAGGTATTTTTTGAATGTTTGCAGGAAGGATGCCCCTGTTGCGCCATCTACACTGCGGTGGTCGCAACTCAATGTTACCTTCATAAAATTACTTACTGCAAAACCTTCTCCTTTTTTTACTACCACTTCTTTTATTCTTCCCACTGCCATGATGCAGCTATCAGGAGGATTAATGATAGCCGTAAATTCATCAATATCCATCATGCCAAGATTGGAGATAGTGAATGTGTTGCCGCTAAATTCATTCGGCTGTAACTTCTTATTTTTTGCTTTACCTGCCAGCTCTTTACTTTCAGCGGCTATTTGGGGTAATGTTTTTTGATCGGCAAACCGAACCACCGGAACAATCAATCCATCTTCGATGGCTACAGCAATACCAATATGCACATGACTGTAACGACGAATTGCAGAACCCATCCAGGATGCATTCACAGCCGGGTGCTGACGGAGGGCTAATGCAGCAGCTTTTACGACTAAATCGTTGAAACTGATTTTAGCCGGGCTTATTTCATTTAACTGCGCCCTTGCTGTCATGGCATTGTCCATGTTTATTTCCATTGTAAGATAGAAATGCGGGGCACTGAATTTACTTTCACCAAGTCGTTTGGCTATTATACCACGTATCTGTGAATTCGGAATGTCGGTGTATCCTTCTTGTCCGGCAACGAAAACAGGAACAACAGCCGGGATTACCGTTTTTGGTGCAGCAGTTGTTGCAGCAGTTTGTGCCGCCGGCATATAATTATCAATATCTGCTTTAGTAATTCTTCCACCATCACCTGTGCCGCTGATGGCTTTTATATCAATTCCTTTTTCAGCGGCTAATTTTTTTGCAAGCGGTGATGCTTTTACTCTTCCATTGTTTGCAGAAGAAGCTTCTGTTTGAACAGTTTCCTTTGCAGGTTCTGCAGAAATTTTAGGACTTTCAGAAACTTGCTCCGGAGCATTGACTGTCGACCCTGTGCTCACCTCCCCGCTGTTCACCGCAGCCACAATTGCATTAACATCTACTTTACCTTTTTCACCAATGATGCAAAGGAGTCCGTTTACCGGAATTTTTTCGCCTTTCTGTGCGCCTATATGTAATAGTGTCCCGTTTTTATAACTCTCCAATTCCATGGTGGCTTTATCCGTTTCTATTTCAGCCAGTACTTCACCTTTCTTTACTGTATCACCCACATTTTTATGCCAGGCAGCTATTACACCTTCTTCCATCGTATCGCTAAGTCTTGGCATCAGCACTACTTCGTCCATTTTGGAAACATCAATAGCTGCTGGTTGTGTACCGGATACTGCGGACTGGTTAGTGGTTGCTGTTGGCTGTGTTGTTTCTTTTTTAGGATCTTCTTTTTTTACAGGAGCAGCAGCAGTTGCATTGCCACCTTTGAGTAATGAAGAAATATCTTCACCAGCTTTACCAACAATGGCCAGTAAATCATCCACCTGAATCTTTACACCTTTATCGCCACCCGTATGCAACAGGATGCCATCCTTATAGCTTTCCAGTTCCATCGTGGCCTTATCAGTTTCTATTTCTGCAAGGAGGTCACCTTTTTTTACAGGATCTCCCACTTTTTTATGCCATGCAGCTATTACACCTTCTGTCATGGTGTCGCTGAGTCGGGGCATTAATATCACATCGGCCATTGCCTTTTAATTTTTGCCGAAATTAAGGTAAAATAGTGAACTTGCCTGATGACAGGCGGTGGTAAATAGTCAATGGTTATGGAAGCATACATTAATAATCCAGCTCCAGTTTCAGTCGGTCCTTTAGTTCTTTTACCAAGGGGTATTGTTCTGCCATTTTCAAAAACTGTTCTTTAGCAGAAAGCGGTATTTCTATGGGTGGCCTGTCTTCCATTTTTTCTTCGGCAATTACGTTGAATTGAAGCAGTTTGTTTTTCAGCCTCTCCAGCAAAAAAGCAAAGAGTTTATTCCTGTTCTGTTCAATAAATTGCTTTTCAATATTATTGGCCGTCACTGCTTCAAAAGAGTTTTCATCTTTTATCCGCAGCATTGCCAGTTGAAACGGCTGGGCAGCCGGATTTTTGGCTTCCTTCAATTTAATTATATACTCAGCCCAGGCTGTTTGCAGTTCTTCTTTCTGTAACGGATGGTTAATGTTTCCGTTGCCATTGGCACCATTGGTTTGGTATTGCTTACGTATTTTGTCTAATGCGGAAAGTTTAGAAGTTTGAGGTTTGTCCCGATAACTATCGGGAGAATTTTGTAATTGCTCAAACTCAGGGGCTTCTTCAGCTAACGATATTTTTTCCGGGGCTGGGGTCTCAATTATCAGTTTTGCTTCTTCAGTCTTTCGGGTATTAACTGTTGACTGTGGAGGGTGGGGTGCAGACTGTTTTACTTCAAACGGTGTAATCTTTCTGAAAGCAATTGATTTTGCGTTGTCAACTATTTTTTTTTTACCGATACCATTTCCTTCTGCCGATAGTTGGATGGCCTGTTGCAGGTAGCAGAGTTTGATGAGAGCCAGTTCCACATGCAATCTTTTATTTCTGGCAGCTTTATAACTTATTTCAGTATCACTTAAAATATTTAATGCACTGATAAGAAGGGCAGGGGAAACACCTTTGGCGGTGGAAATGTATTTGTCTTTAAAACTTTCCACTACGTCCAGTAACACCGCTGCTTTCTCATCTTTACACACCAGCAGGTTGCGGATAAATTCGGCAAAACCATTTACCACCAAATCTCCTTCAAAGCCTTTGCGATTAATATCGTCATATTGCAACATGGCACCGGCTAAATCCTGTTGCTGCATACATTCTAATAACTTGAAGTAACAATCTGCATCAAGAATGTTCAGGTGTTCTAAAGTAGTGGCATAATTTAATTCGCCATTGGTAAAACTTACAATCTTATCGAGGATACTTAGTGCATCCCGCATACAGCCTTCGCTTTTCTGTGCTATTACCTGTAGTGATGCTTTGTCGGATTTTATTTCTTCTTTCACACAAATTTCTTCCAGGTGATGAACAGTATCGCTGGTAGTGATGCGTTTGAAATCGAAAATCTGGCAGCGGCTGAGAATAGTAGGAAGTATTTTATGTTTTTCTGTGGTGGCTAAAATGAAAATGGCATAAGGCGGCGGCTCTTCCAGAGTTTTCAAAAAAGCATTGAAGGCCGAAGAGCTTAACATATGTACCTCATCTATTACATACACTTTGTACCGGCCTGTTTGCGGAACAAAGCGAACCTGTGTTACTAATTCTCGTATATCATCTACTGAATTATTGGAAGCACCATCGAGTTCAAAATAATTCATGGAAGCTCCGTCATTAAAGGAAGTGCAGCTCTGGCATTTGTCGCAGGCTTCGCCGTCTTTTGTTTGATTTTCGCAGTTGATGGTTTTGGCTAAAATTCTTGCACAGGTAGTTTTGCCAACTCCTCTTGGGCCGCAAAAAAGAAAAGCATGTGCCAGTTGCTGGTGCTTTATTGCATTTTTAAGTGTAGTTGTTATATGCGACTGCCCAATGACGGTGTCGAAAGTTTGTGGTCTGTATTTACGGGCCGAAACAATGAATTTTTCCATACTGCCTGCAATTTAAGAAACCCGTCATTGCTTCCTGAAAAAGGATTGTTCTTGTGAATAAGTTTTAATGCAGAACCGGATGCGGTTTATATTCTTTTGTCCTGTCAAATAAATACCGGTAGGTGGTCAGTGTTCTGGTGCGGAAAGTGTCGGCAATATTTTCCACTATATTCATCATTTTGGGGTTGAATTCACCAATCCATTGCATTTCATATACGTCATATTTTTTCATGGGTTGAATTACCATCTTAATCTCATTGATAATGTAAGCATCCACACCCATGCCCTGAAATTCCGGAACGACACCAAATACCAGCCCTGTAAAACGCCGGTTTTCCCTGGTTTTTTTGATCCAGAGAAACTTTAGTTTATGCCACAGGTCAAATTTTCCTTTCAGATGTTTGAACCACTGGTTCAGGTCGGGGAGGTTGACAAAAATGGCAATCGGATCATTGTTGTGATAAGCGAACATGATCAATTTTTCCTCCATCACCGGTTTCATCTTTTTAAACATTATAAGCACCTGGTCCTTTTTCAATTCCTTTAATCCGCCATGCCCTGCCCATGCTTTATTATAAACAATAACAAAGTCGTTTGCAAACTTCTCCAGGTTGTTTTTATCAATAATGCTCGATGAAAAGGCTGGATTTTGTGTTAACTGTGCATGCCTGTCCAATATTTTCTGGCTCATTTCTTTGTGGGGGTCAAGACCAAAACAGACCTGGTTGTAATAGTTTTTGAAACCATAGTTTTCAAACAAGCCCTGATAATAGGGGCTGTTATAATTCAAACAATAGGGCGGGGGTTGAAATCCTTCTACAAGCAATCCCCACCATCGGTCCCTTTCACCAAAGTTGATAGGGCCGTCCATGGCTTCCATACCTTTTTGCTTCAACCAGTTTTTGGCTACATCAAAAAGCATATCAGCAGCAACCTGATCATTTATTGAATCAAAAAAACCAATACCACCAACCGGCACATCATCACCTTTATTCTTATATTTTTTATTGTTGAAGGCGGCAATGCGGCCAATCAGTTTTCCGTTATTGTCTTTTAATATCCACCTTATTGCTTCACCAAAGCGGAAGGCTTTATTTTTTTTTGGGTCAAAAATTTCATGAATGTCTTTTTCCAGTGGGTGGATATAATTGGGGTTGTCTATATTCAGCTCCACATTTACCCGGATAAAATTGTTGGCAAGCTGCGGGGTGGTGACTTCTGTTAATTGCATAATAGTGAAGCAAAAGTAAGGATAGTAGAAAAAAGCCCAATATTAATACAGTAAGCTAAAAATGGGTACACTTTCCTGCGGGAGCCGGCACCAACAATAGCTTATTCCCGGATTAAACTGGTTCTTAACAGGCTTTTCCACAAGCTGAAAATCTTTGATTTTCAAATTGGCAAATTACCTTCACCCCCTTACCTTTGCCGCCTGAAAACAATGCTGGTTGCTGGTCACTTATTATTAGTGAAATACGGGATAAAAAAAGTGACTTTACAACATAAGAGCCAGCTACCAGTAACTAAAAACAAGAAACCAGAAATATGGCAAACGTTGGTAAAGTAAAACAGGTTATCGGAGCTGTAGTTGACGTACAGTTCAACGGTAAACTTCCAGAAATTTATAACTCTCTTGAGTTGAAAAGGCAAAATGGTGAGATACTGGTACTCGAAGTGCAGCAACATCTTGGTGAGGATAGTGTTCGTACCATTGCTATGGACGGTACCGAAGGTCTTGTTCGTGGAATGGAAGTAGTAGATACCGGTATTCCTATTGCTATGCCGGTTGGTGATGCTATTAAAGGCCGTTTGTTTAATGTAACTGGTGATGCCATTGACGGTTTGCCACAAGTAAGTAAAGTTGGTGGCCGTCCTATCCATAGCCTGCCTCCTGCATTTGAAAACCTGAGCACCGCATCTGAAATACTTTATACCGGCATTAAAGTTATTGACCTTATTGAACCTTACTCCAAAGGGGGAAAAATTGGTTTGTTTGGTGGCGCCGGTGTAGGCAAAACAGTATTGATTCAGGAATTGATTAATAATATCGCTAAAGCTTATGCCGGTGTATCTGTATTTGCCGGTGTGGGAGAAAGAACAAGAGAAGGAAATGACCTGATGAGGGAGATGATTGAAGCAGGCATTATGAAATATGGTGATGCTTTCAAAAAAAGTATGGAAGAAGGCGGATGGGATTTATCTAAAGTGGATATGAAAGAACTGGCTGAGTCAAAAGCAACTTTCGTATTCGGACAAATGAACGAACCTCCCGGAGCAAGGGCTAGGGTGGCATTATCTGGCTTGACGATTGCAGAATATTATCGTGACGGTGATGGACAAGGCAAGGGTCGTGACATCCTGTTCTTCGTTGATAATATCTTCCGTTTTACCCAGGCAGGTTCCGAAGTATCAGCACTACTTGGTCGTATGCCATCAGCGGTGGGTTACCAACCTACGCTGGCTACGGAAATGGGTATCATGCAGGAACGTATCACTTCTACCAAGAATGGTTCTATCACATCTGTGCAGGCGGTTTATGTACCTGCGGATGACTTGACTGATCCGGCTCCGGCAACAACATTTGCTCACCTGGATGCCACTACGGTATTATCAAGAAAAATTGCTGACCTCGGTATCTATCCTGCGGTTGACCCGTTGGATTCTACTTCAAGAATATTAACTCCAAAAATTGTTGGTGATCTTCACTATGATTGTGCAAACAATGTGAAGCTGATGTTGCAGCGTTATAAAGAATTACAAGATATCATCGCTATTCTTGGTTTGGATGAATTGAGTGATGATGATAAATTAATAGTAAGCCGTGCAAGAAAAGTACAGCGTTTCCTGTCACAACCATTCCATGTGGCTGAAGCCTTTACTGGTTTGAAAGGTGTATTGGTTCCTATTGAAGAAACAATCCGTGGTTTCAATATGATTATGGATGGAGAAGTAGATGAATATCCGGAAGCAGCGTTCAACCTGGTGGGTACTATTGATGATGCGATAGAAAAAGGTAAGAAGTTGATGGCGGCGGCGCAGTAAGAGAAGAGAGGAAGACACTTAGTATTTAGTATAGAGACTTCTATAATTTACCAAAGAAAAGCTATCAGGTAAGCTCGGTTGTCTGAATACTTAATACTGAAAATCTAAATACCACTATATGGGGATGCACAATTATAGGGAACTAAAAATTTGGCAACGTTCGATGGATTTTGTGGTTAAGGTTTATGAAATAAGTGCAAATTTTCCAAAGGAAGAAAGATATGGATTAACGTCGCAGCTTAGAAGCTGTGCAGTTTCAGTTCCAAGTAATATTTCAGAAGGAGCTGGAAGAGGAACAAACAAACAGTTTAAGCGGTTTCTAGAATTTTCAATGGGATCTATTAATGAAGCCCAAACACAAATCGAATTAGCACATAGGATTAAATATATTCAACAGGAAGTGTACAATATATTGATAGACGAGGCGCTACAGATATATAAAATGATTTTGTCTTTTTACAATTCCCTGAAGGATGAAACATAGAAGTCTCAATACTAAATACTAAATACTAAAAAGAAGTTCTGAATACCATGAATCTTGAAATACTAACACCAGAAAAAAAACTCTACAGCGGCGAAGTGTATGGTGTGCAGATGCCGGGCATCAGCGGTTCGTTTGAAGTGCTGGAAAAACA
>Ga0163150_10004455_pt1 | contig 18707 bp, 13 predicted proteins | sample OliLakLV19P2IB_FD_148628 | JGI IMG/M metagenome (GOLD analysis project Ga0163150, IMG submission 148628) | Freshwater microbial mat bacterial communities from Lake Vanda, McMurdo Dry Valleys, Antarctica - Oligotrophic Lake LV.19.P2.IB | ecosystem: Environmental > Aquatic > Freshwater > Lake >...
TATAGAAGTGGTGCCAAGTATTTCACTGAAAAAGCTGCCACTGCAAACACCTTTTAGGGAAACGGGGTCACCGGGTTTAATGTTTTTTACTTTATCAAACTGATCCTTTTCCAAAGAAATATTTATAAAATAACCCGAAGTGTCAGCAAACTTAACATTGCTGGTAGAATCATCCCTGATATCAACTGTCGAAACATTACCATTTACGACCAGCATTTTCTCCCGGTATTTTTTATTGGTAGCCGTATCGTTCGAAAGAAATTCTTTAATCAAATCATCTGCACCAAGGGTATAATCAGCCTTTACATTAATCGTGTCTTTATGTGTTTCAGCCATTATTTTTTTTTCAATGAGCTTGAAGCTTGCGAAGACAAAAACCGGACCTATAATAATCCAAGTCACTTTTTTTAACAAAGAAGCATTTGGCGAAGCTGACAGTATCAGGCCAATGGCAGCTATTAGTTGCAGCCAGATGCCAATCGTCATTGCCTTTAGTACATTGCCAGTACCGAAATCTGTAAGCAGAATATAGAGAGTCATTAATGAAAGCGACAGAGCTCCTGTAATAAAAGGCAGTAAGCCGGTTCTCTTGTTGGTGGTGGTTAAAAAAACAATAACAGCAGCTAAAACCGGAATAAGTGCAAAAGCAAAGAATGTAAAGCTAAGTTTGGGGAAAGGGTTTTCCAGGCCAAGCGTTGTTTCCGAAGTTTTAAAGAAATCTCCGGATACCATGGCATATCCGCTTACATGGCTGCCATCCCACACTATCCACGGTAAAAAGAAAGTTACAACAAGCACTACACCGAAAAGAAGGTGAAGCCATTTTGTTGTCCCCGTTTTGTTGGTAGAGTTTCCCATTTTTATTTACTAATAACGGCTATTTCAACTTTGTGGTTGCGAAAGCCAAAAACAAATATAATGATGTTTAAACATTGATTAGATATTTTCCTGTAAATTATTTGTGAAAAAATGAAAAACCCTCCCGTCTTGCCTTTAGCAGAACAGAAGGGTTTACTTACTAACCCATCTTTAAAATGTTGATTATAAATATTTTAGGCTGACTGCATTTCTTTAATTTTCTCCCTGATCTTTGTCTCAATTTCATTTGCCATTTCAGGATTATCCACCATTAGTTGTTTTACAGAATCACGGCCTTGCCCCAGTTTGTCGCCATTGTAGCTATACCAGGATCCGCTTTTTTGTACAATGCCCAGTTCTGTACCCATATCCACTATTTCCCCTGTTTTGGAAATACCTTCTCCAAAAATGATGTCAAACTCAGCTGCACGGAACGGTGGAGCCATTTTATTCTTGACCACTTTTACTTTTACGTGGTTGCCGATAGCTTCATCGCCATCTTTTACCTGTGTCATGCGTCGGATATCAAGACGAACAGAGGCGTAGAATTTTAATGCATTACCACCAGTAGTTACTTCGGGGTTGCCAAACATAACACCAATTTTTTCACGCAACTGGTTTATGAAAATACAGGTAGTATTTGTTTTGCTGATAGTGGCGGTAAGTTTTCTTAAGGCCTGGCTCATCAATCTTGCATGCAATCCCATTTTACTGTCACCCATTTCTCCTTCCAGTTCACTCTTTGGTACCAGTGCCGCCACAGAGTCTATTACCACTACATCTAATGCGCCGGAAAGAATTAAACGGTCAGCTATTTCAAGGGCTTGTTCGCCATAGTCTGGCTGAGATATTAAAAGATTGTCAACATCAACACCCAATTTTTTTGCATAAGCACTGTCAAAAGCATGTTCAGCATCTATAAAGGCACACATGCCTCCTTTCTTTTGTGCTTCGGCAATGACATGGATGGCAAGGGTTGTTTTACCGGAAGATTCAGGGCCGTATATTTCAACTACCCGTCCTCTTGGAAGGCCGCCAATGCCAAGAGCCACATCCAGCCCAATGGAGCCGGTGGAAATAACTTCCTGTAGTTGCTCAGCCTTATCGCCCATCATCATCACACTGCCTTTGCCGTAGTCCTTCTCAATCTTATCCATCGTAAGCTTGAGGGCTTTAAATTTTTCACTATTGTTACCTGTAGTTTCGGTTGTTTTGTCTGTCTTTGCCATGGGTTAAAGTTATGTTTTTGCGTATTGTAAGCCGAAATATTTCGACCGAATTTCAAAACTAAATCATTTAGTAAATAAAAACTAATATTTTGGGGATTTTATTTTCTTTACCCGCCGGAGGCTCCAACTTCACTAAAGTTTCGTGGGATAAATTGGTGAAGAAGGGTTTTCGTTTGCTTTCTTTATTCGCAAAATTGCTTATATTCCTGTTGCTAAAGAATTTTTCGCCTGTATATCTCATCCTATGATGGGTGTTGTCCGCCGGAGGCGGATAAGGGGGCAAAAGGATTTTTTAGCTTTTTTATTATTCAACCTTCTTCGTAAATATTATGTACCGCTAATATTTACTTTTCAAAGCATAAAAAAGCTAGTTTAAAGCCAGCCTTGATTTTTTAATTATGCCTGCTATGCCATTATTAATTCACAAGGTTCCGACAGTAAACCCTATTGATAACCAACAGATACTGAGTTAAAATTATGGATTTTGCTTTTGAGGCGGCTTTGCTGAAATTAAATTTTTGTTACAAAAATTAGGCATTCTCGTAAATGGTTCTATTTTTGTAACAGAAACTCCACTATGACCATCCCAAATTCCAACATTATTATTGGCCAAAATATCAAAACCCTGAGAGAAAAAATGGGCTTAACGCAAGAAGCTCTTGCCCAATACTTAGAAACAAAGAGAGAGTATATTGGTTATTACGAAATTGGTCAACGAAGCATCCCATCAGCCCAATTAAGCAAGCTGGCCAATCTTTTTTGCATGAATGAGTACGATTTTTATGAGGAAGATGTACAAAATAAAAATATCAATATAGCTTTTGCTTTCCGGGCAGATGAATTGAAAGCACAAGACCTCGAAAGCATTGCCCAATTCAAAAAGATTGTCCGCAATTACATCAGCATGAAAAAGGCATTGAGCAATGAATGATTTGTTATCAGAAAAAGCCTCTTCTTCTTTTCGTTTGGATAATGGGTTAAATAATGCTGACCCCATCCGGTTAAAAAGTCTTCTGCAAAAATTAAATGTAATTACCGTGTTTGCCCCGTTATCGGAAAAGTTTTCCGGCATGGCATTAAAAGCAAATAAAGATAACCGCTTCATGCTGGTGAACAGCAACCAATCATTGGGGAAACAGCATTTCACCATTTGTCATGAACTATATCATCTTTTTATACAAGCAGATTTTGCCAGCCAGGTTTGCTACACAGGCAAGTTTGATAAAAAAGCAGATATAACCGAATACAATGCAGATGTATTTGCCAGTTATTTATTGTTGCCTACAGATGGACTTTTAGAAAGCATCCCCAATGGGGAAATTGAAAAGAAAAATATTTCATTACAAACAATCTTATACATAGAGCATTTCTATTCATGCAGCAGAAGGGCATTACTGTACAGGCTGAAATACCTTAAACTTATTACTGCTGCTGAATATGATTCTTACACTACAGATATTCAGAAAGGAGCTTTGCAAAATGGTTATGATGTTGACCTTTATAAAAGTGGCAATCATAAAACGGTAATTGGCGACTATGGCATTATAGCCAAAAAATTATTCGACAGCGAAAAAGTTTCTGAAAGCCATTACTACTCCCTGCTGGCTGATTTGGGCATTGATATTACCAAAATTGATGAAAACCAGCATGGAGAAGATTAACCGCATCATACTGGCTGATGCCGATGTGCTATCTCATTTTATAACTGCCGGTGAAGCGGAAAGCATTCATCTTATTTTCCCTGACAATCCCATTCACCTGCTGGATAAAGTACATGCCGAATTGCAAAACTGGAAGAGTGTAAATGTTGGTTTTATTGTTTCTGACTTACTAAAGAAAAAGCGGATTCAGCTGATTGATTTTCCAGAAGACAATGAGGAAATAAAAAAAGAATATTTCTGGATAAAGAAAATGCAATTTAAAGGCGATGGGGAAAGTGCCTGCCTTGCAGTGGCCAGGTATAATAAAAATATACTGGCAAGCAGCAATTTAAAAGATATAAAACCTTACTGTGCGATGCACAAAATAGATTATCTCACCACTATGGATTTTCTTTGCGCTGCTTTAGCTAACGGTGTGTATGATGAAACAAGATGTGATACTTTCCTGCAAAAAGTAATAGCGGCTGGTGGTAAGCTACCGGTAAAAAGTATGAAAGCATATACTTGCAGAATGATTGATTTTTTAAAATAATGCCGGCGGATTAATAGCCGCCTGCAACTCTTCAAAACTGTCAGGATGAAGTTTTTCAAATTCATTTTGAGGAACTTTTAAATACCTCCAATTGTCTTTTGTAAGCGATGATGCAGAGCCGCACCAATTAATCGCGGCATTATCTTTTAGCCGCACTTCAATATCTTCTCTTCCTTTTGTTTCTATAATCCATTTAGTAGCGTCTTCTGCAACCGCTATAAAATCAGGATAATAATTTCTGATATTGGCTAACGTATCTGTGTACTGAATGGAGAAACCAAACTGTTCCGGTAGTTTTGAAAATGCTTTTATGTCATCTGATTTTTCTAAGAACTCTGCAAAATTATATTCAAAGTCATTATCACAAGGCACATAATTAAAAACCGATTTCTTTGCTTCCAGGATTTTCTTAGAAGTTGGAAAAGAAGGTGTAGAAGAAAGGAATCGTTCAGCGGAAAGCAATTCCGGTTCTTTATGTTCAATAACAATTTCTCTTAATAGTTTCTCGAACTCTTTTGTTACAACGAAACTCGCCACATTACTACCCATCGCAAGAATTACATTCTTATCTGCCAAATCAACTGTTTGCCCGAAAGCCTTTCGTTCAAAGAACTCACGAAGTTTAGGGGCTAATACAGCAAACTGCGAAGGCAACTTTATATTCTGTGCTATACGCCGTGCATAATAACCAATTACCTCTTCTGCGGTTTGTGCAGGTGGGATAGAATATTCTCTTTCTAATAATTTCTCATCAGTTAAAATATCCCGGCCTTCGTAAATAAAAGTTTTTGTATCCTCAATTTCCTTTCCCTTTAATGGAAGCTTATTGATATTAAACTTCATTACATCAATAGCTGCTATTTCATCTGCCAGAGATTTCTTTCTACCGAGAATGGGTGAAATATCAGGAATACCAATATCAAATTCTATTTTGTCTTCCATCGGTTGAACGGTCAGAATTTTCAATTTGTCTTTTCCTATCTGGAAAGTATCAAACTTTAAATCTTCCAATTTTTCCAAATCATCTACAAACTCCATAAATGCTTTATTACCGATAATGTCAACCCTTTCGGTAAATCCAGCCAGATTTCTGAACATTAACCGCAAGCCACGGCCAATAGTTTGTTCAGGTAAAATATTTGCTTTCGCAGTGTAAGGCCGCAGGCCAACAACTACAGTTACATTTTGTACATCCCAACCTTCCCGCAACATGAGTACAGAAATAATAGCATTCACCGGGCTTTTATCATCATCAACATCTCTTGCTGTTTTTCTGGCTTTATCTAAATCTTTTTTGGAAATTTCTCCTTTTGTATCCGTGTGTATCACTAGTAATTTTTCGCCTGCAAAATGTTCAGGATATTTTGATTGCATCCATTCGCCAATATCATCGGCCTCTTCCGTGTTGCTCATCATCACAAACAGAATTGGTTTTTTCTTTAGTGGTCCTAATTGCTCACTATATTCTTTCCATCTTTCTACACCTGCCGTTAAAAACCCCCGGTACTTAACACTTGCAATATTTGATTTTGCTTCTTCAATTTTTGAAATACCTTTTATTGGTCGCTTTACAATTCTGTCAAGGATAGCTTGCTTCAATGGATAATCAAATACTGTCCATGCAAATAAAGAACCTTTGCTATATCTTGGTGTGGCCGAAACGTCTAATTGTATAGCTACAGGTCTGTCAGTATGTAATTTTCTGATAAATTTATTCCATTCACTTTCTTCATCGTGGGTGTGGTGGGCCTCATCATTCAGTACCATCAGCAAACCTTCTCTTTTGGTAATACGTACATCAAAATCTGAAACCTCTGATTTTGATGTGGGTGGTATTTCACCAAGCATGGCCGTCATAATGTCTGTTTCCTTCTCAGCTGTTCTGTTTCCCCGTTCATAAAACTGCTGAATATTGGTAAGATATAAAGAACCCTGGCTATTAGTTCTTTCTGTATCGCCCCGCATATAATATTCCATCTCCCACCACCACTGAAAATGTTTTGGTATCAGCGGGTCTGTTCTGAAAATTCTGCCACTTTCAAAATCAGTTCGTAAACGGTCAAATACAATTACGTTGGGGGCAAGGACCAAAAAGTTTTTGGCATACTGTGTTTCATCTTCCTTTATTGCATTGGCAAACTGCCATACAATGGCCATCGCCATTACTTTTGTTTTACCACTACCTGTTGCCATCTTTACGCAATACCTCGCAAAATCATCATAAGGTGGTAGCCTCAAATCTTTTGTATTAAAGGCATAGGTTTCTAATAGCTGTTTTCTATTTCTTACTTTCTTTACTTCATAGATAAAAATCAATGTTTCAATAGCTTCCCGCTGCGCTAAGTGATAACGAAAGATTTGGCCATTATGCAATACATGGTCTGTATGAAACCAAAAGTTCAGCAGCTCCCTTGTGGTTTCGGTGATGCCTTTATATTTATCAGCCCGCCATGCTTTCACGGCTTCCCGTATAGCAGGTACACAGGCAGCGGTGCTTAACTGTTCCTGTATATTAAACAGGTCTTTTTGCTTGGTAGCTGCTTTTTTCTTTGCCATTTTGTGTCACCCCTTCGGGGTTTAGCGGTTATCTTGTTTATGTTTCTATATTAATACCAGTCCTTCGGACTTAGTTGCAATCCCGAAGGGATGTCATTAATATAATAAGTCAATTGCTCTGGTATCCGAACCCCGTAGGGGTGATATGTTAATAATATATAGCTCCTACGGGGCTTTGTTCGTTTTCTAATTATCTGTTCTACTAATAGTAAACTCCTAGGGAGCTATATCGATTTCCTATATTGTTATGTCAATTGATTTGGTTGTGTCATTTCCCAAAATATCAATCACCTTTACCAGCACGGTGTACTTACCTGATTTCTCATACAGGTGTGCGGCACTTAATTCAATCTTTGGATTTTGTTTGGTGCGGTAACTCTGCCATTCATTATGAAAAGTATCATCCCGGTAATTCCAGTCTATGGCCCAATAGTCAATCCACTGACTCCAGTGTGTTATTTTACCCTGCACTTCTGCTGGCACATCATCCGGCGGAATGATAAAATTGTCGAGTGTAATTATGGCTTTCTTCTTTTCAATTTTATTTTTAATTTTTAATGACGCCAGTTCGTAAAATTTTATGTCGCCTTGCTCTACTGCCTTTTTCTCCAATACTTCACGGGGAATTTTTTTGAAAGAAACATTTACTTTGTTTTCCGCAGCAAACTGTTTGGCAGTTTCATTTACATCAAATGCAAAGTCCCAACCGAGAAAATCAATGCCATTGAGCCTCACCCCCTGGCCCTGTCCTTTTGGAGAGGAGAGAATTGGCTTCCCAATTAGCTTCCAGAATTCTTTAATCGTTGACTTAATGTCTTCTACCGTAACGGGAGCTTCCACATTGCCTACATGCACCATACGGCCAGCCTTGGCACCATGCAGCCACACATGCCCATCCAATGATTTGGCATGATAGAGTTCAATAATAAAATGTTTGTAGATTCTTTCCTGCTTTAGTCTGTCTTCCGGATTTTCAAATTCTGCATTCATCCATTGCTGCCGTTCATATTTGCCGAGGTTTTGAACAATGAATGGTTTTACATTGCCAATACCCAGCAGTCTTTTTCTTGTTGTGTGAATAGCAAACCTTCCAAGATCGCAAGTAATCCAGCGGCGGTTTAATTTTTCTGCAGTGGCGGCAGTTGTACCGCTTCCGCAGAAACAATCGAGAACTAAGTCGTTTTCGTTGGTACTAATTTTTAAAATTCTTTCCAAAAGTTCTTCAGGCTTTTGAGTTTCATAATTTACTTTCTCAATTGCCATTGGATTTACATGAAAAATATCTACCCAAAGATTATTTAATGGAATTCCTTTTAATTCTTCCAGATATTGCTTGTATTCGGGGTTTGCGGAGCCCTTTTGCCATCTTACCATGTCTTTTGACTCAAGCTCTTTTAGCTTTTTATCTGAATAAGTTGCCATGTATTGCCATCTATATTTACCTTTTTTGTCTTCAAACTTGAATCTTGATAGATATTCTTCTGAATATGGTTTGTATTGCTTGTTAAAAGTTGTTTTTGATGATTTAGAATAATAAAAAATACAATCAGTGTCATTACTTAGTTTATTAGCCATCCCTTTACTGCTGCCTGTATTAGTTGTTCTTTGCCATATAATTTCATTTCGAAAATTTTCATACCCAAATACTTCGTCCATAATTGTTTTGCAATAATGAGATACATGCCAATCAAGATGAACATAAATACTTCCTTCCTCTGATAGTAATTCTTTTAAGAGTAAAATGGTTTCATAAAACCACTGCGTATAACTGTCAAGCCCTTTGCCCCAAGTATCTCTATATGCTTTTTGTTCAATAATATTTGGCTGTTTTACAAATTCTGTTTCTTCATTCTCTTCAGCATCGGGATGGTCGGCTATAGATGTGGTAAAAGAAAAATCCGCCCCTACATTAAACGGGGGATCTATATAAATAAGATTCACCTTACCGGCAAACTCAGGCAGTAAACTCGGTAATACATATTTTTTATCGCCCCATATAAGGCGGTTGCGCCATTCGGCTCCCTCCCGACCGCCGCCGTTAGAGGAGAAGAAATCGAGAGTCTTTTGCCGCTGCTGTGCACTTTCATTAATGGTCTCTATCGTTTGAAAAGGAAGGGCAATGCGTACAGGGGTTACTTTTTTGCCGTCTTTATATTTTCCTTCCCACGTAAGTTCGGTCATGCAGTTGGCGGTTACTGCATTGGGTGCCTTCGTTAAGTTGAAATAAGTGGAGAAAAAAAATGGGTGCTATCCTCCGCTTGAATCCTAATTCAGATAGGCACCTGAGAGAGCCCTGAAAGAATAGAAAACAGCAAGAAGACGCACCCTTCCGGGTGCATCGCTTGAACTGTTTCTTTCTTTCAATTAAAATTTCTCAGGTTTTATCTGAAAAGAAACGTCAGCAACGCAATGCGTTTACTAATATGTTATATCAGGACAAATCTAAAGCAAAAGAGGGAGTAATCGAACTGGTTATTTTGGGAAGCAACTACCCACCAACCGGTATTTGCCAATCAGATTTATAACGTTACTTTTTCCGAAAGATTAGCTGCTTTGTTTGGTAGCGATTGGCAGAACTAAGAAACGATTGCAGTGGACTGGAATGTATGGTAATTATTATCTATCTTGATTTGAATAGCAGAAGAACTAATTTAATTCCTTATGAAAATACTAATGGCCGCAGCGTACATTTTACTTGTTGTTAATATCGCTAAAGCCCAGCAACCAACACTTAAAATTCCAATTGGACACACTGCTGATATAAATACAGCGTCTTTCAGCCCGGATGGGAAATATATCGTAACAAGCTCGGACGATTTTACTGCCCGGGTATGGGAAAAAGCAAGTGGCAGGCTCTTATATTCTTTAGATGGCCATAAAAAAGAAATAAGCTCTGCCATATTCTCCCCTGATGGCAGCAGGATAATTACTACATCAACGAATGACACTGCCCGGATATGGGATGCAAAAACAGGGGCATTTATAAATGTTCTGAATGACAAAGCAGGAATTAATCCCGGGGTTGCCTATTCAACAGATGGAAAGTACATTTTGTCGGTAGGGTTTTTGGCCAAATATGATCCCCTTACAGCCAATCTTTGGGATGTCAATAGCGGGAAACTAATTTATAAGTTTGAACATAGTAAGAATGTAACAGCCGCCAGGTTTTCGACAGATGGGAAAAAAATAATTACATCTTCAAATGATAATACTGTTAAAATATGGAGAGTTCTTACCGGCACATTGCTGGCTGATCTTAAAGGCCATACAGATGAAGTTATGAATGTTTCTTTTTCAGATGATGGTAAGCTTGCACTTACTGTATCAAAAGATAAAACCGCAAAAGTTTGGAATGCTGATAACGGGATTTTAATTACTACCATCAAAGAAAAATATGCACTAAGCCTCGGATGTTTTTCACCAGATGGTAAAACAATAGTTACCGTTCCTGACTATCCTGAAATAACGCTGGGTAAAGGCTCTATGAAGGCCTGGGATGCACAAACAGGCCGCCTATTGTTTGAATTTAAAAAACACAAAAATGAGATTACGGATATCCTTTTTATTGAAAATGGTGATAAACTTCTTTCGGCCTCTTACGATGCCACAGCAATTATTTGGAATGCTGCTACAGGTAAGCCAATCAATGAACTAAAGGGGCATGATGGTGGCATCATGGATATTGCCATTTCTCCGGATGGTAGAACAATCCTTACAGCCTCTTCTGATTTTACAGCAAAGCTGTGGGATGCAAAAACGTATCAATCATTGCTTACCCTTGAAGGCTACACCTATGCTGCAATTAATTCAGAATTTTCAGCTGATGGTCAAAAAATTCTGACAGCGAGTGATGGAGCTTATGTTCGCTTATGGGATCCCGGGCAGGGCAAACTTATTTATACTTTTAAGGCAGGCCAGGGTAAGCTGAACGGGGTCCACTTTTCACCAAATGAAAAAAAAATACTTGTTGCTTCATGTAATGTGGCAGAAATATGGGATGCTGCCACTGGCAATTTGCTGAGTCAATTTAACGGATTCAATAGTTGTGTGGAGTCTGTAGAGATGTCTCCTGATAACCAAAAAATACTTACTACATCTTTTTGGAATGCTGTTCCGAAAATATGGGATATTAAAACCAAATCAGCGCTGCAGTTGAAAGGCCATGAAAGTAAATATGGCGCAGACATCGCCCATTATTCTCCTGACGGCAAACTTGTTCTTACGGCAGCAACTGGTCCTGTATCTGATAAAACCGCCCGGATTTGGGATGCGGCAACAGGCAAGACCTTACAGATATTGACCGGGCACAATTTTGAAATCAGGAGAGCTATTTTTTTCCCCGATGGCTCAAAAGTGATTACTGCAGCTGCTGATAATACAGTCAAAATCTGGGATGTTGGCAGCGGTAAATTATTATATCAACTGGATGGATTTACCCAATATATGAATTCAATAAATTTTTCTCCCGATGGCCAAAAAATTCTCATTGCTTCCGGAGATAATCTTGCCAGGGTATGGGCCACCCCATCCGGTAAATTATTATATGAATTGAAGGGACACAATGAAAGTGTAACAAATGCATTGTTTTTCCCTGATGGTAAATCAATTTTAACGGCTTCGGCGGATGCTACTGTAAGAATATGGGATGCTGCTACCGGAGCACTACTTAGGACAATTGATTTGGGGAATAACACAATTTTTGAAAAGATTTCTTTCCAGCAGGAAATTTTTATGGCAATCCGTCGCAGTGAAATGATCATATTTAATCTGCGTACGGGGAAAGAAATGTATTCTCTCATTCCAATAAAAGAAAAAGATTTTATTATAAAAAACATGGCGGGTTATTATTTAGCAACCCCGGATGCTTCAAAACTATTACACTATGTCACTGCAAATTTGAAAATAATTTCGTTCGAACAACTCGATGTAAAATACAACCGTCCCGACAAAATACTGGAAGCAACAGGAAGTACAGATACGGCATTAATAAAAAGCTATCGCAAAGCCTGGGAAAAGAGAACTAAAAAACTCGGCATTGATACAACAGCATTCAGAGATGGGTACAGCATACCAGAGTCAGACTTTGCCAACAGAGATGCAATTGAATACGAACAAAAAACCGGAACATTAACATTACCTTTAAAAGGCCTTGATAGCACCTATAAACTCGACCGTTTCAATGTATGGGTGAATGAGGTTCCTGTCTATGGTCAGCGGGGTATAAGCATCCGCAGAAGAAACAAAAATGATTTTGATACAACGATTACTATCAAACTATCACAAGGCGAAAATAGAATAGAAACATCCATTACCAATGTAAACGGCACCGAAAGCTACCGGATGCCATTTATTGTAAATTACACTCCGGTTGTCAATCAAAAAGAAATGACCCATTTCATCGGGATCGGTATCGACGAGTTTGCAGATAATCAGTACAACCTGCAATACAGCGCCAAAGACATCCGGGATTTATCTAAAAAACTAAAAGAAAAATATGGCGATGGTGTTATCATTGATACGTTGTTCAATGATAATGTTACCGTTAGTAATGTAAAGGCATTGAAAAAAAAGCTGCAGCAAACCACTGAGAACGATAAAGTGATTATTGCATACTCTGGTCATGGTATGCTGAGTAAAGATTTTGATTATTATCTCTCCACCTACTCCGTGAATTTTGAAAAACCAGAACAGAATGGATTGCCTTACGATGAACTGGAGAGTTTATTAGACAGCATACCTGCCCGAAAAAAGCTAATGCTGATAGATGCCTGTCACAGTGGCGAAGTGGATAAAGAAGACCTGATAACATTAAATAATACTCCCGATTCATTAATAAAAGGATTAAAACCGGTCGGCTATAAACAAGAAGGGCATCTTGGGTTAAAGAACAGTTTTGAACTGATGCAAAGCCTGTTTGTAAATGTTGGCAAGAGTACCGGTGCAACTATCATTTCTGCAGCAGCCGGAACACAGTTTGCCTTGGAAAGAAATGATTTGAAGAATGGTGTGTTTACTTACAGTATTCTGGAAGCGATGAAAACAAATGCCACGATGAAAATAAGTGAGCTAAAAACTATTGTTGGAAAAAGAGTGGAAGAATTGACGAATGGTTTGCAAAAACCCACATCCAGAAATGAAACGATTGTAGTGGACTGGAATGTTTGGTAGCCTCTTTTATATAACCCAATTCGCCACCAGCATCGAAACCGCTCCTACTACCAACCCTCCATAAATCTCCGCTGCAGTATGGTCCGATACAATAAACCGGGCGGTACAAACTAAACCGGTAAGAAAAAAAACAATGGCCAGCCAGATGCCAAAATTCAGATCTTGCGTAAGGGCCATAATAATAAACAATGTAAGCACTATGCCGGCAGAAATAGCATGCAGGCTAACTTTCATTTTTATATTTACCATCAGCCCGATAATGGTGCTGATAAAAGTGGCCAAAGCAAACTGAACAGCTACACGGGGCATATCCATCACATCTCTTGTTTTGCCAAAGTTGTTCCATACATACCATATCCAGAAATACCAGATCATACAGGCGATAAAAGGAATTACCCGGTCTCTTTGCGTATGCAGGTAAATGGTATCAATAAATTTTAATCCTTTTAATAATAATACAGTAACAAGCGGAAAAAAAGTAAATGATACAACGGCCATCATTACTGTTCTTAGTTTTTGTACGTTGGAAAACCCGGCAAATAAATAAGGATGAGTATATACAAGAAACCATACTACCATCACCGGTACAAAAACCGGGTGGAAGATATACGAAATAATTTTTGCTACCCATTTCAGCGAAGTAGGTTGTTCTGGAAAAGAACGGCCCCTCAATTCCTGCAACTTATTTTCTTCATTTATCATTAAACCTGAACTCATTTAACCAGTTTTATGCAAAGTAAAGGAATTGAAGAAAAGGGTGTGATTTTTGTATATTTAAAGTGAAATCTGGTTATCCTGAGATTTTCATTTCATTTTTCTTCACCAAATAACTGCTCATGAAGAAATTACTGCTTGCCTTTTTCCTGACCGGCTTTTTTCTGCAGGCCTCTTCGCAAAGTATTAATAAGCCTAAAATGCAGGCAATGTATGATGTTATTAAAGATGCCGGTATCCTGCATCCTGATTTTGTAATGGCCCAGTGTATGCAGGAGACCGGTAACCTTACTTGTAAAAATTGCTGCCTGCGCTATCACAACCTGTTTGGATTTTATGTAAAAGGGAATAAGTGTAAAAAATTTGAGTCTGACAAAGAATGTATAAAATATTATAAAGACTGGCAGCAAAAGCGATATTCTAAATGGCGGAAGAAAAATCCTAAAGCAGATTATTACCACTTTCTGAAAAGTGTAGGCTACGCCACCGGCGATAAATACACCAAAGAATTAAAACCGAAAGTGGCTTGGGTGCAGAAACATTTAAAGCTGTGAGGAAAGCTGCGAGTTGTGAGCCACGAGTTTCGAGTTCTCCAAATCAAAGGGTCTTTCAATATTTGAAAGACTCTTTTGCTATAAAATCTAGCAGCTCATAACTCACAACTTGTAGCTATTTCATTAAACCCCTTATATCATCAATATGAAACTGTGTGTGTGCTGCAAAAATGTTATTGATAAACAGCAGCTCGTTAATTCCTTCGGCCTTTAGCAGGGCCGCAAAATCGCCTTTATACGAACGTTGATCTACTACAATTACTTTTTCATAATTGTTGATTAAAAAAGGGGCAAAGGCATTACCATACGATTCTTTTACCAGGGCAATCTTTCTTCCGTTTTTGTGTTGTGTTTCCATTTTACAAATTGGTAAATCGCCTTGCAAAAAAACAGAATAACTATTGGCACCGCTTACCTGCTCTGCATACATCTTTGATTTGGCCCAATAGCCAATGGAGCTGCTGCCAATAAAAAAATTGACAGAGTCGGGAAATAAATAATAGCGGACCGAATCCGGGTTGTTTTTTAAAATACTGCTCTTGGTGAGCCTGTAGAATAAACCAAGGAAACCTGGTTTAACTTTCGAAGGAATACTATCAAGAGAAACGGGGGACAAACCCGCAGCGGCACAGAAACTTGTATAAGCATAATAAGCACCGAGACTGGTCCAGTGATGATCCGTGTTGAAATAAATGTACTCCGTACGATGCTTTCTTATCTCATCTACAGGATTTATCTTTATGATGTCAGGGTGTTCAGCCGCATAAATATCATTGATGGCTTTTTTGTTGGGCTTTACCTTGTCTTTGTATTTTTCCGTTACTTCAAATTCAAAGCCATTTGGAATAACGATATTATAAACTTTCAGGCCGGGAATCTTCAGTCGGCTATACATATTGATTACCCCTGCATATTGTTTACCCATCGCCTCGCCACCGCTGAACAATTCAAATCCCCTGTTTTTAAAAATGAAAACAGCTCCTTTTCTAACACCGATCTGGCCATCGTCAGGTAAGACGTCAGGTATTGGTGGTGGTTGCGGTATTATGGTTCGAACCACAGACGCTGTATCCGTTCCGGTAAAATCTTTTTTGCTCTTACCTGAATTACATGCGGCCAGAGCAACAGAAAAGATCAAAACGATATGGGTGAGTTTTGCCATTATTTTTTTAGTCCCTTTATTTTATTAATATGGAAAGGAGTATGCGCCGCAAAAATGTTATTGATAAATAATAACTCGTTAATACCCTCTGCCTTTAGCATGGCAATGAAATCGCCGGTGTAATACCGCTGGTCCACCACCACCACTTTTTCATAATTATTAATTAAGAAGCAGGCGAAAGCATTACCATATGATTCTTTTACTACGGCGATCTTTCTTCCGTTCTTATGCTGTGTTTCCATTTTTACAGTGGGCAAATCGCCTTGCAGGAAAACAGAATAACTGTTGGAACCACTGGCACCTTCGCCATACATTTTTGATTTAGACCAATAACCAAGTGTGGAATTGCCGATATAAAAATTCACAGAATCTTTGAACAGGTAATATCGTACAGAGTCCGGGTTGGTTTGCAGGCTGGGGTCACGGGTAAGCCTGTATAATGAACCGAGGAATGATGGTTTTACTTTTGAAGCAACTGTATCGAGATTGACAGGAGTTAACCCTGCTGTTTCACAAAATGCCCGGTACGCATAATAGGCACCAAGGCTTGTCCAGTGGTGGTCGGTATTAAAATAAATATATTCACCCCGGTGTTTTCTTATCTCATCTATTGCCCAAACTTTTTTTATGTTGGAATCAAGAGAGGTATAAATATTTTCAATAGCCGGCCGGTTAGGTTTTTGAAATTTGGCATATTTTTCTGTTATTTCAAATTCCAGTGCAACCGGAATGATGAGGTTGTACACCTGGATACCGGGGCTGAGAATCCTGTTGTAAGAGTTGATAACGTCGGCATACGATTTTCCCATAGCAGCACCGCCGCCAAACATTTCAAAAGCCCTGTTTTTAAATACAAACACTCCCTTCTTTTTTTCTCCCGTTGCACCATCATCTGGTAATGGACCGTCCTGTACTGTTTCATTTTTGGCGGTATCCGTTTTTTCATTGGCTTCTGCATCGTTGTCAGGATCGTACATCTTTATTTCGCTGCTGTTAAAACCAATACTGGTTTTGAATTTATCTGAAAAACTTATCCATTTATCCCGGAGTGGAAAATTATCAGCATAAAATTCATCTATCTGTTTAAAATATTTTCCGCTCCAAAATAAACTGTCAGAATATTTTGGGAAAGGTGCCAGTTTCCGGTTTTCCATTTCTGATACCGTTGGTTTCTTCATTGCTAATGAAGCAATGCCCCCCAGTAATAAGAGACCGCAAAAAATGGCCACATTTACCGTGTGAATTTTTTTATTTGTTACCGGAACACTGTTTGTTCCCCCACTCATATTCGTTGCTTCCATTAGTTACAATTTTTTTAAAATCTGAAATAAATAAACGGGTTATAACTCTTGCCTACCAATTGTGCCACACAAAGAAAAAGCAGCACTACATTAAAACCGATAATCGCCGTGTCATAAAAAGTAGTACGGCTTGTTTTTTTATCTATCCAATTTTTTATGGTATGATAAACCGGCATACAAAGTACAAGTGCCAGCACCAGCCAGAATAAATGTGTGCTCAGTGTATTCATTACATCCATATTACCATTAGGCCCGGCACTAAAGGAGAATAGTTTTTTTACATAGGCAATCAGCATGTTGGTATCTGTAAAATAAAAAATTACCCAGCCGGGAATGATAATAACTAACGCATAGATATGCGCAATAAAGGCCGGGGCTTTTTCCAACAGCTTTAACAGGAAAGCTCTTTCCAATGCAATGAAGATGAAGAAGTACAATCCCCAGAAAATAAAATTCCAACTGGCGCCATGCCACATACCGGTAAGAAACCACACAATAAACAGGTTGAGGTAAACTCTTTTTTTATTCCCGCCCAGCGGGATATATACATAATCCCTGAAAATACTTCCCAGAGAGATATGCCATCTTCGCCAAAATTCGCCAATGGATTTGGAGATATAGGGATAATTAAAATTCTCCCGGAAGTGGAAGCCAAACATTCTTCCCAAACCAATGGCCATGTCTGAATAACCTGAAAAATCAAAATAAATCTGAATGGCAAACATAATTAATCCCACCCATGCTTCTAAACTTGAAAAAGAAGCAAGCTCCGCAAAGCTTAATGGGTCCCTGTTATCCCCCATATATTTAGCAACAATCTCCGCTGCTATGTTGGCGATAACTACTTTTTTAAACAAGCCGATACAAAACCGGGACACCCCCAAACTGAAATCAGTCAGGTTTTCTTTTCTACCATAAATTTCTTTTTCTACATGGGCATACCGGATAATAGGCCCGGCTACTAATGAAGAGAAGAGGGATACGTACATTAAAAAGTTTGGAAAATTTCGTTGTGCCTTTATATCACCCCGGTACACATCCACCACATAAGAAATAGTATGAAATGTATAGAAAGAAATACCAAGCGGCAATGCATAGCCCGGTGCGGTAAAGGAAGTCCCTAAAAGAGAGTTTACCTGGTCAACAATAAATTTATCGTACTTAAAAGTGGCCAGCAAGGCGAGATTAAATACTACTGTAACCGTTACCCCGATTTTTGCCCATTTGGTGCCACGGTGTTTATCTATAAAAATAGAGTTGCCCCAATCGAAGAGGGAAGAAAGTATGAGCAGAGAAATCCAGATAGGCTCACCCCAGCCATAAAAGGCCAATGAAAAAACGATAAGCACCCAGTTTCGCCATTTTGGATTTTTGGTGCTGTAATACAGCATAAGGCATAGTGGCAGAAATATAAAAAGGAAAAGCAGGCTTGCGAATACCATAAATGAGATGTTGAGAGATTTTTAGCGGTGTAAAGTACATAATTGCCCCCAAGCATTCCTACTGCAAGGAAACAAAAATTTTCATATACATGCAATACCAAAAAGAGGGTATTTGAATATATTTAACAGGAAAGCTAATCGGGGCTGGAAAGGTGTTCAAGGTCGTTGAGGTCTTTACTTCTGCCAGCAAATATTTTACATGATTGTTGTTTAACGCCTGGAGAAAATCCCTGAAATCAGGATAAAAAATGTTTCCCATCACCAATTTTTCGGTAGCTTAAGATTGTTTTATCCATTCTGGGGGCTTCTTTACCAGCATAACTATAAGCAATTGCATTCAGGTATTGATGAATACGGCAACGTTCTTGCCAGCTAAGCTGACTATGATCAATATTATCCTTATCTGCCTCAGAAAAGGATAATATTGAAAACCGGGTTCTGTCTAAGCGATAGGAATCCTGCATATATAGGTTTGTACAAATTTAATTTTTATAAATAGAATGTAACAACTTTATATATCTCTTTAATAC
>Ga0163150_10004456_pt1 | contig 18704 bp, 16 predicted proteins | sample OliLakLV19P2IB_FD_148628 | JGI IMG/M metagenome (GOLD analysis project Ga0163150, IMG submission 148628) | Freshwater microbial mat bacterial communities from Lake Vanda, McMurdo Dry Valleys, Antarctica - Oligotrophic Lake LV.19.P2.IB | ecosystem: Environmental > Aquatic > Freshwater > Lake >...
GGTGATGGCGGTGTCGGGCCGATCGTCCATGATGAGCCTCCATGCCGGAAGGGTTGCCAGCAGGGAGGCCATCGGCTTGGGAAGCAGCGGCCCTGTGATTTCGGGGGATTTAGATGCGATGGCCCTGCCCCGCCCTCCTCAATTCCGCTGCCGGCTTGCAGCCTTGGCCCCCTCTGTTAGAATGCTGTGCTGCAAGGTGGGTCAGTGCCTTCGGCTTTGCGATCAGGGATGAACGCATCGAGTTTTAGATCTCACGGAACGCCGAGCGTCGGCGTCCGATCTTTTTTCAACTTGTAACGCGACCGCCGCGGCCCCATTCCGGGGCGTCCCATCCAACGGGGACAGGGCCGGGCAAGGGATTACCCGTCGCTTGAGCTGACCACAGTTAAGGAGTCTCGTCATGGCGTCGCTTGTCAAAGACTTAGTCGAAGCCGGCATCCACTTCGGTCACAGGACCACCAACTGGAACCCGAAGATGGCGCCGTACATCCACGGCAAGAAGAACAAGATCCACATCATCGACGTCAAGGCGACCGTCAAGGGTCTGCTGCTGGCGCGAAAGTTCCTCACCAAGGTCGTCGCCGACGGCAAGGACGTGCTCTTCGTGGGCACCAAGCGGCAGGCCCGCGGCATCCTCGAGAAGCTCGTGGGTGAAGCCGGCCAGCCCTACGTCATCGAGCGCTGGCTCGGTGGCACGCTGACGAACTTCCGCACCATCCGCGACCGCCTCAAGCGCCTCGAAGAGCTCGAGCAGATCGACAACTCGGGCGACATGTCCACCAGCTATTCCAAGAAGATGGAGAGCACCCTCCGCCGCGAGAAGGCCAAGATCCTCCGCAACCTCGCCGGAATCCGCAACATGACCAAGCTGCCCGGGGCCATGGTCGTCATCGACGTGAAGCGCGAAGTGAACGCGGTCAACGAGGCCCGCAAGCTGGGCATCCCGACGGTGTGCCTGATCGATACCGACAGCGACCCGGACTTCGCGGACATCCCGATCCCGGGCAACGACGACGCGATGCGGGCCATTGAGGTCGTGGTGCAGAGCCTCGTGGCCGCGGTCAACGAAGGCAAGACCTCGCGGTCAACCAGCGGCGAAGGCAAGGAAGACTCGACCCGCGGCGGCCGCGGCGAGGATCAGGGCCGGCAACAAGGCGACCGCCAGCGTCGCAGCACCCGCTCGAAGTTCCGCTCCGATGAGAAGGGCGCTGCCGACAAGGGCGACGCGGCTCCGCAGGAGGCGCCCGAGCCCGTCGCCGGTGCGGCGGCGCCGCAGGGCTGATGACGCAGCGATTGCCGAATGCCTGATCTCGAATGTCGAATGTCTAATGTCTAATGAATAACGAATGATCGAGTGACAAATGTTGTGAGTGGCGTTGATCGCGCCCTCCCGGACATTGCCTGAGCCTTGCTAGTCATTAGGCATTCATTCATTCGATATTGGTTCATTCATTAGACATTCCGTCATCAGGCATTTGCCGTCGGCATCACCCACTCTCCCCGCTACTCCTCCCCTCATTTATTGGAGACTCTCATGGCGATCGACGCCAAAACGGTCATGAAGCTTCGCTCCCGCACCGGCCTGGGCATGATGGAATGCAAGGCCGCCTTGGAGGCCACCGGCGGCGATGAGGAAGCCGCCATCGAGAAGCTCCGCAAGGAACTCGGCGACAAGATGAACGAGCGCAGCGGCCGGGCCGCCAGCGAAGGCACCATCGCGGTCGCTACCAGCGGCAACAGCGTCGCGCTCATCGTGCTCACCAGCGAGACCGACTTCGCCGCCAAGAACGACACCTTCCGCGCCGCCGCCCAGAAGATCGCCGACATGGCGATCAAGGGTGGTGACGGCGACGTGACCGTGACGCCGGACATGCAGGCCCTGATCGACAACCTGCGCATCACGATCAAAGAGAACATCAGCTTCGCCCGGGGCGTGAAGCTCACCGGCGGCAAGGTCGGCAGCTACGTCCACCACAACGGCAAGGTCGGCGTGGCGATCGCCGGTGAAGGCGACCTGAGCGACGACCTGCTCAAGGGGCTGTCGCAGCACCTGGTCGCCGCCGACGGCAAGGGCCAGTGGCCGCTGCCGCTCGGCATCGATTCGTCGAGCATCCCCGCCGACAAGCTCGCCGAGGCGACCGCCACCGCCACCGCCGAGGCCGCCGCGTCCGGCAAGCCGGCCCAGATCATCCCCAAGATCGTCGAGGGCAAGCTCCGCAAGTGGACCGATGAGAACACGCTGATGGGCCAGATTTACATCCGCGAGATGGACGCGAAGAAGCCGGTCCGCGATTACGTCCCCAAGGGCGCGAAGATCACCGCGTTCAAGCGATTCGAGCTGTGATTGAAGCGGCGAAAGCCCACGCACTCCCGTGCGTGGGTTCCGAAAGGGTCGCCACGGAAGTCACAAAAGACACAAACGAGAAGAGAGAAAAGAAGAGTAGAATCTGAACCCGATGGCGCGCGGCGTCATCGGGTTTTTTGTCAATGCAAAAAAGTATGGCTTTCGGCTTGAACGAACTCGTGGAACGCGTGCCGCCGCCAGAGCCGGTGTGGTATTCAACTAAAGATGCTGGTGCTCGTCGTCCTCCAGATTTTACCCAAGGGCAGCTGCCACCTTCGGGTCTGCCTGGCCTGCCAACGGATTACTGGGAGTTCATTCGACGATACGGGAGTGTGAGCTTTTCGCTCACCGGCTACGGCTACGGAGACATCATTCGTGTGTTGTCTCCATTTGATCCACGCTTTCCGGATTGGCTGAACGATGAACTCACTTTCTTCCGGGAATATCGAGCCAGTGAGGGTCCTGAGTATTTTTCAGAGCCCATCTATCCAGAGCCATGCGGCTTGTTTCCATGGGGCGAGGGCATACAGCGCAAGCATTATTTTTGGCGGACGACCGGTGAACCGGATCGCTGGACTGTAGTCGCCTACTACGACCTCGAAATTTTTACGTCGTTCGAACTCTCCATGTCGCAGTTTCTGGCACAACTGATGCTCGGCAAAATCGACGCACGTTTCATTGGATATCCGCGTCCTGAGTTTCGTTTTGAGCCGCGGCATTGGTCAGTAGATCACTTCTGAACTGTGTATGAATCACCGAGAAAAATCGAGAACCCCCGACCAACTCCGCTCCGCCCGCTGGTTCGCGCCGGACTCGCTGCGCGGTTTCGGGCACCGCTCCCGCGCCAAGCAGATGGGGTTGTCGCGCGAGGACTTCATGGGCAAGCCGGTCATCGCGATCCTCAATACGTGGAGCGACCTGAACACCTGCCACCAGCACTTCAAGCAGCGGGTCGAGGAGATCAAGCGCGGCGTCTGGCAGGCGGGCGGTTTCCCCGTCGAAATTCCGGTGATGTCGCTCTCCGAGATGTACATGAAGCCGACCTCGATGCTCTACCGCAACCTGCTGGCGATGGAGGTCGAGGAGGTGCTGCGCTGCCACCCGGTCGATGGAGCGGTGCTGATGGGCGGCTGCGACAAGACGGTGCCGGGCCTGATCATGGGCGCGGCGACGATGAACCTCCCCGCGATCTTCATGCCGGCCGGCCCGATGCTGCGCGGCAACTGGCGCGGCGAGACGCTCGGCTCGGGCAGCGACGTCTGGAAGTACTGGGCCGAGCGCCGTGCGGGAAACCTAAGCGAAGAGAAGTGGCTCGAGATCGAAGACGGCATCGCGCGCTCGGCCGGCGTCTGCATGACGATGGGCACCGCCTGCACCATGGCGCTCATCGCCGAGGCGATGGGCCTGACGCTGCCTGGCGCTTCGTCAATTCCCGCCGTCGACTCGAATCATTCGCGTATGGCCTCGCAGTGTGGCCGGCGGATCGTCGAGATGGTGTGGGAGGATTTGAAGGTCCGCGACGTGCTCACGAAGGACGCCATCGACAACGGCATCATCACCGACATGGCGATCGGCGGCTCGACCAACGCGATCGTCCACATCCTCGCGATGGCGGGGCGGGCCGGCGTGCCGCTGACGCTCGACCGGTTCGATGAACTCTCACGCAAGACGCCGTGGCTCGCGAACATCCGCCCAAGCGGGAAGTTCTTGATGGAGGATTTTTATTACGCCGGCGGGACGCGCGGGCTGCTGAACCAGTTGCTCCCGCTCCTGCATGGCGATGCGGTCACGGTGAGCGGCCATACGCTGCGCGAAGCCGCGAGCGGCGCGGAGGTGTTCAATGACGATGTCATTCGTTCACTCGACAATCCACTTCGCTCCGAAGGCGGCACGTTCGTGCTGCGCGGGAACCTCGCGCCGGACGGCGCGGTGATTAAGGTGACCGCTGCCGAGGAGCGACTGCTCACCCACAAGGGTTCCGCCGTCGTGTTCGAGAACTACAACGACATGAACGCCCGCATCGATGACGAGACGCTGAACGTCACCGCCGACAGCGTGCTCCTCCTCCGCAGCGCCGGCCCGCTCGGCGCCCCCGGCATGCCCGAGTGGGGCCAGCTCCCGATCCCGAAAAAGCTTTTGAAACAAGGCGTCCGCGACATGCTCCGCATCAGCGACGCCCGCATGTCCGGCACCAGCTACGGCGCCTGCGTCCTGCACGTCTCGCCCGAATCGCACCTCGGCGGCCCGCTGGCGCTGGTACGCGATGGTGACATCATCGAGTTGAACGCTCCCGCCCGAACGCTGACGCTGCACGTCAGCGACGCCGAACTCGCGAAGCGGCAAGCCGCGTGGATCGCGCCTGCGCCGAAGTACGAACGCGGCTACGGGCAGCTCTATTCGCAGCACGTCACGCAGGCACATCTGGGCTGTGACTTTGACTTCCTTCAACGGTCCGGCGAGATGCCCGAGCCGGAGATACATTAAATCCGCCATGAGCACCCGCCACACCACGTTCACCGCGTCCATTATCGCGATAGCGCTCGCGTCCTGCTGCTGCTCGTGCCAGTCCATGCCGGACGACGCCGTGCGCGTGAACAGGTGTCCCGCCGGTCACAACGACCTCGAACCGGTCTCCGAATCGACTGGAACATCGATCTTTTCGGGCATGGAGGACGACGAACCGGAGATGTATCTTCTGGGCAAAGACGGCTTCTTGAGATGCAGGACCTGTGGCTATACGACGGACTATCCGACGTGGGAACGCGAGAGCGGCGATCCCAAATCCTTTGCCGTGCCATTGTCGAGCCTCATGTCAGAAATTCCTGTTCCGACACCCGACCTGCTCAACGGAGAACCGGAGTACAGCCAGACCATCAAACGCGGACACGTCGAGCACGAATATATGAGGTACTGGTCGAAGGAGCCTCACGACAAGGTGTTGAGCCGGCTTGAGGCCTACCTTGCCACGGCCGGCGTTGTCGTGACCAACCGCAACAAATCAATGCTGTATGAAGGTGGCGTTATCATCAAAGGAAAGTGGAAGGGATTCGCGGTCGACTTTGAAGTGGTCATACCAACACCCGGAAACACAACGCACCTGAGGGGATCGCTTGAGCCCACGGGCCGGCTCGATTTCAACACCACCATTGTGCCTCTCGATAAGAAGTAAATTACTCCACAGTGTCCGCCACATGAACACCGCCCCGATCACCGCATCCACTCTCGCCGCCTCCGTCGTCGCCGTGCCTCCCTTGGCGCGCCACGCCGACCTCACGCTCAACCGCGCCGAGAACGTGAAGCTCATCCGCCACCTCGAAGCCGGCGGCGTCACCACGCTGCTCTACGGCGGCAACGCGAACCTTTACAACATTGCTGTCAGCGAGTTCGAGTCGCTGCTCGCGTTTCTCGCCGAGTCGGCGGGCAACGACACCGTCGTCATCCCTTCCGTCGGCCCGATGTACGGCACGATGATGGATCAGGCCCGCATCCTCCGCGCCACCAAGTTCCCGACGTCGATGGTGCTGCCCGCGGTGTTCGGCGCGACGACCGCAGGTGTCGAGACCGGCGTGCGCAAGTTTGTCGAGGCCAGCGGCAAGCCGGCCGTGCTGTACATCAAGGACCTCAACTACATCACGCCCGAAGGCGCGGCGAGGCTGGTGAAAGACGGCCTCATCAGCGTGATCAAGTATGCCATCGTCCGCAGCAACACCGCGGATGATCCCTATCTCTCAAAGCTCGTTTCCCTCGTCGACCCAAAGCTCATCATGAGCGGCATCGGCGAGCAGCCGGCGATCATCCACCTGCGCGACTTCGCCCTCGGCGGCTTCACCTCCGGCTGCGTCTGCGTCGCCCCGGGCCTCTCGATGCGCATGCTGCGGGCGATCCAGATGAACGACTGGCCGGAGGGCGAGCGCATTCGCGCGGTGTTCAAGCCGCTGGAAGACCTGCGCAACCAGCACAGCCCGATCCGCGTGCTGCACGAAGCGGTGCGACTCGCGAGCATCGCCGACACCGGGCCGATCCTGCCGCTGCTGTCGAACCTGGGCGCCGAGCATCACGCGTCGGTGCGGACAGCGGCGAAGGCGCTGTTCGATGCGAACGGTGCCGACACGCCGAGCCACCACTGACAAGCTCCGCGGACTGCGCTTGTCAGTGCCACCCGTCCTCTACAATGCCCGCATGAACTGGCCGCATCACCGCTACGCCGCCGTCCTGCTTATTCTCCATTTCATTCTCTTCGTCGCCACCGCGTACAATCCCCACGACCGGCCCACCTGGCTGATGGAAAACGGCATGGGCCTGCTCATGGTCACCCTGCTCTTCCTCTCGCGCAACAAGCTGCCGCTCTCTCGCCTTTCTTACACGTTGATCTTCATCCATCTCATGCTGCACACGGTGGGCGCGTACTACACCTATTCGCTCGTCCCCTACGACAACTGGATCAGCGCCCTCTTCGGCTCCTCACCGCGCGACTGGTTCGGCTGGGAGCGCAACCACTTCGACCGGCTGGTTCACTTTCTCTACGGCCTGCTGATCGCGTATCCGATCCGCGAGCTGTTCCTGCGCGTCGCCGATGTGAAAGGTTTTTGGGGCTACTTCCTGCCGCTCGACCTGACCATGTCGTCATCGATGCTGTACGAGCTGCTCGAATGGGCCACGGCGGTCTTCATCGGCGATGGGTCTTCCGCCTATATCGGCACGCAGGGCGATGAATGGGACGCCCACAAGGACATGGCGCTGGCCACACTGGGCGCCATCATCGCGATGCTCATCACCGCGGCAATCAACATGCGGATGCAGCGCGATTTTGCGCGGGAGTTCGCCGAGAGCCTGCGGGTGAAGCGGGTGATGCCGCTGGGGGAAGATGAACTGGCGCGGATGGCTCGCGAATAGAATCGACGCGCCGCGGGCCGTTCAGTTCACTTCTTCTCAACCACCGCCATGTCCCAGACCGTCGCCGTGCCGTCCCATGCGCCGGTTGCCAGCCGTTTGCCATCCGGTGAGAACGCGATGCTGAGGACGCGTTCGCCGGGCTTTTCGAAATCGTGGGCGATCTCGCCGGTCCCGACGTGGTAGATCGCAACCTCCGGGTGGCTGCCGCCAAGTGCGAGCCACTTGCCATCGGGCGAGAACGCGAAATGGACATGCGCGGAGCGGGTGGCGAACCGGCGATGGCCCTTGCCGGTCTTCGCGTCCCAGATGAGCACGTACGCGCCGGTCTGGGCATCGACGGTGGCGGCGGCGTATTTCTTGTCCGGCGAGAACGCGACGCCGCTGTAGAACGGCGAATCGATCGCGTTCGTTCCCTCCGGCAACTCCTGCCCGCGCTGCCACTGCTTGCCGCTCGTCGCCAAATTCCACATCTGCATGACCTCGGCGCCGGCGAGCAGCAGCGTGAGATCATCGGGCGCGAACGCAAGCTGATGCGTGGTGCCCGGCCCCTTGAGCTTCTGCACGGCCTTGCCGCTGGCGGCGTCGAGAATCTGAAGCCGGCCGTCGTCGGCGAGGGCGGCGACCGCGAGCTTCTTGCCGCTGTTGGAAATCGCCATGGTCCAGATGCCGCCGCCGATGGTGGCGACGGTGCGCACCGCCTTGCCGGTGGTCTCCCACTCCTTGATCGTGCCGTCCATCGAAGCGGTGAGCAGCGTTTTGTTGCGGCGGAGGATGGTGTTGATCGAACCGTCGTGGGCCTTGATCGACGCGACTTCCTTCGCCGCAGCGAGGTCGTACATCAGCAGCGTGCCGTTGCGCTTGCCGGCCGCGATGAGCTTGCCGTCGGGGGTGAACGCGACCGACTCGATGTCGTGCTCGACGATGCGGTTGCCGATTTCGACTTTGACGGGCGTGCCGAAGCGGGCGATGGCGGATTTGGGGAGTGTGTCCTGCGCGATCGCCGCAGAACAAATTGAAAACAGGACGACAAGCACACTGGATGAGGTACTTCGCATCACGGCCTCCGAATGACTGATGAATCGTAGTCGGCAGGCGATGAGGAACCGTTTCACGCAGCCTCGCCGATGCGTGGGACGCCTCCCTCACCTGACTCAATCGCCACTGCGCGGCGATTGAGTCTGTCCTCTCCCGGTGGGAGAGGGGGCGAGCCGCCGCCGACCATGGATTATTTCAACTCAATGATCCGCACGCCGCCGGCGAGCACTTCGATCGTCACCTGATTCTCCTTCACGCTCAGCGTGTCGTCCGGCATCAGCCAGTCGCGGGCCGCCGTCACCGGCACGCGCGACTTGATCGTGACCTTGCGGTTCTGCCGGTAGTCGGTGGCGGTGATCCCCTGCTGCGGCTTGTCCTGGCCGTAGGGATTCAGCAGCGTGACGAGCCATTTGCCTTCGGACGCCTGGTTAACCATCCAGTTCACATCGCCATCGACCTCGACGGGCATCAGGCCGCGCGTGACGTGGCCCATCACGCGGGCCACCACCGGGTGCAGCGAGCGGTCGATGCCCAGGCCCCGCGGCGTACTGACGAGAATGATTCGGCCTCGGCCCACATCGAAGGCGGCGCAGAACACCTTGCCGTCACGCGTCGTGGCGAGCGGATGCACCACATCCTCCTGCCGCAGGCGCGTGTGCGGAAAGTCCTTGATCTCGCGGTAGCGGTACCGCTGCGATGGTTGCACGGCTTCGTCCTTCATCCATTTGTAGCCCTCCGCCTCGGCCGGTTCGCCGAGCGTCGGCAACTGAAGTTTTGAAGCGCCGGGACCGGTGAGGTGGGCATCGGCGATCACCAGCGTGCCGCCTTCCATCACGTACTTGTGCAGCCGGTGCCCTTCCGCATCGCTCAACTCAATGTCGCCGGCCGCGATCACGACCGGGTACGTGTCGATCGTCTTCCACTTGTTGTGATCGGGGTACGCGAAGATCACATCGAAGATGTCGCCGAACGGCGTGGGGATCGTGACCTCGCTGGTCGCGGTGATCGGCTTCTCGCTGTGCGGTCCCACCGGGTGATAGGCCGCGAAGAAATACTGCTCGAGCATTTTCTCGTGGTCGCCGAAGCGGAACTTGTCGGGGTTGCTGTGCCAGTTCTTGAAGCTGTTGGGCCAGTACGGCGAAGGCTCCCAGCCGTGCGCATAATCGACGAGGAAGGCGACGGGGGTGTAGGGCGTGCCGCGGTCCTTCTCCTTCGCGGTGACACGGAGGAAACGATCGACGAGTTTGCCCTTGGGCGAGAGCTGGACCTGCTGCTTGCCCGCCGCGCCGGTGCCGCCGGGCTGCCAGAACTCATCGAAGCCCTGCTCGTGATAAAACATCGACACGCCGGCCATGTACTGGTACCAGAGGTCGAACTTGTACCAGGTCATGCCCGCGCCGCTGTAGACGGAGTAATAATTGTCGAGCACGGCCTGCGGCGAATGATAGGAGCCGGCGTTGGAAAAGATGGTGGCGGAATCGCCGAAGTTGCAGGAGCGGTAAGTCGCGAGCAGGCCGCCGTGCTGGCGGGCGGCACCGCGCATGAACGCCATGCGCATGCCGAGCACCGCGGAGGTGGCGACGTGGGACTCGTAGCCGACGGTGCGGGCGCCCCAATCGAAGCAGATCGGGGCCCAGAGCATGTTGCCGACCGAGGGGCAGGGGATCACGTCGGTGTACGGATTTTTATCGAGGTCCTTGCTGTAGACGCTGCGGTATTTCTGCGCGTTGGACTCGAGCGAGAGAGGCGTGAACGCCTCGACGAGTTGCCGGCGCGTCGCCGCGTTTGCCGTCGCTTCCGCCATCATTTTTGCATCAGGGTAAAAATAGCCGAGGCTTTCACCGGCGATGGAGCCGACGTATCGGCCGCGGTATTTTTCGAACATCGCGACGCCCTTTTCGCCGATGGGCGCGCCCGGGTGATAGTTCATCATCATGCCCCAGTGGCGCTTGGGGTTGGCATCGAGCCAGGTGCCGAAGCGTTTGCCCGCGTCGTTCACTTCGCCGGTCTTGGCGTCGGTGGCGAAGACGCCGGCACCCACGCCGTGGAAGGTGGGCGCGACGCGGTCGTCGCCGAAGATGGGGATGTCGGAGGCGGGCTTGCCGCCGTAGAGCTTTTCAAACTCCTCGCGGGCTTCTTTGTCGGCGATGTTGTACGGGACGACGACGCGGTTGGGCTTGTCGCCGAGCCAGGTGTCTGTCGCGTTGGTGTGGCTGACGTTCCAGAGGTAGAGAAAGCCCTTGTCGTTGAAGGTGCGCGTTTTCCAAAGCGCGGGCGCGCTCGATTCGTTAGACGCGGGCACGGGAGCCTGAAGCTCCCGTGCCTTGCGGGCGAGCGGTTCGAGGTTCTTCAGAGCGCCCGAGCGATAGGAGTCGAGCACTTTCCAGGCGTGATTCGCGGGCCGGTCTTTGATCAGCGGTCGGTAGGTTGCATCGGTGGTGAGCACGATCACGTCGATCTGGCGCGGCTGCGCATCCTTCGTCGATGTCATCAGCCTGAGCTGCGCCTTACCTTTTTTCAACTTCACCGGCCGCGAGTCCCAGCCGAAGGCCCAGCCCCAATAGAGCTTCATCTCGTTGTCTTCATCGATCACTGCCTTGCGTCCGAACTCGCTCGTGCTGCCGGTGTCGCCTTGCTCCAGTCTGATTTCGAACCGCTCGGCCTGCTCGCGCCAGTCGCCGTAACGCACCCAGAGAAAATAGTCGCCGTCGACCGGCACCTCGATGCTCGCCGTCGCCACCGCCTTGTCGTCGTCCGCCGCCGTCGCAATGGAAAGGAAGCCGCTCTCGCCGCCCTGCGTCCATTCCGCCGCCCAGCCGGGGCCGGAAAGGCCCCAGTTTCCGCTGGTTTTCTTCATGTTCGGCTGACCCATCGGCCAGCAGTAGCCCTTGATGCCATCGAGGTGCTCGGCTTCAATCCAGAGCGACTCGGCGGCGCACAGCAAAGGAGTGACCGTGAGGAGAAATGCCATCGACGACGCGAGGAGCCGGCAGTTCAGTGACATGAGAACCTCCGTGGTGGACGAGGTTCATCATACAGGGGTGCATCGAGAACGAACCGCGGAAGAGTAGATGCGGGGTGATGCGTGCTTTTGCTTTGCAGAGCGACTCACCCTCACCCGGCTCGCGGACTCGCCGACCTCTCCCTCGGAGGGAGAGGTGAAGAAAAGAACAAACCCACGGACGGGAGTCCGTGGGCTTTGAAGTTGAGTTCAACTGTTTCGGAATCAGCGGTGATTCACTTGAGCTCTTTGATCGTGATGTTGCGGAACCAGACCGGGTCGCCGTGGTCCTGAAGCATGATCTTGCCGGTCGGGTTGAGGGCGAAGTCTTTCGTGTTCTTGAACTTGCTCTTGCCGACCTTCTCCTTCCACAGGCCGCTGGCGGTGTCCATCTCGACGACCTTCTTGCCGTTGAGCCAGTGCTCGAACTTCGTGCCCTTGGCGACGATCTTCGTGTGGTTCCAATCGCCGATGGCGTTCATCTTTTTCTGGTCGTTGGTGCCGAGGATGTCGTAGAGGGCCGCCGTCTGGTGCGTGCCTTGGGCGCCATCTTTGTGCTTGGCGTCGTCGATCATCTGGTACTCGGGGCCGAGCATGCCGCCGGGGGTGTATTTCGCCACGCGGTACTTGACGCCGGAGTTGCCGCCCTCGGCGATCTTCCATTCGAGCTCGAGCTCGAAGTCGCCGTACTCCTTCTCGGTGAACAGGTCGCCGCCCTTGCCTTCGCGGAAGATGACGCCATCCTTGACGGCCCAGCCCGCGGCCGGCGGCTTACCGGCGGCGTTGACCCAGCCGGCCAGCGACTTGCCGTCGAAGAGCGGGACGGCTTTTGTCTCTTCGGCGCGAGTGGTAACGAAGGAAGCGGTGATGGCGGCGAGAACGATGAGAATGAGCGAGGCGCGGGTCATGGGAATCTCCTCACGTGGACCGGCGATTATAGCGGTTTTGATAGACGATCCCGCGAAGCCGCAAGCGGCTAAAGGAGGAGCATGGCCTCGACGGCGAGGCCGGGACCGAAGCCGAGGGCAACGCAGGGGCGGGCGGCGTCGCGCTGCCGCAGGCGGTCGAGGATGAAGAGGATCGTCGGCGACGACATGTTGCCGCACTCGCCGAGCACGGCGTGCGATTCGGCGAGGGCGCTGTCGGGCAGCGAGAGCGCCGACTCGACCGCCGCGAGGATGCGCGGGCCGCCGGGGTGCACCGCCCACGAGCCGATGCGGCCCAAGGCGAGCCCGTGCCGCGCGAGCCAGGTCTCCAGCCACGGCCGCAGGTGAGCCTTGATGATGTCCGGCACGCGCGGCGAGAGCGTCATCTCGAAGCCGTGATCGGTGATGTGCCACGTCATCGCATCGGTGCTGTCGGGCATGAGGCACGAACCATTGGCGGCAAGGCTCCACGGCGGCGCGTTAGTTTCGGCCCCTGACTCAATCAGCGCGGCCGCGGCGCCGTCGGCGAAGAGCGAGTTGGCGACGATGCGCTGCGGGTCCCAGCCGTAGGCGAAGTGCAGGCTGCACAACTCGACGGCGCAGACAAGGGCCCGGCTGCCGGGCTTTTCGCGCGCCAGCGCCGAGGCGACGCGCAGGCCGTTGAACGCGCCGTGGCAACCCATGAAGCCGACGTTGGTGCGGGTGACGTCGCGGGGCAGGCCGAGCGATGAGATCAGCGCGGCGTCGATGCCGGGGGCGGCGAAGCCGGTGCAGGAGACGGTGATGAGGTGGTCGATGGCGGCGGGGTCGGTCGAGGCGGCGCGGAGCGCGGAGGCGCAAGCGTTGTGGGCGAGTCGGGGGGCGGTCTCGGCGTAGCGGGTCATGCGGTCGCCGGTGCCGGGGCCGCGGTCGGCGGCGTCGCGGGTGGGATTGAAGAACGATTGCGTCAGGTCGTTGCCGTCGCTGTTGACGGTGGCGCGGCGGACCGTGCCGATGCCGTCCACTTCGCCGTGGCCGTGGCCGTTTCCGTTGCCGCTGTCATCACCAAGGCCGGCCGCTTTCTCCAGCAGCACGCTGTACCGCGAGCGCACCCGGCTGCGGCGGTAGAGCACCTCGAAGAGGCGGAGTTCCTCATCAGTCGTGCAGCACAGCGGGGCGGACATCTCCGCGGAGATCGCCTGGGTGACGCTGAACTTGGGCAGCGCTGTGCCCAGCCCGATGATGCGCGCATTCATGGGCGGGCTCCTGCGGTCAGCGGCAGCGCGGCAATGGGGCGAAGCGCGGGCCATGGCCGGTTGATTGCTTTGACGAACGGCCGGGCCAAGGATGGCGCCAGCGACAGCACGCGGTTGACCACCCGCGTCACCAGCGGCGGCCGCATCGCGCGGGTCAGCCAGCGGCAGTTACGCTGCCGGCCGCCGAAGAGTCGCCGGTGCGTTGTGTTCCACGCGGTAACAAGTGAATGGTCCCACGTCTCGATCGCTCGAAGCGCGATCGGCGCCACCGCCTGCGCCGAGGCGATGGCCCACGCGATGCCTTCGCCGGTGAAAGGCTCGACGTACCCCGCCGCATCGCCGACGAGGAAGAGCCGCGTCGCCGCCACCGAGGGTCGGCTGCGCGTCAGCAGCGGCGTGCCGCGCCAGTCGAGATCGACCGGCAACGTTGGCAGGCCGACGCCTCCAAGCACGCTGCTTACGGCGCGACCCGGGCCGCCGCGCTGCTGCACGAACTTCGGCGACAGCGCGGCCGCGACGTCGAGCCGGCCATCTTCGAGCCGGTTGAGGCCGACATAACCGCCGCGGCCGTGCGCCATGTAAATCACGCCCGGCAGATAGGACGCGGGTCCCTCAGCGGTGATCGCCGCGCAGCCCATGTGCGACCGGCGGGCGATGCGCGGCGCGAGGCCGGGCGCCTCGTCGAACGAGCGATCGGCGAGGCCCGTGCAGCCGAGCACCACGGCGGCGGTCACTATCATCGTCTCGGCGCCGCGCCGCAACCGCACGCTGCACGGACGTGCCGAGTTCACAAGACTCCCGATGGTCCCGTCGAGAAAGGCGACGCCTTCGCGCTGGGCCGCCTCCGCCAGCGCGCCGTCGAACGCCGCCCGCGAAACGGCGAAACATGGCGGGAGCGAAATCGTCGTCGCCCGCCCCGGCGTACACAGTCGAAACTGATCCGTCAGCAGCGCGTTCAAGCCCGGCAACAGCTCGCCCAGCCCGAGCGCATTGAGCATGCCCACCGCCGCCGCGTTGACGCAGCAGCCGCACACCTTCTCGCGCGGGAACGCCGCCTTGTCGACGAGCAGCACGCTCGCCCCGCCGCGAGCGAGTTGCATCGCCGCGACGCTGCCGGCCGGGCCGGCGCCGAGCACCACCGCGTCGAAGTTGTCGCGAGCAACAATCACCCCGTCATCTTACGTGGCCGTCTGGGATAGTGAGCGGGTTTCGTATCATCGTGGCCGCAATCGCTTGCCCTCCATCGTCGACAGGTGCCGCATGACCGCATGGAATATCGCCCTGCTGATCGCCGGCATCGTGGTGGCGTGGCTGTTCTTCTGGGTCGCAGTGGTGATGCTGATCGCGCGCTTGGGCGGCTGGCGGAAGCTGGCGGAGGCGTACCCGCCGGACCGGGCGATCTACGACGGCACGCGGTTTCGGATGCAGAGTGCCGTTCTGAGGCGGTGGGTTTCCTACAATCACGTCATCACCTTCACGGTCGACCGTCAAGGCCTCTTGATCTCGCCGCTCGGCTTCTTCCGTCCCGGCCACCGGCCGATCTTTCTGTTGTGGTCCGACCTCGACGTCAGCTACGAAAAGCGCCTGTTCGCCGAGGTAGCGGTGCTGCGGCCGCAACGGATGCCCGCGATCCCCATCACCATCAGCCGGAAGCTGAGCGAGAAAATCGCACAGGCCAGCGGCGGTGGGTGGCCGCCTGCGGTTTGATGCCACTGGCAGTCCGCTGCCAGTGCCTTCGATCAGTGGCCAACGTAGACGCAGAGCACTGGCAGCGGACTGCCAGTGGCATCAGGCCAACGCTTTAGTTGAATCATTGAAGCGGGACGCTCGTGATCACCGAATAGACCGGTCCCGTCGGCGTCAGGTCGCTCGCCATCAGGTCGATCGTGGCGATGCGCACCGCCCCGAAGCTGCGCTGCCGCATCCGCCGCAGCATCGCCAGCAGGTCGGCCGGCGGCTTCGCCTTGACGCGGGCCAGCGTCACGTGCGAGTTCCATTCCCTCCGCTCCGCCGCAAAGCCCAGTGCATCGATCAATGGATCGAGCTGCTCGACGACCGAATGCAGCGGGCGATCATGGGTGGCTCCGACCCACACGACCGACGGCCGGTCGATGTGCGGGAACGCGCCGAGCCCGGTCAGCGAAAGATCGATCGGGCCGACGCCCTCGGCGGCCGTCCGCACCGCCGCCGCGATCGGCTCGGCCTGCGCCTCCGCGATGTCGCCGAGGAATCGCAGCGTGATGTGCACGTTCTGCGCCGGCACCGGCTTCACGACGCCGCCCATGCCCGCAAGCGAACGCAGCACCTCGACCAGCGGCGCGGGCGGCTCAATCCGTACGGCAATGAATGCACGAACCAATGGACCTCCGTTCAAAGAACTTCACATTTCAGCGATTCACGTCTCGCGCTTGATGATGACACCGGTCACGTCATCGAGCTGCGGGGCGCCCTCGGCGAAAATCTCGACCTCCGCGAGCAGCGCATCGAGGATCGCTTTTGCGCTCTCGTGCCGGCGTTCCGCGACGACCTCGCCGATGCGCGTCTTGCCCAGCATTTTTCCCGTCAGGTTCTGATACTCATAAAAACCATCGGTCAGCAGCACCACCATGTCGCCCGGCTTCAGCGCCATCGGCGGGGGGATATCAATCGGCGGGTCGTCCATGATCCCCATTGGCACCGTCGACGCCTCCAAAAAATCACAACTCCCATCGGCGGCGTGAAAATGCAGCAGCGGCCCCTGACCGCCAGAGATGTAGCTCACCTCGTGCCGCCTGGGATCGAGGATGCCCATGAACGCGGTCACGAAGCGGTCCGACGAGAGGTCCATCGTGAGCTGACTGTTGATGTTCTTAAATAGCTCGGGCAACCCCGCGCCAAGCCGCAGGCCCAGGCGGATCATGGCCCGCACCTGCGTGACGCTCAGCGCGGGACCGATGCCGTGGCCTGTCGCGTCGGCGAGCAGCACGAACAGTCCGGCGGGCGGCGGCGCGGCGGCGGAGCACGTGTTGCATGACTCCCCACTGCCGATTTCGATCACATCGAAAATATCCCCGCCGGTCTCATCGGCTGGGTTGCTGTAACTGGCGAGGTCGTACCCGGCGCACGGCGGCAGCGAGCTGGGCAACACACCCATCTGGATCTTGCGGGCGAGGTCGAGTTCGCGTTCCAGTTTCAATCGTTCGACGCGGTCGTTGATAAGCTTCACGCGCTGGATCGCGGTGGCGGCCTGGCTGGCGATGAGCACGGCCAGGTATTCATCGTTCTCGTCGAAGCAGCCGAGCGATGAGTTGAGCAGTTGCAGCACGCCGACGAGTTCGTCGTCAACGCCGATCAGCGGCACGGTGATAAGGCAATTGGTCCGGTAGCCGGTCTGCCGATCGATCTCCTGGTTGAAGCGCTGGTCGCTGTAGCAGTCGGGCACGTTGATGATGACGCGGTTGCGGGCGCATTCGCCGGCGATGCCCTTCTCGATGGAAAAGCGAATCCCCTGCACGCCGTGGGCGACGACGGTATGGAGATCCTGCGTCTTGGGGTCGTAGAGAAATACGCTGCCGCGGTCGGCCGAGAGGACATCGCGGCCTGCGTCGATAATCTGCGCCAACAAGTCGCGCAGCTCGAACGGCGCCGCCAGTTGACGGGCGACTTCGAGGATCCGCCGCAAGGAGTCCACGTCACGTTGAGGGTCGCGAGAGGGCATGAGTCCACTAGCCAGTATCGACCACCCGGGGAGCGGGGTCAATTATGTAATGACGAATGTCGAATCACCAATGTCTAATGAATGCCGAAGCCCGAATCAATGAATGCCAAATGACGGAGCACGTCAAAGGTTTGAGTTGCCATTCGGCATTCGACATTCGGTATTGGGGCATTCACTAGCATTTGACATTCGACATTCGCATTCGTTCACGATCGCGAAACGGCCTTGGGCCAGCCCGGCGTTGTGTTAGACTAATCACTTCGACTCGCGATTTACCCGTTTTTTTTCGATGCAGGAGACCTTCCATGACCCGAAATCGACTGACCGCCCTGACCCTGTTGCTGCTCGCGGGGGGCGCTCTATTCGCCGCTGAAACCAGCGAAAAGAAAGACGTGAAGTTCACCCCCGAGCAGCAGGCCGCCATCGACAAGATCCAGGCGCACGGCGGCCTCGTGCTCCGCGTCGCCAGCAGCACCGACACGCTCGATGTCCTCTTCAACCTCGCCGGCAAGGAAGGCACCGATGGCGTCATCGGGCAGGTCAAGGCACTGCCCAAGGTGGTCAAGCTCAACCTCGCCGGCACCGACATCACCGACAAGGGCCTCGCCGAGATCGCCGGCCTCAAGGACCTGACGCACCTGCATCTGGAGCGGACGAAGGTGACCGACGCCGGCCTCGCCAACCTCAAGGGACTCGCGAGCCTCGAGTACCTCAACCTCTACGGCACCGAAGTCACCGACGCCGGCCTCGCCCACCTGCACGGCCTGAAGAACCTCAAGAAGCTTTATGTCTGGCAGTCGAAGGCGACCGATGCGGGCATCGACGCGCTCAAGAAAGCGAACGCGGCGATCTACGTGAACAAGGGCTGGGAAGCGCCGAAAGAGCCGCCGAAAGAAGTGGCCGTCCCCGTGCCGACGCCGGCCAAGCCGGAGGAGGCGACAATCAAGTCGATCATGACGTTGGCCCACAAAGGCGAGAACACGATCTTGACGCGCGTGCTGGCCAAGAAGTCGAACCCGGACGAGATCAAGCAGCTTCACGGTTACTACCAGGCGATCGCCAAGCTGAAGCCCGCCAAGGGCGACGAGGCGAGCTGGAAGGCGAAGACGGCGGCGCTGATCGCATCGACCGACCTGCTGGTCAAGGGCGACGAGAAGGGCCTCACCGCGCTCAAGGCCGCGTCGGACTGCAAGGCCTGCCACAGCGTTCACAAGTAAACAGCGAGCCGAAGCGAGCCGTCACGTCCTCGTGCACGGCGCCCCTCGCAACTGCAATCGCGTCCAACAACACACAAGGGCGAGCCGCGAAGGCTCGCCCCTTTTCATATAGTGACAACGCGTAACCGCTCGCCCCGCCGACCGGAGGAACAGACAGGAGTAAGCCCGATGGTGGTCCGCCCAATTCTTCAAACCGCCTGCTGCGCCGCCGTTCTCGCGGCGGCTGCGCTGTCGCCAATCGCGGGGGCCGCCCCCATCGACGGCTACGCGCCCTACGTCGAGTACCGCAAACAGCTCAACGAGCTCGACCGCTCCGACCTCGTGTCGCTGAAGGTGCTGGCCCGCACCCCCGGAAC
>Ga0163150_10004459_pt1 | contig 18695 bp, 18 predicted proteins | sample OliLakLV19P2IB_FD_148628 | JGI IMG/M metagenome (GOLD analysis project Ga0163150, IMG submission 148628) | Freshwater microbial mat bacterial communities from Lake Vanda, McMurdo Dry Valleys, Antarctica - Oligotrophic Lake LV.19.P2.IB | ecosystem: Environmental > Aquatic > Freshwater > Lake >...
GTTAAGTGGGCTCCGATCAAGGTGGCACGGTATAGCATGGTTTTCAACCCCATCCCGTCGTTTTTTTCCGTCGAATCGAAACCACGACCGTCGTCGGCGATCTGGAGAATGGGATAGCCGTCGTCGGAATCCAGAGCGATCAGAATATGCTCCGGCCGGCCGTGCTTGAGTGCATTCGTGATTGCTTCTTGGGTAATGCGGTACAGATGCGTGGCAGTTAAGTTATCGGCAACGTCGACAGGCTGTTCGCATTTGAAGGCACAGGTGACGCCTTCTAAATCGTCCGTTCGGGAGGCAAGATCGCGCAGCGCGTAAATCAATCCCTGGGCGTTGAGACTAACGGGAACCAGTCCTCTGGATATCGTTTGCACTTCGCGATGTGCTCGTACGACACCGTCCAGAATCTTTTTCGCCAGCACGCAAGCGTCGGGCCCCCTGGGCTTTGGTAGATCGTGAGAGTCTTTCGAGAGCTTGTCGAGGAGTGTCTGCGCCAACATTCCCAGACCCGCCAGTTCCTGTTGCGTGCTATCGTGCAGATCCTGGCCAATCCGGCGTTGTTCATCTTCGGCGATTTGCAAAACGTCGCGCTGAAGCTTGATGCGCTCACTAATGTCGCGGATGATTCCGGTAAACAGACCGAGGTGATTGACGACGCTGACCGCCAGTCCCGCAGGAAATGTGGAGCCGTCTTTGCGGCGACCGACGACTTCGCGGCCGATGCCGATGATGCGTGCCTCGCCGGTTTCCAGATAGCGGGCAATGTAGCCGTCATGTTCGTCGTGGTAAGGTGCCGGCATCAGAATCTTGACGTTCTGCCCGATGAGTTCGTTTTGCGTGTAGCCGAACATTTTCCCGGTAGCCGGATTAACAGCGTTGATGATACCGCGCTGGTCGATATTGATGACGGCGTCGGCGGCCGTGTCGAGGATCGCCCGCAGTCGTTCTTCGCGATCCCGCAACGCCCGTTCCGCCCGTTTCCGCTCGGTAATGTCGCGGTGAATCGAGACAAAATTGGTACGGCGTCTCTCGGCCTCCGTAGTCGAAGTCGCCAGACTTTGATCGGCTGACGTTTGGTCCGCCAAACTCTGGCGAGTTCGGCTACTTTCGAAGAGCGGGGTGATGAAGACTTCAGCGTCGTAGGGAGTGCCGTCCTTGCGGTAATTGACGAGTTCCGCCCAAACCGGGCGGTTGGCAGCGAGTTCGGTTTTGATTCGGTCCAGGGTTTCGCGGTCCGACTTGTCGCCTTGCAGGATGCGGGGTGACTGGCCGATCAATTCGTCTTTCGTGTAGCCGGTGATACGGCACATGGCCTCGTTAACGAACACGATATGCGGCCCCGGCCACTCCAGATGGTCGCTGGTGATCAGTACGCCTTCGCCCAGATACGAAACCGCCGCGGCGAGCAGTCTCGCTTGTTCTTCCGCCTGCCTTCGCCGGGCGATCCGCGACAACGACAATCTCAACGCTTCCGGCTGAACCGGCTTCAGCAGGTAGTCTTCTGCGCCTTGCCGTAACGCCGCGATGCTGCTTTCCAGGTCCGGATAGGCGGTGATGATCAGGATGGCCGCGCGGGGGGCTCGTTCTTTCAGATCGGCGATGACGTCCATTGCCTCGCCGTCGGGCAGTCTACGGTCGATCAGAATGGCAAAATAACTGTCCAGGTCCTGGCACGCAAACAAGTCGGCAACTGATCCGCGGTGATCGACGCGATAGCCATCCATCCGCAGGATGCGTCCCATCCCCTTCACGATGTCCGGGTCGTCATCAACCAGCAAGATAGCCAAATCATCCGTTATCATTGGTAGACGATCATTCATTGGTCATTCTTCCGCCGGTTTCTGCCCACGCGTACGGGCGGCGCGGTCAATGGTGTCGAACAAGCTGTCGAGTTCCAGTGGTTTGGTGAAAGTCTCGTAGCCGCTCAAGTCCTCCGCCTGCTGCATCAGCGGATGCATTTCCGGGATGCCGCTCATCATAAAAACGATGGCCTGGGCATTGCGTTGCCGTAACTCCGCCAGCACCTCCAGCCCATTCTTTCCGTTCAACTTCATGTCCAACAGCACAATGGCCCGCGGCCGACGTTCGAACGCCAGCACCGCTTCGTCCGCGTGATGAGCCAGATGCGCGTCCAGTCCTTTGGCCGTCAACACGCGACACAAAGATCGACAGAAATCTGGGTCGTCATCGACGATCAAGATCGGCCGCGTCACCGCCGCGTTTTCGATCAGCGTGCAAAGCTGCTCGAACTCGACCGGTTTGGAGAGCACTTCGACAGGCGCTTCGTCGCGGGCGTCTTCCATCGCCTTCGTAAAGGCCGTCATGAAAATCAGGAACACGTTCGGCGCGAATGCTCGGATGCGGCGGAACGCTTCCACACCATCCATACCGGGCATCACAATGTCCATCAGCACGCCATCGGGCTCGCTACGGCGAACGCTATCGATTGCCTCGTCACCGCTCGACGCGGTTGATACACGGTAGCCACGCAGTTTCAGAATCCGGGCCATGCTGCTTCGCATGTCCGGTTCGTCGTCCACAATTAATAGCGAGAGTGACTCGGCTGCGCTCATCATCGTTCTCCTTGATGGTCTGCCGCCGGAAGGGTCAGTCGGAAGGTCGATCCTTGACCCATCTGGCTTTCGACTTCAAGGCGACCGTGATTCAGTTCCGCGTAACGCCGCGAAACCGCCAAACCGAGACCGATGCCACGAGTCTTGCGCGTGAACAGCGGTTCAAAAACCTTTTCCAATTCCTCGATAGCGATTCCCACGCCGGTGTCTTGCACTGCGAGTTGAAGTGTATTGTCGTGCCGTGACGCCAGCAGCGTCAAGCTACCGCCGTTGGGCATCGCCTCGGCTGCATTGCGAAACAGGTTATCGAGGATTTGAACAACTTGCCCTTTGTCCGCACGGCAAACTGCATCAACCTGATCATCTTTCCGCAGCAGGTCAATCGACTCCGACAGTCCAACGTCCTGCAATGCAGTATCAACGGCTTCGTGCAGCGGGAAAACGGTCTCATCGCGTTTCGGTTCTCGAACATAGTCGAGCAGTTCGCTGGCCAATCGGTTGCAGGTTGCCAGACCGCGGCTGACTTCCTCGAAAGAGTCGCGGGCGTCGTCGCTGGCTGGTGGCTGAGCGGAACGCAGGAAATAGACGGCATTGGTGATGATGCCTAAGGGATTGCGTAGTTCGTGGGCGACGCTCCCGGCCAGCGCACCGATGGCCGCCAACCTCTCGGCGCGCTCCTGACGTTTGAGAAACTCCGCCTGGTACGCATCCTCGATAATGGCCAGATCTAAATCAAGCAGTTTGTTCAGCGAGGCAATCGCCGGAGCATGGGACTGGGCATCCGTTTCCACCGATTCCTGCACGATCTGTACGAGTCCGGTCCGCAACCGCGACAGCGCCGCGTTGGTGAACACCTGGGGCAGGCCAATCTCGACATGCCGCCAGCCGATCTGCCAACGCCGCAGCACGTACGGTCGGTCACAATTCGCCTTCAGCAAGTCTTCCAGCCAGCGCCGCAGCGATTGCTTCAGCCGCGCGATCTGCTCGGACCCGCCGGTGATCACCTTCAATGTTCGCGGATGGCGCTGAATCTCGGCGTAAAAGTCGTCGATCAGCCGATCGAGATGCGGCTCGACCACGGGCGCAACGGCACGGACCCGCTGGGCGTCCTCATCGGACCACCCAACGTAGTTCTGCAGCTCCTGATAAAGATCGCAAAACTGATCGGGGTTCATGAGGGCAATACTCGTTGCGGCGGAAGGCAATGCGGTATTCATTGAGCGAAGGTACCGTAGTCCTGTTTACAGGGCACAGTTTATCGTTCCCAAAGCTGACAAGGGAGGCTGGCAAGCAGGCCAGCGACTGAAATGGTGAAATCCACCACCCGAAAAACCGCGGAGCCGCGATTCCGGCCATGCCGCCAGAATGCCAGAATCCATGAATCTTCCGGAACAGAGTCGAGGCGATTGGTCAAACCACACCCCGAAGGCGTTGTCGCCAATTTGAAAGGACGTGATATTCATGCGGCTAATGATTGCTGATTCTGACTCCACATTGGCCGAGTCTACGAGTCATTCTTTTCCGGTGAAGGCTACGAGGTAGTGACGGTCGGGGATGGCCTGGAATGCCTGAAGGCAACTCGGCAGCGCGTCCCCGACATCTTGATTCTGGAGTACGAACTGGATTATGAGTATTCGCCTATTGATAGTGGATGATCACGGCATGGTGCGCGAGGGTCTGAAATACGCTTTCGCGGACACGGAGATCGAAGTCGTCGAAGCTGCTGATGGGGAAACTGCCCTGCAAATGGTGGGCGATCAGGAGATTGACATTGTGCTGCTCGATATCGAGATGCCGGTGTTGGATGGCCTACAAGTGCTGAGTCGGATCAAGCAGCAGCGACCCAACTTGCCTGTCGTGATGCATTCTTGTCATGGCGGGCTTGCTTACGTGGAACGCAGCATAAAACTGGGGGCCGCTGGCTACATTCAGAAGAGCCCCGACAAGAACCGTGTGATAGAAGCCGTGCGCGTTGCACTTGCTGGCGGAAACACGTGGACCCCGGAACAGCTACAGCACGCGACGAACGGGGAGTCAGCCGGGTAACTAGACAGGACTGCTCGCTCTCACGCGTTCCATGCGCGGCGGGTTCGTTCACGACAACAAAATGCTCGACGATCCAGTGTGTCGGCGACACTGTCCCCAGAAAACAATAGCACCAACCCCTCTTGCGCTTCTGCCGCTCGTAGCGGGCGACGCTTGTGATCGGCCGTTCCGGTCCGCGGGATCTTCCTTCTAGCAGCCGAAAGACATTGTCGCTGACCAGCCATGCGAAGTCTTCCGCCAAATGTTGCGGGTCATGTGGAATCGATTTTCGGTGACCATCGAAGGAACCTCCGACGAATTCAATCAATTAATCCCGGCGTATTGAGCGCGCACGGTCGTGAGTTCGCGCCATATTCGGCTCTCTCTTGCCGCACCACGGTGAAGTGTGTCGTGCGGTATTCTTCATGCAAGTGTCATAAACGGTCCCAATTGTCACGTCTGTCCGAAGCTCTCTGCAATCGAATCACTGATCAATTGGCGAAGGTGGAATCCACCATCGCACGGCGAGGGCATCTTCAAGTGTTTGGCAGGGCATCGCGGAACACCGCCGAAAACGCAGGCTTTCAGGGATAATGGATTTCGCCATCTGAGATTCATTTTCCACGCGATTTAAGACCTACCGTGCCGGCTGTCATAATCGCGGTCCTGTTGACTCTTGAACCGACGGTCGTATGGCGGAAGATCGATTGACCTCTCGCCCGCGACCTGCATCGAACGGAGACGCAAATGTCGATCGTCGAAACTCGACATCAACCGCTGGAAGCCAATGGCTCTGCGAGAATTCATGAATGAGGAGTCATACGATGCAAACCACCCTCGAACGGCCACGAGCATTGTCCGTGCGAAATCACAATCAGCCTGAGTTACTGCAGACAAAGGGGGAGATCGAAGCCGCGATCTGCGTGATGGTCATCCTCTTCACTCTGGACGGTTTCTCACCTTTGGTGAAAAGGCAAGTCCGCTCATGACACCAATAAAAACCTCATCAAGCGCCGTGCAGGCCCTCCGTAGTGCGGACGGCACAGTCCTCAACGGCGATGCCGTGCCGGTAGGCACGGCGCGGGAACCGGCCGACGGGTTGCAGCCGATACCGTGGCCCGAGCAAGCGTTCAACGGCTTCCTGGAGGCGGCGCCGGATGCCGTGGTGATTGCCGACCGGGACGGCCTCATCGTCCGCGTCAACGCCCAGGCCGAGAGGCTGTTTGGCTACTCCCGAGGCGAGTTGCTGGGGCGCGAGGTCGAGATGCTGATTCCCAAGCGATTCCGAGACCGACACATTGAACAGCGTACCGCTTACGTCGCCGACCCCGCCACACGGCCGATGGGATCTGGTCAGCAGCTGTGCGGCCTGCGGAAGGACGGCAAGGAGTTCCCGGCCGAGATCAGTCTCAGCCCTCTTCCGGCCGAGGAAGGATTCGTCATCGCCAGCGCCATCCGGGATGTCACCGAGTACAAACGCATGGAGGAAGAACTACGGGAGCAAACGCGACAACTGGAGGCGGCGGACCGTCACAAGGACGAGTTCCTGGGGATGTTGGCCCATGAGCTACGCAACCCCCTGGGGACTATTCGCAACGCGGCCATCTTGATGCAGCACAGTTCCCCGAACCCGAGTGTCCAGTCGGCCCTGGATATCATCGGCCGCCAGGTAGAGCACATGGTCCACCTCGTTGAGGACTTGTTGGACGTGTCGCGGATTGCGAACGGTAAGGTCAGGATTCGGAAAGAGCTGATCGTCCTGGATCAGGTCGTGAAACAGGCCGTCGAGACCTGCCGGCCTCTCCTGAACGCGCGCCAGCAACAATTGACTGTCTCGTTATCTTCGCGGCCGGTGCGACTTCTCGCGGATCCGACCCGACTTGTGCAGATCCTGACCAACCTCCTTAACAATGCGGTGAAGTACACCGACGAGCAGGGCCGGATCTCACTGACGGCGGCGGAAGAGGAGGGCCAGGTCGTCATCCGGGTTCAGGACACCGGCATCGGCATCGCCACGGAGATGCTGCCGCGCGTCTTCGACTTGTTCACCCAGGTTCCCGGTGCGTTAGACCGCTCGGAAGGAGGCCTGGGCATCGGCCTGGCGATGGTCGGCCACCTGGTCCATCTGCACGGGGGAACCGTCCAGGCTTTCAGCGACGGACCGGGCCGGGGGAGCGAGTTTGTCATCCGCCTGCCAGTCCTGTCTGAAACTTGCGAAGGGAGAAACGGGGCAAGGGAGCCGGGCGATCCCCTGGCGGAGCCAGCGTCCTGTAGCATCCTCGTTGCGGATGATAACGGAGATTTGGTCGAAGCGATGGCCCAGTTGCTGCGACGCCGGGGCCACGAAGTTTGTGTCGCCAGCGATGGCCCGGCAGCCCTGGCCGCAGCCCAGGCCTTCCGGCCGCAAGTGGCTTTCCTGGACATCGAGTTACCGACCCTGAGTGGCTATGAAGTGGCTCGCCGCCTGCGTCAACAGCCCGGTCTGGAGGATGTGCTGCTCGTTGCGACAACGGGCCATGCGGAGGAGGAAGTCCGATACCGCGCCCAGGAGGCGGGATTTGATGCCCACCTCGCGAAGCCCTTTGGACTGGACACCGTGCTCAAATTCCTCGCCCACGCCCGGTCCGGTAGGGACGCCGACCCGATTGGCTCGGCCCCGTCTCGCGTGGAAGCCCAGCCCGTTGAGATCAGTTGCTGAGTCAGGTCCGATTCACCCGAAAGGGGAAGTCCATTGGCCAGAGTGCGCCGAAGGAGGTGAGTGATGGTTATTCGTGAGATGAGCAAGGAAGAGTGCCTCCGGGTGTTGGCCGGAACGAGGTTAGCCAGGTTGGCTTGCGCGCATGAGAATCAGCCCTACGTCGTCCCCGTCTACCTCGCCTACCATGGCGCGTCCGGGTGTCTCTATGGCTTCACAACTCCTGGCCAGAAGGTCGAGTGGATGCGGGCCAACCCACTGGTCTGCGTCGAGGTGGACGAGATTGCGGCCTCCGACCAGTGGGTAAGCGTCATCGCTACCGGGCGCTACGAGGAGCTGCCGGAAACCCCGGGGAGCGATGCCGCGCGACTCCGGGCCCAAGAGCATCCGCGGCAGCTCGACGAAGCCATCCCCGCTTGGTCTGCTGGCAGCCGTCCTTGCCAGTGCGATGACGAGCGGGAACGGGCCTGGCAGATCCTCAAGGCCCTGCCCGTGTGGTGGGAGCCGGGCAGCACCGCCTGGGTAGCGCGCGCCTACCGCAACCCGGCCGAGCCATTCGTTTCTGTCTACTTCAGAATCCGAATCGACCGTGTCACCGGTCATGAGGCTACTCGGGACTCCAGTGATGCGATCTCTTACGCTGCGCCAGCCCCTCTCGCTGGGAGATGGGGCTGGCTGGGCAGGACACTAACGCGCGTGTTCGGCGGCATGTCCAAGGGTGATTGATGAATCTTATCGTATTGATTCTTGTCGTGATCTTGATTCTCAGCCTGTTGGGCGGCGGCTACGGCTACCGCCGCGGCAACAATATCCTGGCCGCGTGTGGCGGCCTCGTCGGGTTGATCCTGATCGTCCTCATTATTCTCTTCCTCATGGGCCGTTCATAGACGCTGGAAGCTTGATCCTGGATTTATGAGATCCGGCAATTCGAGAAAACAGCGGCGGACTAGTTCGAGAACATCAACGGAGGTTTCATGCATGGTCAGCCAACTGCGAGTTGTAATTCTTAAGCCCAGCAAGTACGCGGTGGACGGTGATGTCGAACGCTTTCGTTGGTGGTTCATGCCCAACAGCGTCGATGCGTCTGAGATGCTGGAGACTTCCTTTCGCTTTCTGCAAAGTCGCCAATGTCACACGGCTTCCGTGTTGCAGTGCGGGAAACTCATGGGGTTGGTGACCATGGGCAACGTCGGCGAGTTCCTGGTGATCCAGACGGGTGCGATCCTGAAATGCGTTTAGGTTTTGGTGGTTTTTTCGGGTGTTTCGACATTAACGGAGTTGGCTTCAGGTGGGCCGCAGGGGTTGGGTGTCCAGTGCCAGTCGGGAAGCCGGGTCCTGCGGCGCATTGCCTGTTTGGCGGCGATGTGTTCATCCCAGCGGTCGCTGACCAGCAATGCCCGCAGTTGCAGGATGCGTCAGAAAAGTCTCTGTCGCATGGGCTGGTGCTTGTTTCGGGCATTTTACTTGTTGCAAAGATACCTGACTGGCAGGGCGACTTGTACATTGACTCAACCAGGCATCAATGTGAATTGGTGTATCGCGGCATGAATCGGTGGTGGATTAATGATAGGTAATAGCAATTCCAGCCGCTATGAAGACGGCGATGGAAAACGGATTCGTCCGCTATGGTTCGCACCGGTTGATGCTATTTCCCGACCTTGTGAATTTGTGCGACTGTCGATGATGGCCGAATCGAAGAAGTTGTTGGCGGCTGTCCGGGTAACGGTTGTCGATGACCTGGAGGAACTGGCTGCTTCCTTTTGAGCCAGTCCTGCTGGCGATACCATTCCACGGTCTGTTCCAGTCGCTGGAGAATTGTCGCGGATATCCTGAAGCCAACTTCTGTGGTCAGCTTTTGGTTCGAACAGGCCCAGGAACCGGCAAAGGCTTCGTGGAATTTGTCCAGGTTCAAATAGCATGGAGAGCCCGTAACCCGCCCGCGAAGCTCATTCATACCTGCAACCAGCCACATCAGGGGCTTGGGCACTCTCACGATCCTTGTATGCGTTCGCCCCAACGCGGTGCCAATCAGGTTGCCGAGTTCCGCAAACGTAAACGCCTCGTCACCAGCTGCAAAATAGATGCCTCGCGATGCATGTTCAATGTCCAGCCGGCGTCCCCGTTCAGCGACGGCTATCAGTGCATCGGCCAAATCATCCGCGTGAATGACGGAAAACAGGTCGTCGGCAAATCCCGGCACAAAATGACAACCCCAGTTGTCGATGGTTCGAAACATTTTCAGTCCCTGCCTGTCACCTTCACCAAGCACAATTGGCGGTCTGACAATCGAAACGGGCAACCGGCTGGAATATTCTCTGACCCAGAGCTCGCAATCTGCCTTGCTAAAACCATACTCCGACAACGGATTGCAGATCCGGCATTCAGTCAGCAAACGCAATCCATCATTGGGCCCCGCAGCTGAGATCGAGGAGACAAACACAAAGGTCGGCGGCGACGTGAGGCCAGCGCATGCCTCCAGGACATTTCGTGTGCCGGCGGTATTGACCCGGGTCAAGTCACGGGAACGAACCAAGTGCGTCGATGCAGCGAGGTGAAAAGCCGTATCTACACCTTTCACGGCGTCGAACAGCAGATTTGGGGTTTTGACGACATCGCCAGTAATGAAACTGCAATCCAGCAGTTTCAAGTCCGAGATATCAGATGTGGGTCTGACCAGACAGCGGACCTGATACCCTTTTGAAACAAGCCGGCGGACTAGCCGCTTGCCAATAAAGCCGGATGCGCCTGTAACGAGGACGTTTCTGCCTGCCATGATTCACCTCCGATCGCGCTGTCAATTGCCTTTCTGAGCTGATCCAGCCGGCATGGTTTCGCCAACCAGGCATACGCTCCGTCGCGAAGTATATCGGATCTCAGTCCACTATCAGAACTTCCGGACAGAATGATTGTCCGCAGGCCAGGCTGAAATTTGCGAAGTTCCTGCATCAGTTCAATGCCGTTCATCTCGGGAAGGCGAATATCCAGAATCGCCACTGAATAAGGGTGTACGTGGATGGCTTCCAAAGCCATTCTCGGGTGATGAACACCTGTCACCAGAAGCCCGCTTCGCGTGAGCGCTTCACCCATGGCATGCAAAATCTCGCGATCGTCATCGACCAGCAGAACAGACAGACAGACCGGTTTGGAGTAACAAATACCATTTTTTTGTTCGCATTCCGGGACAGGCGGGCATTTGGCGAAATTAAACCGCACTTGTGCCGGGTCCTGTTTATGGCCCATGCAAGTGCGAAACGGCGTACTGCAGTGCGAGCATCGCACGTACTGTCCGGACCAGTCCTTTCTGATTCGCTGGGTCCGGTTGCAGCCCGGGCAGGCCTGGAAATAGTCGATTGAATCTTTCATCGGGTATCCCCTTGCGTTGCATCCGGATAGACAACGTCCAGCCTGTTCTTGATCTTCCTGACACCATCGACTCCGCGCACCACCGTTTGCGCAATCTGCTTCAGATAGAAGGAACTGACAGTGCCATGCAGAATCAAATCGACGCCGCGGACAGTCACGGAAACCAGCCGGATCTCCTGATGGCAATTGGAACGCAACCGCCGCATGGCCTCAGCAAGGATTGGTTTTCCAAAAACAATCGGCGCTACGATTCTGGTGTCTGCAATTTGCAGTGCGGTCATGGTCTTTTCACCTACGACCGATGCGGGCTTCCCTGACCACATCGATTCTACTGGACCTGCGACGCCCGCCGTGGCATCGTGATGATGACTTCTGCCCCTGGACTGTCGCCATTGCCGATCGCCACACTTCCCCCGTGTGCTTCGATCGTCCGTTTGACGATGGACATGCCCAAGCCCGTGCCCCTTTGCCTTGTCGTAAAAAAAGGCTCGAACACTTTCTGACGATGGTCGATTGCAAATCCCGGGCCATTGTCCCGAATCGCAATCTTTACGGCCTCACTGGACGAGCCGTTGCAGGATTGACCGGAATCCGCACATTCAATTTGAATGACGGGAGCATTTTCGCACGCGGCAAGCGAGTTTTCGAAGATATTCCGGAAAACCTGCTCCAGTCGAAAATCATCAACGGAACATTGAAGATTGCAGTTGTTTGTGCTTTCCTGCAGTTTTGCCTTCCCATTGTTCCCATTACAATTGACATTTGCCCAGGCATGTCGCCAGACGCTGGAGAGATCGACTTCACGATGCTCAAGGTTGATTGGGGCCGCATAGTCGCGAATCTCGTCCAGCATGGATTTCAGACTGATGTTCGCTTCTTCAATCTTATCAATCTGGCTCACCAGGTTCTGGTCGTGAACATCCAGCTTCAACAAATCGATACCCGACTGGATTCGCTGAATCGCGTTGCGGCTCTCATGAGCGATGCCTGCAATCATCTGTCCAATGATCGCAAGTCGCTCGGCCTCGGATGCACGTTTTTCCGCACGTTTCGCTCTCAGGAGTTGGGCCAATGAAGAACGTAAAATATCGGGATTGAACGGCTTCAGAAAGAAGTCCCCGACCCGGTGCCTTAAAGCGTTTACCGTTGAATCAACATCGGCAAGCCCGGTGATAACAATGATCGCTGTGTCGGCATTATTTGCCCTGATCTCCCGCATCAACTCGTCTGATGTACCGTCCGGCAGTTGACGATCCAGAATTACCGCAAAGTACCTGGCCCAACTTCCGTTTTGGCGAGCCTCCGCGATCGAACCCGCAGTATCAACGGAATATCCGTCCAGTTCGAGGATTTGCTGGAGGTTTTCGCAAATATCAGGATCGTCCTCCACGACCAGAACCTGAGGAACATCAAGTTTGTCCATTGGTCGGCCCTCCATGTTGTGAACCAGAATGCCGAGGTCCCACGCCGACGGGCAGCGACGAAAAATGCGACTGCGAAATCGCATCGCCAATGGCCCGTTCAAGCAACTCCATCGAAACAGGCTTCACCAGGAAACGATCCGCACCCAGCTCGATCGCATTGGACTGGATCTTCGGATCGGATATTCCGGACAGCACCAGGACCGGGAACCTTTCCAGCTGAATCAGTTCACCCAGCAACTCCAGGCCGTTCATGTCGGGAAGACCAATGTCGATAACAGCGACATCGAACTTCTGGTTCGCCGCCGCGATCAGGCACTGCATCGGATGATACGTTGATGTGGTCCGATACCCCTTGCGTTTAAACCATCTTGAAAATGAATCGACCATATCCCGGTCGTCATCAACCAGCAAAATGGAACTTTTTGCCATCGTCGTTCTCCTGTTCCTGAAATCCTCAACTCATTTGGCAAGCGAACTGCGAAAACGGTTTGCCTGGCAGCAGAAGGGGAAAGGCCGGAAGACAAACCGCCTCGTAACACGTATGGATGTGGATGCGTTGCAAGACCGGCAGGGCTTTTTTTATCAAATTGGTACCGTTTCAAGCATCAGTGGGACCCGGCAATTTCGTGTAATGGATTCCACCACTCGCCAATGCTCCTGAAAAGATTGGGCGAGGTTGGCAAAAGTGACGTAAGCCTCCAGCTTTCGGTTTCTCAGCCCAAGCCGATGGCAAGCAAGGGTGCTTAAACAATTCACTCCGCAGGTGAAGGCGGAACAACCCTCTGTGACTCGCTCATGAAGGCTGGAATTCGCTGCCCGCAAGACCTGAACGCGCCCTTTGCACAGCTTTCCCCATTGCCAAATACGCGCGCCAATGTGGGCGAATGTTTCCTGCGGAGCCAGCAGTCGAATCTGCCATCGCCGGATTTTCACGGGAATTGGGCAGCCCGATGTTTTGAAGTGAAACTGACACGTGTTTTGGAAACCCCGACAGTATCAAAGCCAAAGTGGAAAATGGATGGGTATCCCTGACCGGACAGGTAGATTACGAATACCAGCGGACCTCGGCGTCCAATTCGGTCCGGATTCTGCATGGCGTCAATGGAATTTCCAACAACATCACGGTCAAACCGCGTGTTGATGTGAAAAACGTCAAGCAGACGATCGAAGCAGCTCTGGTTCGCGATGCGGAACTGGACGCAAATCATATCCAGGTCGATGCCGACAACGGGACCGTTACCCTGTCCGGCGACGTACACTCCTTTTTCGAGAAACAGGCCGCAGGAAAAGCGGCTTGGCGCTCGTCCGGCGTAACCTACGTTCAAAACAATATCCGCGTCGTTTGACAGGGTGCCCAGCCAAATTGTGACTGGGCTTGCGAATAGATGCGGATCAGCAAGTGCCCGCCAGTTGCGATGTCGCGGCGGCGAAGTTGCAACAGCATTGACGGGCACTTTCTTTTGGAGAAACAGGACCGTACCGGCAAACAGCAACTTGACACAAAGAAATACTTCGTTTGCCGTTTGCCAGGCACCCACATACGCAAATGCTGCCGGAACAAACAGAATCAGGTAAAGTGGTGCCCGCTGAACGTGGTGATACAACTGAATTCCTCTCCCCCAACCTTGCGAAGAGTATCCATGATATTCCGCTTGGGCGTTCCTTTATAATCCCTGATCACCGGCGGTTGCGGCTGCGCTGTGGTCAGTCGCCAAAAAGGTCTCCTGATCACGGTGCAGAAACCACTTCTCGACAACAATGTTCTTTGCAAACCAGCGGGTGTTCAGCAACCGTGACGAGATTGTGCGCAACCAGCTGGTCGGCAACCACCCGGCGCCAGCCAGGCGATGCGGTTTCGGTGTTCCCAACCGGTCAACCAGACGACGTTCGTATTCCGCGAGATGCTGGACGTCATAACAGTCAGCTGAGCCAATAATGACATCGGCTGCGATCAGGGCGGACTCGATCGCCGGCCGAATTCCCTCGCCACTGTTGGGGTAAGCCAGTCCGGCCGAATCCCCAACCAACATTAGCCCGTCTTCAAACAACATGGGTTTCGAATCCGCGTACAGGCGGTAGGCGTGGCCCGCAAAGCGGGACGGCAGGTCGCCCGTGATCCTCTTCCGGAACTGCAGGAATTCGCAGAACTTCTGAACTTCGCCGGACAGTCCCGCCTTTTCGACTCGTCCCAGTCCGATATTCAAAAAGCTTCCTTTGCGCACGCACCAGCCATAACCAAGCAGGTCCTCGCAGAAATACAACTCGGGTCTCTCCGGATCAACGGGACAATTCGACAACCACGAATCGGGCATTTGAAATTCGGCCTCCTGCGCGTAGACGACTGGTGCGGACATCTCCGGTGACCGGGTACCCGGCGTACCATTCTCTGGTTTGGAATAGCTTCGACAGAGATTGCCGACCGGACAGAAGTGCCCGCCCGCACCGACAATCAACGGTGCTGTTGCCTGGTTCACTTCCCACAGGTGCCGTTTTCGGGAAATATCCCTTACAGCGGTGAAATCGCAGGGCACGCCGGACCGCTTCAGCAGATAGTCGTCGAATTCGCGCCGAAGGATTCCAAAGCTGACGGGTTTTGAGTAACCGGTGTCAAGAGTCCGACCGCCGATCATCCCGGTGCGAAAGCCAGTGATTGGCTGCAGAGTGTTGTTCTGGCAGTAGTCGTCCAGATCCAGGTCCAAAGCTCCGACAACCTGGGGCGTTATCCAGCCAGCACAAGGTTTTACCCGTGGAAAGAGCTGTTTGTCAAACAGCTTGACGTTGTAGTGGGCGGCTTTGAGTCGGGCCGCGCAGGTTGAACCGGCCGGGCCAGCACCGGCAATGATCACGTCGAATGGTTTCATTTGTTTGCTCACGATCTAGCTTGAATGTGAAAAATCAGCCTCGCCAGCCGTCTCCTTCAACTCGCGCAAACCCGGTATGGAACCTGAAATAGGGGAGTACTGGTGCTCTCTCGTCAGCGGCACCTGGTTTGATCTCGCGTTGGCAAACACAACCTGAAACAGTTGCATGTAGTCCGTTTCGAACGACGCAATGCAACTCGCCAGATACATCCTCCACATCCGGACGAAAGACACGCCAAACTGGCTGCGAATCGGAGCAACCGATCGCTCGAAACGGGCAAGCCAATGCCGCAGCGTCATGGCGTAATGCAATCGAAGATTTTCCACATCGAGTACCGAAAATCCGTGGGGCTCGAATATTTGCATGATCTGTGACATCGCCGGTATACAGGCACCCGGAAAAATCCTGCGTTCGATCCAGGGGTTCATTCGCAGGGGGGCGTTCTGGCCAATCGAATGTATCAAGCCGCTTCCCTCCGGTTTCAAACAGGTCTGAATGACGCTGCCAAGCTGCCGATAGTTTTTGACTCCGATATGTTCAAGCATTCCCACAGACACAAACCGGTCGTAACTGCCCCGTATCTTCCGCCAGTCTTCCTGCAAAAACTCAATCTGGCCCGCAAGACCGCGATCCCTTGCCCGTTCCTGGGCAAATTCAATTTGTTCTTTGGAGACATTGCAGGCAACAACTTTGACACCATAATGTTCGGCCATATACATCGCCAGAGCACCCCAGCCGCAACCCGCTTCGACGACTTCCATGCCCGGCTGCAACTGCATTTTGCGACAGATGTGCTCCAGCTTGGCCTGTTGCGCCTGCTCGAGAGTGAAGGCAGGACGCGCGAAATAGGCGCACGTATAGACCATATCCTCATCCAGCCACAGCCGGTAAAAGTCGTTACCCAAATCGTAATGGTGCCGGATATTGCGGAGGGAGCGGCTGAGTCCGTTTCCATTGGGCAATCGAAGTTTCGCCAGCAATCGGTCAAGGCTGGAAGTCGCCTTGCTGCCATTCATGGCCCCATAAATCGCAGTCATCAGTTCAGCAAGGCTGCCTTCTATTTCAATCCTGCCATCCATGTAGCCCTCGGCGAACTGGAACAGCGGATCCATTGCCACCGACACGACTGTCTTGTAGTCCCGAAAAGTGATCGTGCCAATCGATGCCTGGTCTTTCCGGCCATCGACCGAATCGCCATTGGGCAAAACGAGCCGAACGGCTGGACCCCCGCATCGATGCAGAATTCCGTCGATGCAGCGAGCGGCGAAGTTCCTGTATGAGTACCTGCCAGACGATGGCTCACTTGCAGCCGAGCCGTTTTCCGCAGAAGGTTTTGCGTCGGAGGAATCGTACCGGGTTGCCGCTGTTCGAGTGGGTATCTGCCGCCTCGTTGAACTCTCAAAGTGGTTCATGATTGTGTTTCCTGCGGTCTGGAGAAGCAACGCTGTTTGGCCAAAGCTATACGCAACTGCCATGCCAAACGCAGAAGGGCGGCCCAACTTTGGTAACGCCCGGGTGTGCGCGCGTACATTCGGCAGTTCTGGTTGGGCGAAATCGCGCGCTACACGGGTTCTCTGAAGTCCGCAAGGATTGCTTTGGGCGCGTTGCCACCGATGTACTTCAGATTGCAAAGCATCAAACAGGCGAAACCGGGTGGATTTTGGGATAGTTGGTCCTGTAGCAGGCAGGTTTTCAAACTGATACTCGCCAGAACAAACTCTAAAATACTCGTTTGGGCCCGAAGAGTGCGAGCACCGTTGAACGGGATCCAGGCAGTTATCTGGCGTTGAAGTCCTGGTGGGCGGTCCGGATCATCATCCATTCCGCGATATTGTCCTGAGTCAAAAGGCCAACCAGTCGGCCGTTGCCAATAACCGGAATCGCCCTACAGGCCGTTTGCTGCATGATCTCGAACGTGTCGCGAAGGGGCGCGTTCTCATCGACGGGGGCGCAGTCTGTTTGCATAATTGTTTCGATCGGGGCATCGACTTTTCCGGTAGTGATTGCCTGGATCAATTCCTTGCGCCGGACGATTCCAACAACTCGTTGGGATTCAACGACAGGAAAATCCTGCTGATCTCCCGCCAGCAAGTGCTCAACCACGATTTTCAAGGGATCGTGAGGCGAGACCGCAACAAATCGCGTCATCATGGCGTCGCGCACACGAACGCCCGACAGCAATACCCGGGCAAACGCCATTTGCGCCTCTGCCTGGGCGCCCAAATAGACGAACAGTGCAATGAACATCAGGAACCAGTTGAAAAAGAAACCCAGGATCCCAAAGAGAATGGCGATGATCTGGCCGACATTGGCCGCAATCTCCGTGGCCCGCGCATATTCCATTTTTCGGGCCAGAATCGAACGCAGTACCCGACCGCCATCCATGGGAAACGCCGGAATCATGTTGAACACAACCAGCACGACATTGACGCTTAACAGCAGGTACCAGAAATGAGCGCCCACATCCAAAGTCTCCGGCAGAGCCTTGAGTCCGCCCGAGAAGGCGAGCAACAGGAACAACACGGCGGCAATCGCAACATTGACCAGAGGACCGGCAATTGCGATCAGAAACTCCTGCTTCGGGTCTTCGGGCATCCGCTCCAGACGGGCCACGCCTCCAATAGGCAGCAACGTTATGTCGGCCGTTTTGATGCCAAACCGTCTGGCGGTCAAAGCGTGTCCGAATTCATGAAGAAGAACACAGCCAAAAATCGCCAGGACAAATGCGATGCCAAGGGCAGATTCAGCAAGGCTTTTGCCGCTTGCCATATTCGCCGTGGCCATCCAGACCAACAGCATGGCAAACGTCCAGTGGACTTTGACATCGATGCCGGCGATCCGGACCAGTCTGAAGGACCATTTCATTTTCAATTCCTTGTCATATCTGATATCAAAAGGCAGTTGGCAATGTCTGCGTTTCCGGTCGAACGTTTGCGCCTCCACGATTTCGATGGCTCGACGCTAACCCCCTCCATGTGAGCTTTTCGGGGATCCAAAGACCTGCCTATTCACGCTGGTCCTGTTTGAACATATCCAAAAAGCGGTCCTCGAACTCCCGGAACACATTTAGGCGGTCCGACTCCCGCGTTAACTCACATTACCCGAGTTGTCGTTGTAAGTTCTGCTGTTCTGATTCCGAAAATGCTTTTTTGGGCACATCGACCACAATTCGAACCAGGTGGTCACCCAAGGCGACTTTGGATGCCACTCCCTGACCCCGAATGCGCATCGTCTTGTCTGAAGACGTACCTGCCGGAACAGTCATCGTTACCATTCCACGCACGGTTTCGACATCAATTTTCCCGCCCAACAGAGCCGTCACCAGCGGCACGTGGACGTCGCTGAGAATGTCGTTTCCGTTGCGACGAAAACGGGAGTTCGTTTTCACATTTACTTCGATTAACAGGTCGCCCTGGGGACCATCGCGCAGACCGGGTTGCCCTTGCCCTTGCAACCGTAAAACTTGTCCCGAATCGACTCCGGCCGGAATGGTCAGCGTGAGACTCCTGCTACTTTCGATCCGTCCGGCTCCGTGACATCTGTCGCAAGGAGGGCCTCCCTTTCGTCCCGTTCCCGAACATGCCGGGCAAGCGGAAGCAATGGTGAAATAGCCTCCCTGATCATCCGCCTGCCGTTCGATTTGTCCGCTGCCATGACAGATTTCGCAGGGGTTTGTGTCCGGAACACCTGCGATTCCGCTGCCATGACACGAGTCGCAAACGACAGGAACAGCAACGTCGATCGTTGCCTTTCCAC
>Ga0163150_10004460_pt1 | contig 18694 bp, 17 predicted proteins | sample OliLakLV19P2IB_FD_148628 | JGI IMG/M metagenome (GOLD analysis project Ga0163150, IMG submission 148628) | Freshwater microbial mat bacterial communities from Lake Vanda, McMurdo Dry Valleys, Antarctica - Oligotrophic Lake LV.19.P2.IB | ecosystem: Environmental > Aquatic > Freshwater > Lake >...
CCCTTGACCTTTAACCCTTCCCCTTTAACCCTTGACCTTTAACCCTTGACCTTTAACCCTTCCCCTTTTTAACCTATATGTTGAATTGTTGAATTGTTGAATTGTTGAACTGTTGAACTGTTGAACTGTTGAATTGTTGAATTGTTGAATTGTTGAACTGTTGAATTGTTGAATTGTTGAATTGTTGAATTGTTGAATTGTTGAATTGTTGAATTGTTGAATTGTTGAATTGTTGAATTGTCAGTCACTCTTATCACAGTCTGCTGAATTGTTGAACTGTCATTCATTCCTCCCTTAACTCTGACTTTTCTGCTTTAACCCTTCCCCTTTTTTTAGAAATCAACCACAATCCTATGAACGTAATCAGTCCGTTGTAGATCAATAACTCATAGCCGATTTTAAACTGGCCGAAAACCTGCTGTGATATTTCTTTGATTCCGGCGATGGAAGCATCTGAAAATTTGAGTTGCTTTTGGTACCATTCGATATTGTTTATAAAATCAATCCCCAATATCAGCAAGGGGGACAATATACATACCCAAAGTACCCAGGACTCATTTACTTTCCTTTTAGTCAGTATTCCAAAAGCGAATAATCCCAATAAAGGGCCGTAAGTAAAGCCGGCAACCTTTAAAATAACGTCGATAATGGATTTGTTGTCTATCCATTTGAATGTCATGACCAGCACTAAAAAAACAAGGGCGAATGAAAGGTGCACCCACTGACGGGTTTTCCGTTTGTCGGCTTCGGTAAGTCCCGGTTGGCGTTGAATGCCCAGTATATCAATACAAAACGAAGACGTCAGGGCAGTCAGGGCGCCATCTGCGCTGGGAAATAAAGCCGAGATAAGGCCGATGATAAATATGATAGCAGTGACCGAAGGCATATAATTTAATGCAATCGTGGGAAATAAATCATCCGAATGGACCTGTATATTGTTTTTTTGTGCAAACAGATACAATAAACCTCCCATGAAAAGAAATAAAAAATTAACGATACACAGGATGATACTGAAAGTGAGCATGTTTTTTTGCGAATCCCGGAGGGTGCGTACACTGATATTTTTTTGCATCATTTCCTGATCCAGGCCGGTCATCGTGATAGCAATAAACATGCCTCCCAGTAAATGTTTCAACCAGTGGGATGGGCTGTTGGGGTCACTGTTAAATATGCGCGTTAGATTGGCTTGTTTCAATTCTGACATGACTTCGGAATATCCAAGACCAAGGTTGTTCAGCAAATAACCAATACAAATCAACAACCCCAGAATCATAAAAGTAGTCTGCAATGTATCGGTAAACACAATTGTTTTTACCCCTCCTTCAATCGTATACAGCAGGATCATCAATAAAATCACGAAGGTGGTCACCACAAAAGGAATCCCCAGCGGTTGTAAAATGAAAAGGTGCAATACATTAATGACTAAAAACAATCGGGCGGTGGCTCCCAAAATGCGGGAAATGATAAAAAACAAAGCGCCTGATTTGTAGCTGTTCATGCCAAAACGTTGCTGCAAATATTTATAGATGGAGGTGACTTCCAATTTATAATAAAGCGGAAGCAATACATATCCGATCACCAGGTACCCAAATAGATAACCGATCACCACCTGGAAGTATCCAAATCCCGCTCCGCTGACAGTACCCGGAACAGATACAAAGGTCACCCCGGATAAAGAAGTTCCGATCATTCCAAAAGCCACCAATACCCAATTGGAATTTTTATTGCCTATAAAGAATGAATCGTTCGTGGAGTTTTTGGAGGTGTACCAGGCTACACCCAAGAGGACCAAAAAGTAAATAAATACAATAGATAATAGCAGGACTGAAGACATCATGGATTTGAAAAAATAACAGCTCCTAAGATATTGCTTTTTATCTTTCTCTGATTTTAACTTGGTATTTTTGCAGCAATAATTAGCGAATAAGAAAATTTTTTTTTAGATATGATCGAACGCATCACAGAACAACCATCTAACTATCGTCACCTGGAACATATGACCGTGACGGAATTGTTGAACCATATCAATCGGGAAGATAAATCAGTGCCGCTCGCCGTTGAAAAAACCATCCCACAGATCAGCGCTTTGGTAGAAATCATTGTGGAAAAGATGAAAGCGGGTGGTAGATTGTTTTATATCGGTGCGGGTACCAGTGGCCGCCTCGGCATCCTCGATGCATCGGAATGCCCGCCTACCTATGGCGTACCGTTTGACCTGGTGATTGGCCTCATCGCCGGAGGTGACGTGGCGATCCGGCGGTCCGTAGAGCATGCCGAAGACGACCCTAAACAAGCCTGGCTGGATTTGCTGTCATTCGGAATATCGGATAAGGATGTAGTCATTGGCATTGCCGCTTCAGGCACGACGCCTTATGTCATTTATGGTTTGGATGACTGCAACCAACATGGAATCGTCACCGGTTGTATTACCTGTAATCCCGGATCCCCATTGGAACAAAGGGCCGGTTATCCGGTGGTCGCCGTCGTAGGCCCTGAATTTGTAACGGGGAGTACCCGGATGAAATCGGGGACCGCACAAAAACTGATCCTCAACATGATCAGCACTTCCGTGATGATCCGACTCGGAAGGGTCAAGGACAATAAAATGGTCGACATGAAAATGACGAATGACAAACTGCGTGATCGGGGTGCTAATATGATTGTCCAAAAATTAAACGTGAGCTATGAAGAAGCCAGGGAACTGTTAAAGATCTATGGAAGTGTAAGGGAAGTACTCGATGCAAAGGAGTAAAAAAATCAAAGACGATTGCCGATACTCCAGGGTATTTTAAAATTTACTCTTATCTTTTTCCCTTAAAGTTTTTTCAAATACATCGCGGTCAAAATAATATTCCTTTTCCCCTTCGCTTAATGGTTTGGAGGTGTCCAGTTCAAGATCATCCTCTTCTTTAATACTATAACTGCGCATGATATAGGCCACCAAGATCCCGACCAGGCCTCCGAATAAATGGCTTTCCCAGGAAATGCCCGGTTGATTGGGCAGGATGCCAAACATCATACCACTGTATAATATGGTCACGATCAGCAATAAGATGATGGATTTAAGGTCCCGTCGGAATATACCATTCCAGAATATAAAAGCCACCAGTCCATAAATTACCCCGCTGGCGCCTATATGTACCGCAGATCCGCGGGCAAACAACCATACCGCCAGGCCGCAGAGCAGGTGAATCAAAACATAACTGACCCAGGCGATCTTCCGGTAAAAATAGAATAACATCATGCCCAATACCGCCATAGGGGCACTGTTGGAGATCAGGTGGGCCCAGTCACCATGCATAAATGGGGCAGTCAATATCCCCTTGATACTTCCGTTGTACCTTGGAATGATCCCCCAATGACTGGTATTAAAAAAAGGCAAAGCCTGGATAAAAAATCCTATCCACATCGCTACCAGAATATATAAGGTATTGCGAATACTATTCCCGATCCTGGACATTTTCATGGAGTAAATTAAAGATAAATCCGGGCCATATTCAAAATCTGATCGACAAATGATTCATCGTCAACGGCAGAAATCAGGATAGGATTTTAACCATATCCATCATGTCGGAACTGATTTCCTGGTTGTGTTTACAAGCCTTACTGAATGGGGTAAATTCAATACGGTCGTGGATCTGTCCAACCATAACGCCTTTTTTACCATCTCTCAGGGCTCTTACTGCTTCCATTCCCAGCCTGGAGCCAAGCACCCGGTCAAAACAAGAGGGCCTGCCACCGCGTTGCAGATGCCCCAAGACGGTAACCCGCATATCATAGTGTTTAAACTTTTGTTTTACCATGTCAGCTATTTCAAATGCGCCGCCCATTTTTTCACCTTCCGCCACCACGACAATACTCGAAGACTTTTTCCGCTTATAATTCTGGGCTAATGTTTTTATCAGTTCATCGATATTAGTTCTCTCTTCCGGGATGAGCACTGCCTCTGCGCCAGAGGCGATACCACTTCTCAAAGCAATAAATCCTGCATCCCTGCCCATCACTTCCACAAAAAACAATCGGTTGTGTGAATTGGCCGTATCCTTGATATTGTCGATGCAGGTCATGGCAGTATTTACAGCGGTATCATATCCCAGGGTAAAATCCGAACCAAACAAATCATTATCAATAGTGCCGGGAACTCCTACAATGTTTACCGGAAACTCATCACCGAATACCGAGGCTCCACTAAACGTACCATCACCACCTATGGCCACTAAACCCTCTATCTCAAATTTTTTGAGTTGTTCAAATGCTTTTTTCCTTCCTATAGTAGTCCTGAATTTTTCGCTCCTTGCCGATTGAAGGATCGTGCCTCCTAACTGCATAATATTGCTGACATCCCGGGATTTCATTTTATAAATAGTGCCCCGGATCATACCGGAATATCCGCGCTGAATGCCAAATACTTCCAAATTGTAATACAAGGCAGTTCTCACAACGGCACGGATGCAGGCGTTCATTCCCGGTGCATCTCCTCCGGAAGTAAATACTCCGATTCTTTTCATGGTTTATAAATATCTTCTGCGTATCAATCTGATGAATTCGACGGCTTTTTCTTTTCGGTCGTCATGATCCCATTTATAGTGGATAGCAGGACCGCGACCTAATAGATCCTGAGCTTCCTCGTAGAACTTAAAATTATTCAGGTCGGTGACAATTTGCTCAAACAATTGTTTTTGTCCCCCGAATAAAGTGTGGATAATTTCCATTCGGTCGTTGATACCAATGGCGCGGTTGATATCTCTCAACGGCAAGTCGTGCAATTTATCCGACAGTTCAGAACCTTTTCTGATATCAAACAACTCAAGAATGGAAGCTGGAATAGAATTTAATTTCGAATGGACAGGATTATTATCTGCCATCGGAGTTATTTCTTCCTTAGGCGGAACAGAGGCTATCACCAACGGTTCAGGCACTGGAATTTCTATAACCGGAGCTGCAATTTCCGGTTCGATCTTTACTTCCTGGGGTTCAAATTTGAATTCCAGTATTTTTTGATTGGCTTCCCTCTCCTGCAGTGACTGGGTGATAGACTCTTTGGTTTTTATCACCGGCAAAGCAGGGGCGGCGCTTTCCAGGAAAACATCATATAAGTCCCTCAGATAGTTTAATATCAGGTCCCTTTCCAGAGCGCTGAGCTGAGGATGTGATTCAAGGGTATTGATCATGGCCTGAAGCCTGGCTAAGATTGATTTTGCTTTAATAAGGTCCATTTGCTACTTGGCTGGAGGTGCAAATTTATGGTTTTTGAATTAAACAGCTCCGAAGTTCGACTGCTCCTCCTGTTTTACCAACAAAATATAAAAGCCCCGGTTTTGTAATTTCTAAATACCATTATAAACGGTAAAACAGGGCTGAATCCCCCGATAAATGGATATGGAATAGATGGTGGAAGGATAATTTGCACGACAATAATTCGAGACGGGTATGCCGGTGTCAAAAGTTGAACATGTACCTTTACGTCCGATGTTTCTTGAGCCTCATTTTAAAGGCCAGCGCAGTGGCTGGATTGAAGTTATTTGCGGATCGATGTTTTCCGGAAAAACGGAAGAGCTCATACGCCGGATCAAGAGGGCTAAGATTGCCAATCAAAAGGTGGTTATTTTTAAGCCTTCAACCGATGTGCGGTACGATGAAAAACAAGTGGTCTCCCATGATCAGAACATCATTGAATCTGTGCCACTTAAGTCTTCCAGGGAAATATTGAAGTATGCTGCTGGAATGGAGGTGATCGGCATCGATGAGGCCCAGTTTTTTGATCCTGATCTGACGGAGGTATGTCAGCAGATTGCACTGCGGGGAATTCGGGTCATCGCCGCCGGATTGGATATGGATTATCTTGGAAGGCCTTTTGGCCCTGTACCCCACCTGTTGGCTATAGCAGAATACATCACCAAAGTACATGCCATTTGCCCGCATTGCGGCAATCTCGCTACCCACTCATACCGATTGACTGAAGAGACCGATACCGTGGTACTAGGCGAAAAAGATAAATATGAACCCCGTTGTCGTACTTGTTATCACATGGGGAATATCTTAAATTTTCAAAGAGAGCGGTAAGAATAAGTCCGGGCTTCGACTATTTCCTAACTTTGCGGCTCAACCTGAAACGATGTCTAAAATCCGTATTAGATCTGCCCTGGTCTCCGTATTCCACAAAAACGGTTTAGATGACATCCTTCATTTAATGGCTAAACTGGACATAAATCTTTATTCCACCGGAGGTACGCACCAGTTTATTCAAAGCCTCGGTTTAGAAGTAGTCAGTGTGGAAGAATTGACGGGCTTTGCCTCCATCCTGGATGGTCGCGTAAAAACACTGCACCCAAAAGTTTTTGGCGGGATTTTGGCCCGTCGGGATGAAGGTCATCTGGCCCAGTTGGAGGCCCAGGAAATCCCTGAAATCGATCTGGTCATAGTCGATTTGTATCCTTTTGAAAAAACAGTTCAATCCACCACCAATGAAGCGGAAATTATAGAAAAAATTGATGTCGGTGGAATATCGCTGGTCCGGGCAGCCGCAAAAAATTATAAAGATGTGCTCATCGTACCTTCTCAATCGGATTATGCCTTTCTGTATCAATTGTTGTTGTCCAAAGAAGGGTATAGTGAGTTAGAAGACCGTCAATACCTGGCATCCCGGGCTTTCCAGGTCTCTTCACATTACGACACCCAGATTTTTAACTATTTTAACCGGGAAGAAAAAATTAAATCATTCGCCGAGTCAGCACCCCTTGACCGGACCTTGCGGTACGGTGAAAACCCACACCAATCCGCTGCTTTTTATGGACAATTGGATACGTTGTTAGTTCAATTACAGGGTAAAGAGCTTTCGTTTAACAACCTGGTGGATGTTGATGCCGCGGTCTGGCTGATGAAGGACATGGATGATTTTGGTACCAGCGTCGCCATCCTTAAACATACCAATGTCTGCGGTATAGCCAGCAGGGCTACCCTGTTACAAGCCTGGGAAGGTGCACTTGCCGGCGACCCGGTATCCGCCTTCGGAGGGGTGATTATTGCCAACAAGACTGTTGATCAGGCAACTGCTTTGGCCATAGACCAATTGTTTTACGAAGTACTTATTGCACCGGATTTTGATCTGGATGCCTTAAAGATTTTACAAAAAAAGAAAAACCGGATAGTATTAAAGTTAAAACACTACCCGGATGAAAAATGGACTTATAAAAATTTACTCCAGGGCGTGATCCGGCAGGAAAGGGATAATATCCTGACCACTACAGAACATTTAAAACTGGTAACTACCGACCAGGCCAGTGAACAACAACTCACGGACCTGATTTATGCTAACCGGATCGTCAAACACCTGAAGTCCAACGCCATCACCCTGGTGAAGAATAAGCAGTTGATTGGAATGGGATGTGGCCAAACTTCGCGGGTTGATGCTTTACACCAAGCTATCCATAAAGCCAGGCAATTTGGCTTTGAGGGACAACTTCCCGGCGCATCGTTGGCCTCAGAAGCTTTTTTTCCTTTTGCAGACTGTGTGGAAATCGCACACCAGGAGGGAATACAGGCGGTCATTCAACCGGGTGGATCGGTAAAAGACCAGGACAGTATAACCTATTGTCTTCAGCACAATATGGTGATGTACCTGACCGGTATCCGGCACTTTAAGCATTAAGACATGACATATTGTCTTTGTATTGATATTGGAAATAGTTTGGAAAAATTAGCGGTTTTCAGCCCGAATCGAATGGTCTTCAAACTCAGTAAGCCGGCAATCACCCTCAGCCAATATAAATCGGTATTCAAAAAATATCCTATTGGGTTTAGTATATTAAGTCAGGTAAAACCGGTTAAGCTCGGGGTAAAAAATTATTTAAAAAAACAATCTCAGTACCTCGAAATGTCCCCCGAATTGCGTCTGCCGGTGGTCAACCGATATCATACTCCGTCTACTTTAGGCAAGGACCGGCTCGCAGCGGTTTCGGGCGCTGTGCGTTTATATCCTGGCAATCCACTTTTAGTCATAGGTATAGGTACTTGTATTACCTATGATTTTGTCCGGGTTGACAGCACTTATGTAGGTGGTACGATTTCCCCGGGGTTAGATATGAGATTAAAATCCATGCATCAGTTTACGGCCGGGTTGCCTTTAGTAGAAATCAATTTAAAAGCATCCTGGACGGGGAAGACTACACGGGATGCGATGCAGTCTGGTGCCTTTTGGGGAATGTTTATGGAATTGGAAGGAATTATTACCCGTTACCGCAAGGACAATAAGGGTTTACGGGTCGTTCTATCAGGCGGAGGGGCAGATTTTTATAAAAATAAACTCAAAAAACCGATATTTGCGCACCCAAATCTGGTTTTACGTGGGTTAAAAGAGATTTTATTACTAAATGTATCGAATTCTTAGTCTAGTTGGTTTTCTTTTTTGGTTTACGTGTGATTACCAACTGGTAGCTCAGGAAAAGCCTAGAGAATATTCTCCTTATTCACGGTTGGGTATTGGAGATCTTACGGATCCTAATTTTTCCGCCTTGAGCCAATTGGGGGGTATCGCAGCAGGGTTTAACGATAAAAATATTTTAAATTTTAGTAACCCAGCCGCACTGGGCTCTCTTCGGAATACGGCTTTTGAAGCAGGGGTAAGCGCAAAATTTACTAACTTAAAAAACAATGATCTGAGTAAATCATTTTTTGGCGGCGGCCTGGATTACCTGGCTTTAGGCGTTCCGGTTTATAACCCGATCAATGAAGCACTGGATCGGATTGACCGGAAATTTCACTGGGGTATGTTATTTGCCCTTAAACCATACAGCCACGTGGGTTATGATATTGCGCAGATCGATAGTATATCGGGCACCGGAAGATACAAGCGCAGTTACACCGGTAGTGGGGGAACCTATGAATTTAAATGGTCCAATGGCATTGAATACCGCAAGTTTTCTGCTGGTTTGAGTTTGGGTTATTTATTTGGCAAAATGTCTTACCGCCGTGACCTCGACCTGCTTTCTGTTGTACTGCCCTATAGCACGATATTTTTGGATGAGATTTCTATGAATGGATTTAAATGGAACCTGGGTATCCAATATAAAATCAACCTTAGCAAATTGAAGGAAGGTGAACTGGAGTCGGACAAAACCTTATCAATAGGTCTTTATGGTCAATCCAGTCAGTCCTTTAGCACGTTAAGCGATCATGTTTACAGGAGACAATTAATAGTCAGCGCTCAGGTCGGAGTGATCGATACCGTGAGGAATGAAATCAATCTCGAAGGTTCCGGTACTTTGCCGGGAGAATTACATCTTGGTTTTTATTACAACCAGAGATACAAATTTCAATTCGGAGGTCAACTGAGCCTGGTTTCCTGGTCAAATTATAAGAATACTGCAAAACCGGAAATACTTAAAAACTCATCCAATTTATCCCTGGGGCTGGCCTATTGCCCGGATATCGAATCTCTGAATAATTTGTTAAAAAGAACTACCTATAGATTAGGTGTTAAAATCGGGAATGACCCCAGAAGTTTTAACGATACCCAGTTAAAAAATTTTGCTGTAACTTTTGGACTTGGAGTACCGTTTGTATTTCAAAGAAAAGTGTCTTTTGCTAACTTGGGCATCGAAATGGGGAGTTTGGGAATACAGGATAAATTGAAAAGCAATTATGTTCAGCTTAAACTGGGATTCACCCTCAACGATGACGAATGGTTTTTAAAAAGAAAATACAATTAACTCATTTAATAAATTAACCTTACTTCACATGAAAAACTCATCCTTCGCGCTCTTTTTGGTTTGGTTGGTTTCCTCGTCCTTATCCCTGACATTGGATGCCCAATGTGTTACCTGGCTCAATTCTCCCAAAAAAGATGAAGCAGAAACTGCCCATACCCTATACCGGGACGCACTTAAAGCGGGTAAAATTTTGGATGCCATGCCCAATTGGGAAAAAGCGTATAGTATAGCACCGGCTGCAGACGGACTCCGGGATTGGCATTATTCAGATGGAATTACGATCTATAAAGCAATTTTTGAAAAAGAAACAGATCCGGCCAAAAAGCAGGCAGCATTAAATAAAATAAATGAATTATATGCCGGAATGAAGGAATGTTATAAAGCAAAAGTTATTAAGGTCAACAATTGCAATTCGGAAGATTGTGTCAATAAAAAACTCGGTGACATCAGTGCCCAGCAAGCTACTGATATGTATTATTCTCTTCGTTCCCCTTACCCGGAAGTATTAAAAATATTGGCAGATGCGGTGACCTTGAGTGGCACAGATGCTTTATATACCGTCTTTGTGCCTTATGCCGATATTGCCGTTTATCAGTTTTTGAATAAAGAATTATCCAAGGAAGATGCCCGTGCAATTTATCAAAAGTTAAATGAGATAGCAGAATTCAATATAACAAAAAATAAAAGATATGGAAATTATTATAAGGATGCCTTGGCGTATTCTAATGCTAAATTCCTTGAGATTGAAGACTTTATTTTTGATTGTGAATATTTTAAGGAAAAACTCATCCCGGATTATCGGAAGGACCCAGAAAACCATGAATTGATCAAAACCATTTTTAATAAGCTATCTTCCAAAGGGTGTACTGATAAGGACTCACTGATGGTTGAATTGAAGGATAAATTTGAAAAAATTGTTGCGGAAGAAAACGCCAGGCGTAAAGCTGAATACGAAGCTTCCAATCCAATCTATATGGCAAAAAAATTAATTGACGAGGGTAATTTTGAAGGGGCTATAGAAAAATACAAAGACGCCATTGATTCCGCACACACCAATGAAGATAAAGGGGAGTTGGTTCTTTCTATCGCATCCCTGCAATTCAGAAAACTGGGTCAGACCAATAATGCCCGCGAAAGTGCAAGAAGGGCCGCCAACCTGAAACCAAACTGGGGAGCACCTTACCTCCTGATCGGCGATATGTATGTCTCCGGAGCCCGCAACTGTGACGACGATTGGGGATCAAGATTGGCGGTGATAGCCGCTATCGATAAATACCAATATGCCAGAAGTATTGATCCTTCTATGGCGTCAGATGCAAATGATCGGATTGACAGAATTTCCAGCGCGTTGCCGGAAAAAGAGGATGGATTTATGCGACAAGTAAAAGAAGGCCAGACGCTGACTGTACCTTGTTGGATTGGGGAAAGTGTAAAAGTCAGGTTCAAAACTTAAGACAATTCCTTACACCAAAATATTTACAAGCCTCATCTACTTAGATGGGGCTTGTGTATTTTTATAGCCCGGAATCCATTGTTTGGACTCTCTAATGCCCACGAATAATGAAAAATTTTTTGTTTTATGTATCGGTTTTCTGGATAGGCTGTTCTCCAAAGACTACAATTCCTGCCCCGGCACCATCAATTCCGCAACCCGGTACAACCGTGGTTGATCATAGTGTTTTAAGCCCTTGTCCCAACTGGTTGACACTTCAGAATCAGGATGATATTACCAATGAATACATCATCTATCGGGACGCCATCAAAGCAGGCAAATTTAGCAAAGCATTTGAGGGATGGAAAAAAGTATATGCGGTTGCCCCAGCGGCGGATGGCAAACGGACTACTGTCTTTGACGATGGAATAAGGATATATACCCATTTGTTTAACCAGGAGACGGATACGACGAAGAAAAAAGAATGGGTCCAAAAAGTATTGGACCTTTATGAACAAAGTGGGTCCTGTTACCCCCAGGGCGCAAACGTCGATGCCCAAAAAGCTTTTCAGTATTATTATTCTTTTCCGGGATATGCCGCGGATGATGAGATCTTCTTTTTGTTCAAAAAGGCACTGGATCAAGACAGCCTTGATACCGATTATTTTGTACTCAACCCTTTTACTGCCTTATTGGTACAACAATTTCTGGATAATAAAATAACCCTGGCAACAGCACAACACTATACCAGGCTGACGACTGATATTCTGAACAAAGGCTTAAAAAATTGTAAAACACCCAAAGAATGTGAGCCCTGGAAACTGATCAACGACTATGTACCTGCCCGTCTTGCCGACCTGGAAGGGGTTGAAAGTTTTTACGATTGTGCCTATTACAAAAACAAATATTTTAAAGATTTCCAGGCTGCACCTTCCGATTGTGAAGCCATCAATACGATCTATGGACGTTTACGCTGGGCTCAATGTCCTGATACCGATCAGGGTTTAATAGCCGTGAGGGCTGCCCGTGATGAATATTGCCGAAAACCGGTGGAAATAAAAGAAACCACCTTGAGTAAAGCGATTGACGCTTTAAATGAAGGCAAATACCGGGAATCCATTGAGCTGTTCAAAAACGCGATAGATGAGACAGAAGACAGGTCGCGGAAAGCAGAACTGGACTTGATTATTTCCAAAATTTATTACGGCAACCTGCGCAATTTTCCTGAATCCCGTAGATGGGCCTTACAAGCTGCTTCCAACAAGTCGGGATGGGGGCAGCCCTATGTCCTGATTGGCAAACTCTATGCTTCCAGCGGCCCCTTGTGTGGGCCGGGCAGGGGATATGACAGTCAACAGGTCGTCTGGCCGGCAATCGATAAGTGGAACCAGGCCAAATCCATTGACCCATCTGTCACGGCAGAGGTGAATAAACTAATCAATGAATACCTCCAGTATATGCCTACAAAAGAGGATTTACACATGCGGTCTATCACTGAAGGAGAGACCATTCGGATCGGATGTTGGATCAACGAGACGACAAAAACCAGGACAATTAAATAAAAGAGGAAGCCAGATAAGAATTACAGCAGCTTGTTCAGTTGAGTCCTTAATTCCTGGATAGACGGTACGCCGGAAACCCTCCAGCCGAGTTTGCCTTCTTTAAACAACATGATGGTTGGCACCGCCATGACCTGATATTTTTCACTCAGGCTTTTGTTTTTATCGATGTCGATTTTATAAATTTTGATTTTGTCATCAAATTCCTCCTTGATTTGGTCGAGTATAGGGGCCATCATTTTGCAGGGACCACACCAGACGGCATGGAAATCAATAATGACGGGCTTTGGCTGGTTGATGAGTTGTGAAAATTGCATAATAATATGTCAACGAACTAAAGTCTTGATAGGTTCTTTAAATAAATAAAGATTTTTGCACCCAAATTTTTAACAATATGAACAAATCAAATTTATGTATCCTTTTGACCTTGCTGGTATTAGCATGTCAAAATAAAAAGACCGAAACCACTATGGAAACTACTCCGGCACCTGCTCCAGTTGATACGGTCGCCGCCGCACCAACTGCCCCAACGGTCGACATCTGGGCATCCGAATTAGGGGCAAAATTAAAAGCTGAATATATAGCCAATCCAGCCAATCAGGCTGAAACGGATCAGAATACCATCCTCGAACATGCCGTAAAAAACAACATGGATGTAAAGCGTACTCCATCGGGTCTGTATTTTACTATGGAAAAAGAAGGCAGTGGCAAATCACCTAAAAAAGAAAATAATGTTGCGATTCATTACCGTGGATATTTCCTGGACGGGCGTGAGTTTGACTCCAGCTACAAAAGAAATTCCCCGTCTGAGCTCAAAGTCGGTCAATATGTACCAGGTTTTGCCGAAGGGATTCTGTTGTTGAAACCTGGTTCAAAAGTTAAGTTATTGATTCCTTCAGGCTTGGGATACGGACCTATGGGCCATCCTGCAGGGATCCCCGGAAACACCGTTTTAGGGTTTGATGTCGAGTTACTCAAAATCATAAAATAATTTCAAATTACCCGTCATACTAAAAAAGCCCGGTTTAGCATCCGGGCTTTTTTAGTTTTATCTCATGCAATTCAGCAATTCAACAATTCAGCAATTCAACAATTCAACAATTCAACAATTCAACAATTCAGCAATTCAGCAATTCAGCAATTCAGCAATTCAGCAATTCAACAATTCAGCAATTCAGCAATTCAGCAATTCAGCAATTCAGCAATTCAGCAATTCAGCAATTCAGCAATTCATTGTGCGAGGTCGAAGTCCAACTCCTCCCCAACATTCAGGAGAGCCGGATCCGGATGGGGCACATTCAAAAATTCAACATCATATCGACCAAAACTATCTTGAAATTAGGTTGATTTTTGTTGTCTGAATAGTTAACTTTACACCTTGACTTTTGAAAGACAAATTATTGCATACAAAAATTATTTTCTTGATTTTTATGAAGATCTGCCTGACCATGTTCAGAGAAAAATTGAGTGGACTTAGAATTTGATTCAAATAACCCGTCAAGTGCCAGAAAAATATTTTAAACATTTGGAAGGGATAAAAGGGCTGTATGAAATTCGGATTGAGATGGAAAGTAATAATTACAGAATTTTTTCATTCTTCGATAAAGGAAACCTGATAGTTCTTGGAAATGCATTCCAAAAAAAGACACAAAAAACACCGAAAAGAGAAATAGAAAAAGCGATTAAAATTATGGAGGAATATCAAAATGAAAAATAAAAACAATACTATAACATTGAACCAAATTTTAGATAAAAAATATGGTGTAAAAGGTCATCCAAAACGTGAAGAATGGGAGCAACAATTTGAAGCGTTCAGGCTGGGTATTCTACTGGAAGAAGCTCGAAATAAACTTGGCCTGACACAGGAAGAACTTGCTGCCAAATGTGGAACTAACAAATCCTATATTTCTAGAATTGAAAATAATGCCTCTGATATCAGACTTTCGACGCTTATGAAAATTATTCAGCAGGGACTTGGAGGACACCTAAAACTCACGCTTCAGCTCTGATGTAAAAATCCATAACATACCTAGGAACATTTGTTAATACACCATTGCGGTTCCTCTGCATTGAAATTTTTTGGGTGTCTGATCAATTCACCCTTCAACACCTCAAGCATATTGTGCAATGATCTTTTCAGCCAGCTCTTTTCCTATAGCCGACTGGGCCTCACGGGTCGATCCTCCAATATGAGGGGTAACTGAAATTTTCAAATGGTTCATCAAAGCCTGATCCGGTTGCGGTTCGTTTAAAAAAGCATCTATCCCGGCTCCACCGAGATGGCCACTGTCCAGAGCAGCAATCAGGGCTGCTTCATCGATGGTGCCACCTCTTGCGGTATTGATAATACAGGCTCCTTTTTTCATTATTTCAAATTCTTCTTTACCCAATACCGGTTTTTCCCCGGAAGGGACGTGCAAAGAAATAAAATCGGATTGGGTCAATAATTGGTTCAGGTCCACGGTATCAATAGGGACTGCCAAACTTTGATCCATTATTTTGATCTGGAGCAGGGCTGATTTGATGACCGGATCGACTGCAAGTACCTTCATCCCTATACCCAGCGCCATCTTGGCTAATTCCTGGCCTATACGTCCAAACCCCAAAATCCCCAGTATCTTGCCTTGCAGTTGAAATCCGGAGGAGTAATTTTTCTTAAGGGTATTAAAATCTGCCCCGGATGCACGGAGTTGAAAATTGGATTGCTGGACCATCCTCGCCAGGGCAAACATATGGGCGATAGCCAGTTCCGCCACAGCCCGGGATGACGCGTTGGGCGTGTTAATGACGGTGATGCCTTTGGATTTTGCATAGTCCACATCGATATTGTCCATGCCCACTCCACCCCGGGCAATGATTTTTAGGTGGGGACAAGCATCGATCAGATCCTTCCGGACTTTGGTGGCGCTTCTCACCACGATGATATCGTAGTTTTGTAAGGCTTCGGCCAGATTGGCTTGTTCAACCTTATTGGTATCCACTATAAAACCGGCAGCTTCCAAAGCGGATTTGCCATCGGCCTCGATACCGTCGTTAGCCAGGATTTTTTTATGCATGTTTCTTTTTTAAGTCTGCAAATAACGAGCTATTTGATGAGAAAAAGAAACGGGTGATCTAAACAAAACCCGGCTGACCTTTGCTTACTGAGGGGCTTTTTTGGGCAATTGGTTTTCCAATTCCTGGACCTTTTGTTTGAGCATAAGGTTCTCTTTAATCAAAGCTTCGATTTGTTTTTCTTTCAGATCCAGGGATATTTGATATTCCTTTTCTAATTCAATGGGATTGGTGCCCGGAACCGGAACGGCTTCAGGAGTCTTTTTATCCACCTCACGGGCAGAAGATCCGTTGAATACGGCAATGCCTTTAGAAAATAAATTTTTTATGTTTTGTATACCGTCCTGTCCATGATAATAAGAAGCCCCCAGGTAAGCCAGTGGAGCTAAAATGATAATGAAAAGGAAGAACCGGAAACAACCTGTGGTTTTATAGGGTTTTGACATGTTTTTTTATTTATACCTATCAAAATTAGTCCGGCACGGCAAGCGAATAAATTAAAATCTATGAATCATGGATATTATCCGACAGACCTTGTAAATCAGGAAATTTTACTCCACCCGGGAGACTGGGCTTCCTGAATTTTTAAATACTGAAAGAGCAGTTTGTTTTCAGGATGACCAAGCCCGGGATCGCGGTCCAGAATTTTAGTGACCAGGGTTTGAGCTGCTGTGAGAATAGGTAAATCGCTGGCCAGGTTGACCAGTTTGAATTCAATACCCCCACTTTGCCGGGTACCTTCCATATCCCCTGGTCCCCGGAGATCGAGGTCCACCTCTGCAATTTTAAACCCATCGGTAGTCTCACACATGGTGGATAACCTGGTCCTGGCTTGAGTGGAAAGTTTGTATCCACTCATCAACAAACAATAGGATTGATCAGCACCCCTGCCTACCCGGCCCCGGAGTTGATGCAACTGGGAAAGCCCAAACCGCTCTGCATTTTCAATCATGATCACCGCGGCATTGGGCACATCCACGCCCACCTCGATCACAGAGGTCGCCACCAAAATCTGGGTCTTACCCTCACTAAACCGCTTCATTTCGTCTTCTTTGTCCTCGGGCTTCATCCTGCCGTGGATAACCCCGATTTGGTAGCCAGGTCTGGGAAAATGTTGCAATAATCGTTCATAACCGTTCTGGAGGTCCAGGAGATCCAGCTTTTCTGATTCTTCGATCAATGGAAAAACGATATAAATCTGCCTGCCTTTGGCCAGTTGGTCTTTCATAAATTGATGGACCTGGGGACGGCTTTTTTCATAATAGTGCATGGTTTTAATGGGTTTGCGACCAGGTGGAAGTTGATCAATCACCGAGACATCCAGGTCACCGTAGTACACCATACTCAAGGTCCTTGGGATGGGGGTTGCGTCATGACCAATATATGAGGCGCCACTTCCTGGTTTTTTTGCCACAGGTTGGCTCGTTGTGCTACACCAAATCGATGCTGCTCGTCAATCACAGCCAGTCCAAGATTTTGAAACTGGACCGGATCTTCGAGCAAGGCATGGGTTCCTATCAATATCTTTATTTCACCTTGATGAACCAACCGGAGTAATTCTTTCCTTTTGGCCCCTTTGATATTGCCGGTAAGTAATCCAATAGGCAGGCCCAACCCTTTAAGCGCTTTGGAGACAGAAGCCAGATGTTGCAATGCAAGGATTTCCGTTGGGGCCATGATACATCCCTGATAACCATTGTCAATGGCCAAAAGAATTACCATTAAGGCTACAATGGTTTTGCCAGACCCAACGTCCCCTTGCAATAATCGGTTCATCTGAGAACCGGAAGCCGTATCGTGGCGGATTTCTTTAATTACCCTTTTTTGAGCCTCAGTCAGCTCAAATTGGAGGTTCAAACGGTAAAAATCATTAAAAAAATTACCTACACGGGAAAATACCGGCCCCTTGACATGCTCTTTGCGAAACGTCTTAGACGAGAGTACCTTCAATTGCTGAAAAAAAAGTTCTTCAAACTTTAACCGGTAACTGGCCATAGCCAACTGCTCGGGGTTCTGTGGCAGATGGATATGCTTGAGCGCATCATACCGGTCAATCAGGCGCATAGCTTTAATCAGGTAATCCGGCAGGTTTTCGGGGATACTGGAGCGGTGCAAATGCTCAAGCAGGTGCAGGATACATTTCCTTCTGGTTTTATTGTCCAGCCCTTTTTGGTTCAGTTTCTCCGTGCTGCTGTAGATGGGCTCAAGCCCAGGATGCCGGCTCATTTCGGTCACCAGTTCCATCTCAGGATGAGCCATGGAAAAAGAATGTCCTGCATTGGATATTTTCCCAAATACCAGATACTCCTGCCCGGGTTTTAGGCTTTGTTCGAGCCAGTTGGCACCCTGGAACCAGATCAGTTGAAGGATCCCTGTACCGTCCTGTAAACTGGCTTTTACCCTTCGTTGGAATTTTGAACCGGAAAAATTTAAAGCGGATAATTTTCCTTTGACCTGGACCGGTTGACCTTCATTTCTAATCTGACCGATGGGAACAATGATGGATCGGTCGATATGCCGGAAAGGAAAAGTAAACAACAAATCCTGAAAGGTAAATACCCCCAATTCCGTCTTAAGCAAATCGGCTTTTACAGGTCCTACGCCTTTTAAATATTCAATTGGACTTTTTAAATAATCAGGCCGCTGCTGCACTTTTTGATTTAAAAATACAAGCTTAAAGATAGTTTAAATCGGGACGGTGATTTGCTTCGTTGGCGTGTGTATGACAAATTGCAGGTTTTTGGATTTTTTTACAAGAACTGGAAGCCCGCCTGTCGGCGGACAGGGTTTGAAACCTCATTAAACCAGGTAAAAACCCTGTCCGTATTGGCCAGGCGGGCTTCCAGGTCTCGTTTTATTCAAATTCTTTAAACCTGCAATTTGTCATATACCCTCGTTGGTATGAATTTATACATCCGTTACAATACACCTATCTTTGTAGC
>Ga0163150_10004462_pt1 | contig 18693 bp, 34 predicted proteins | sample OliLakLV19P2IB_FD_148628 | JGI IMG/M metagenome (GOLD analysis project Ga0163150, IMG submission 148628) | Freshwater microbial mat bacterial communities from Lake Vanda, McMurdo Dry Valleys, Antarctica - Oligotrophic Lake LV.19.P2.IB | ecosystem: Environmental > Aquatic > Freshwater > Lake >...
CCATGTATGCGGCTTGCTCATGGCGTCTCCTCGCGGGTGGTGTCCAAGACGGCAAGGGCGAGGCACGGGGCACAACGCTCACCGGACTCGGCATCGAAGTCTTCGATGTAGTTCGGGTCAAGGCAGCGGTCCGGCACGGGCGGGAACTCGTCTGCCCAGCGGGACGCTTCGCAGCCCGGTTGGGCGATGGTTGTCAGCGCCATTCGCAGCGCCTCTACGTCTGGTTTGGTGTCGGGTGTGGGGGTGGCGCGGGTGGCTAGGGCGGCGTCCGACAGGTCGCCCAGTACGAGGCCGAGGTCACAGTCACAGGACTCGCCGTGGGCGTCGCGGTGCTTGTCGGACTCGGCGAGGACCAGTTCCCGCAGTCGGGTGTCGGGGTTGGCCCAACGGGCGGGTTTGATAAGAAAACCCGTCCGCGCGTCCCAGCGAGCGCCGCATCCGTGGCACACGAAGTACGGGTCGTCCCCATCGAAACGCCTGTCGTGGACGTGCGGTAGCCTCTCGCAGTCGGGTACGGGTAGCTGGGTCATCGGCTCGCTCACGGCATCTCCTCAACGTTGGCGTCTAGGTCGGCGAGGGCTTCGCGGAGGGCGTCCATCGCGGGGATGGGCACGAGATAGTCGACGCACTCGCCGTCAAACCCGCCGTCCTCGAACTCTGCCGCGTCCCACGCCTTCTGTGCCGCCTCAGCTACGCGCCACAGGGGTTCGGCTAGGTTGACGGCGACCACGATGGCTCGGGCGTCGGCGGTCCAGCGGGTGGTGGTGTCGGGCGTGTAGTCCTCGCGTGTCGATGGAAAGTTGCCGTGGACCTGCGCCGTGTCGGACGTGATGTACCAGTGCGGCTTGGTCTTGGTGCCTGTTTGCCGCCACGGTCCGGGTGTCCTCGCGGCCAGCGCCGCTGCGACTTCGGCGGGGGTCATGGCGCGACCTTCAGGATCCACTTGCGCGGGTAGGTAACGATGATGTACTGGCCCCTGTAGTCGTCGGGCGTGTTCCAGCCCCCGTCGTAATCCCACGTCGAGCCGGTTACGAACCGGCCGCGGGGATTGGGCTTGCCGGACCGATCGACATAGACGGCTCGATCGAGCCAGAAGCTGCCATACCCGGGTTCGATGACGAGGACGTTCATGGCATCTCCTCCTGATCCGTTGGTGGCGGGGTCATCCGCGGGCCGCCGTATTCGATGGATACCCGCACCACGCCCGCCGAGAGCGGGGCCAGGCGGCGGAACGCGGCGGGCGATAGGTCGAGCAGCGTCGGGTCGCCGTGCCGCTCTCCGCAGGCGCACCAATCCGAAAGCACGACCCGGACACAGGCGTCGGCGCAGACTGTCACCCGCTGGCCGCGCCAGTCCTCGCCGAGCACATCGCGGAGGACAGGCCCGGCGGCGGCGTACAGGCCGGGGCCATCGTCGAACCAGGTCGCCCAGCCTCCGAGCAGGACGGTCCCGATCTCGCCTTCGACCATCGCGCCGAGCGCTTCGGTGCGGGCCTGTTCGGGGGTTGGGACGCCGGCGTTTCGCGAAGCCACGGCCACGACGGCCGCCTCCCCGACGTGCGGCGTCCCGCGAAGCCCAGGTCCGATGAAACCGGCCACAGAGCCGGGGACCTGAGCTTCGCTAGAGGCCGCGATGACGTTGATCGCAACGAAGGCGACGAGCGCCCAGAAGGCTAGGCAGACGACGAGCGTGAGCAGGCAGCCGATGCGCCTCATCGCAGTCCCGCCGCTTCGGCTTCGAGGCACTCGGGGCACTGGCGAGAGTGCGACAGCGAGACTCCGTAGTGCCTTACCGGGTGGTTGAAGGTGACGCTGACGGGCAACTGCAACGAGGCGAGGTACGGGTCCGCCGGCAGCACGTCCTCGGGCTCGGCCATCTCGCGGCCTCGGCGGTAGCCCAGCGCGACGCCAGCGACAGCGAGCAGGGCGGCGGCCAGGACGGCGGCGGTGAGACAGCGGGTCATGCGGGTTGGTCCATTCGCAGCTGCGAGCGCCACGCGTCCCACGCTCGGGAGACGGCCCCGGATCCGGGGAACAGGTCCACAAGCTCGTCGTCAGACGTCATTCCGGCGAGCTCGAACAGCCATTCGCAGAACCCGACTGGCTTGGCTCCCGAGACGCCGCGCCGGAGCGTGACGTTGGCGCTCACGAAGTCACGGACCGTAGCCTCCTGGCGAGTCCGCTTGCGCGGCAGCGGCCGGAAGATGACCGGCTCCCAGCAATAACCGGGGTTGACTCCGGGCTTGTAGATGGCGAACGGCTTGACCCACGCGCCGAGCCGAGACTCGGGCGGACACAACGGCAACACGTCGCGCAGGGCGACGCTCGACGTCGAGAGCGCCCAGCCATCGAACTCCCCGAGATGCGCGATAAGGAGCGGCAGGTTGACCTCTCGGGCATCCGGGCCGTAGTGCTTCCGGGCCTGACCCGGGTAGGGCGGGTCAGCGTAGGCGAACCTCACGGCTCGTCTCCGGACGTGGCGACGGCAGCGCGACGAACGTACGCCTCCAGGAGCGTCCGGAAGTTCGGATCGGCTGCGACCCGCGCCGTCGTCAGGGGTTCAGGTCGGTTCGGGTCCAGTACCTCGGCTAACAGTTCCCGCTCGTTGTCATCGAGCGGCCAAGGCACGAGGCAGTACGGCGTCACGACTCGCCTCTCAGGTTCGCCTCGGTGCCAGCGGGTCATCGTCGGCTCTCCGTGAGGTCTGATAGCAACCAGGGCTGCCCGGCCGCTTCGACGCGATCGCGGCAAAGTTGATGGTCTGAGCAACGGTCGATGCGCTCGAACCGGGCGTCCTCGGCGTAGCAGGCGAGGCCAGAGCGGACGTCGGGTGCGATGACGGCGCACAGGTCGCAGGCCAGATGGGCGGTGGGGCTGCCGTAGACGGTGGTCATGACGCCAGCCCCAACGTTTCCTGTGCGCATCGTTCGGCCGCCCGCTCGCACCACTTCTCCTCGGCCTCGATGCCGATGGCGCGATGGCCCAGCATCTTGGCGGCGACAAGCGTCGAGCCGCTGCCGAGGAACGGGTCAACGATCAGAGACTCGGCCTCACGTGTGGACTCCTTGATGAGCCGCGCAAGTAAGGCGACGGGCTTCTCCGCAGGGTGGCCGTTCGGCTTGTAAGACGCCCACTTGTACGTCATCACGTCGGGTATCCCACGATCCTCGATGCTGAACTCGGGACCGGGCAGCAGGGCAACCATCTCGTACGCTGGGCGAAGACCGACTGGCCCGCCTGGCCCTATCCAGTCCTTGTGCCATACGAGAGCAGAAGCCAACGACCACTCGGCATCCAGAGCCGCCTTCATCACGACCGGCAACGACCGCCAGTTGCAGAACGTCCACATGGCCCCGGTCGGCTTCAGCAGCCGCTTGGACATCGCGTACCAGTCCCGGAACCAGCGGGAAGAGTTCATCATGTCGCCCCAACCACCGGCCTTGGTCGCCAGGTTCCCGGCGCTCACGGCTCCGATGACGTAGGGCGGATCTGTGACAACGAGGTCGATTGACGATCCCCGGATGGTCGGCAGGATGTCCAGCGCGTCGCCGTGGTAGATGGTCACGAGGTCGTCGCTGTAGTACGGCGTCACGACGCCAGCACCTTTCGCTCGCGCTGGTAGTCCATCTCACTGATCCGTCCGGCCCTGAAGTCCTCGCTCAGCTTCTCCCGAGCGCGTCGTACTTCGTCGCTTCTGTCCTTTGGACCGTTCTTCGCTGCGCGCGCACGCTCGACGGGAGGTACGGACGGTTCGGTAGGAACGGACGGACGGACGGTAGGAACGGAAGTCGTGGTATCCGCGTCGCTACCGCGCGGTAGGTCCGTGGTATCCGCATCACGTTTCGCGTTGTACCGCGTCCACCTGCCGCGGCTCTTGTCGCGCCTCTCGCGGGCCGGATCGAACCATCCGCGCCATGCTTTCGGTGAAAGAAGGCCCCGCTTGTCGAGCAATCCGACACTGACGAGGGCGTCCACAACGGCTTGGTCGAAGGGGAGGAGGGACGGCCATGCGTCCTCGACGGCAACCCTGCTACCGGCCTTCCAGGACTCAGCCATCACGGCCATATAGGCGGTGAACGCCGGGGCCACGAGGTCGGGTGACTGCCGGTGGATGCGGCGGAACTTGGGATCGTCGCAGACGGACGTAGACACGTCCATGACCGCGAAACCTTCGGCTCTAGGCATTCGGTCTGTACTCCCGAACGCAAGCGCCCCGCGACTCGGAGTACAGCCGAGAGGCGGGGCGCTGTGCAGTATGCGCGATGTGGACGCCGTACTCGTCGCGTTCATTATCGCACGTCGCGCGGGCGCGCGCGAGGGTCATCACGCCGCCACCGTCGCGACGTTCGGGCATCGGTGTAGGGCGCCGTCCTCTTCACGCCAGGCGACCCGGACTACTGGGTTGCCGAGATGCCGGGTGTTGCGCTTGGCCCACCACAACGGCTCACCGCAGCCCTGACAGCGGCAGGGGCCGAGCATCGGGCGGTAGCCGTGGCGTCCCTCGGGCGGCCGGTACGTCATGCCGCCGCGCCCTTGTCGGCCCAGTAGAGCGCGCGCTTGCGCTCAAGCAGGCGATCCCGGTTTCGGTAGTAGCGGGCTCGGGCAGCCGCGCGATATCGCTCGGGGTCGGCCCAATACGCGGCTTGGGTCTTGACCCGCCGCACACCCGTGGTCTCGGCGCGGTACTGGCGCTGGTAGTCGAGGTTGGCGAGCCGCGCGACTTCGTTCTCGCGGAGATGGCGGGCGTTGGCCGCGTTCTTGATCTTCGCGTAGCAGGCGCGGCACTTCACGAACGACGACCGGAACGACCAGAAGTCCTCGGTGAGCGGCCACCAGCACATGCCCTTGGGGCAGGAGTCGCAGCGCTTCTCGATGCCCACGTCCTCGCGCCAGCGAAGGCCAGAGGTGGCGTGGCCGGGGTGGTAGCTCACGTCGTCCGCCGTTCCATCGCCTGCCCCTGCATCCACGTCGCGGTCCGGCAGGCGTCCTTGTGCTCGGGCATCCGGGCGCACCGGGCTTGGGTGTTGCGCATCAGGAGGCCGCACGTCGCCTTGGCGCGGTCATGGACGGCTGCAGGTGGCACCGCCCGGCGACGTACGGGCGGGGCGGCCGTGACCAGCGATCCGCCGATGTAGCGGCGACCCATCGGCCGTGCGCCGTCATCGAGGATGACGAGGCGGGTGGGGAGGCCGGGGCGCGAGACGCGGAGAGCCGACATCAGGAGGCCTCCAATCCGAGTCCGCGTTGGGTGCCGTTCAGCCGTGCCTCGGCGATGGCGACGTACTCGGCCTCACGTTCGATGCCCACCCATGCGAAGCCTTCCATCTCGGCGGCCAGCGCCGTGGTGCCGCTTCCTAGGAATGGGTCGAGGACGACGCCGCCCGTTGGGGTGACGAGGCGCACGAGGTGGCGCATCAGCTCGGTGGGCTTGACCGTCGGGTGCACGTTGGCGCGAAGTCCGGGTCTCCCGCTGGAAGCGGTCCGGCCCTCAGCCACCCACGCCCCACCAGATAGCGTGCGCTGCTCACTCGTCGCCAGCCCGCCCAGCACCGGCTCGCGGTCACTCCGCGCGGCCTTTGGCACAAGGAAGAAACGGGAGTAGGTGCCGGAGTCGCCGTAGGTGGACTTCCAGTTTCCAGGGCCGAACGGGCTATCGCCGTTGACGCCACCGCTTGGGTACGGGTTCGCGTTGGTGCTCTCGGCCTCTCCCCCGCCGACCACGCCATCCCAGCCGCCATCGAAGATGGGATCGGTGAGGATGACGTTGGCGGGCCAGCGCCCGAGGGTGTTCGCAGCTTCGATGGCTGCATCGGCACGGACCTGACGAGCAGCGACCGCAACCGGGTCCAGTTTCCACGGACGCCCATAGCCTCCCTCGGCCGACCCGCCGAGGGTGCCCTTGCCGGTGACGCGAGGGATAGTCTCGCCATCAGTCGGGATACGGCACTCGTCGATGGCCAGCATCCGCAGCGGTCCCGGCTTGCGGGCCATGACGATGGGCTCCCACGCGGGTTTAAGGCTGGCCTTACTTTTCGGGAAGCCGCTGGCATACGCCCACACGAGCATGTCGCGGACGATCCAACCCGCATCCTCGATGGCGCACGTCATTCGGTGGACGGTGCGTGTCCCTCCGAAGGCGAGCAGGTAGGCGGACGGCTTGGCGACGCGGTAGGCGGCCTCCCACGTCTCGGGGCGGAACGCTATGCCGGTCCCGTCCCACGCCTTGCCCATGAAGCCGCCGCCTCGCAGGTCAAGGTCCGGTCGGGCGGTGAAACTCTCGCCGGACTTCGCGCGCCAACCAGCCGTATCGGCGGTTAGGTTGTACGGCGGGTCCGTGACGATGGCGTCGACCGACTCCGGGTCCATGCCCGCCATGACCTCGATGCAGTCGCCGTGATGCAGGGTCACAGGCCCATCTCCACGGCCACGCCTGTCGTGACCCGGTGAGGTTCCCGGACCACGATGAAGCCCATCTTGCCGTCGGTCCGACGCTCGGGTTGGATGACGTAGCCCGCGGCCCGGAGATCCGAGATGCGCGCCCGCGGGTTGCTCACCCATGGATGGACACCCATGCCGATCTCCATGGCCGTGGCCCGTGGATGGGCGCGGAGGAAGGCGAGGACACGTTGGGATTGCGTCATGCCGCCACTCCCGCTAGGTACTCACGGAAGAGGTCGCGCTGGACGCATCCGCCGTCCCTGAGCATCACGGCTTCCCACAGGCCGGGCTTCACTTGCCCGACCCCAGGAGCGGCAGGCCACCCGCGGAGATAAGGCTCTCGACGGTCTGCCCTCCCTTGAGCAGCCGGTAGGGGAGGAGCTCGCGCTCGAGCGTCGTGTCGCCCGACTGGATGAACTCCAGCTTGGCCTTGAGGAGCAGGACGTTGGCTCGCCAGCGGCGGCGCCACTCGGCATCGGCCTTCGTTTCCCAGTCGACGTTCTGCGGGTAGGTGTACTCGTGGCCGTCGCGCTCGCGGAGGCTCGTGGCGGTGGGCTTGAGGATGTCGAACCGATACGATCCGCCGCCGAGCTCGAACATCAGTTGGTCGCCCTCGGGTGAGCCCATCCAGCCCATCTTCTGGACGCCGTGCTTGGCCAGGATCCCGGTTATCTCGCCGCGCGAGGAGTCGACCGTGACCCGCGTGCCCTCGGCGTACCGGCGCACGGCGCTCATGCCTCTACCTCCGGGATGCCGTGACGTTCGGCGAAGTCGCTCAGCCGAAACACGATCAGTCGCTCGCCGCCGCGTCCGGGCTCGACCCAGATAAATCCGGGCATCTCCGCGCCCGACCCGATGCGGGCCAGCTCGGAGGCGACGAAGCGCAGGGACGGCGCGGTCGCCAGCTTCTTTACCTGGAGTCGGGCGTAGCCGGGCATCTCGACATCCCACGGCAGCCCGAGCGGCCCCATCTTCTTTCCGCCAAGGTGCCGGGCGACCACGAGCTCGGCAGCGTTTCCGCGCGATCGGTTGTTCTTGCCGCGCCGGGAGGTGGCGTCATCGCGGATGACGTTGCATCGGGCGCACCGAGTCTCCGACACGATCGGGTCCTCCCAGCGGACCCACTCGTGGCGGCGGCAGACCCTCCGCGGTGCTGCTCCGGGGTTGGGCTCCGATGGGTAGGTGAACGGCAGGTCGCTCATGGCCGCCCGCCCGCGATCAGGGCGCGCTCGTCGTCATCGAGGGGCAGCATGGGTACGGACTCGGCTTCGACCGGCTCGTGCGTCTCCGTGGCTTCAGCGGGCGCAGGGTCGCCTTCCATCAGCGCATCCAGCAACTCTTGGCGCTGGCGGTCGGTCAGGTCGTCGTCGCCTGGGAACATGTCCGACCGGACCGCCGCGGCGTACTTCGCCGGGATGGCGTTGTCGGTGAGCGACTGGACGAACGCGGCCTTGGTCAGACCGGGGACGATGGTCCTTCGGGCGTCGGCGGCGCGCTCGGCCAGCGACGGGCGGGCGATCGGCTCGACGGCCGGACCAGCCTCGATGTCCCAGCGCTCTTCCATGACCGGCGCAGCCACGTCGAAGGCGCGGCGCAGGGCCATGACCTCGGCGACCTTGACCGCCATCTCCGGGGCGAACTTGGCGTTCTGGCCCTTCTCGGGATAGCGGCCGGAGTAGGTGAACGGGCGGCTCATGTCCTTGCGGTACACCGAGCAGGAGGCCCGCCAGTAGCCATCCGCCAGGACCGGGTCCGTCGTCTCCATGCCGTCGAGCGCCCCGCTTCGGTGGGCGACGTGCAGTAGGCCGTCGCGCGTGATGTACGGGCGGCCGTCGATCATCACGAGGTGCTTGAGCATCAGGTCGAGTTCGTAGCGGCCCGCGATGTTCAGGGCCAGCTCGCGCTGCTCGGGGTTGACCTTGTCGAGACCCACGGCGCGCAGCAGCGCCAGCTCGCGCGGGTCCGTGACGGACGGGACGGTCGTGATGGCGGAAGACACGGTGCTACTCCTTGTCGAGGGTGACGCGGAAGGGCCGGAAGCCCTGCCTGGCCGTCGTGGCGATCCCGACGAGGGCCTGTGCCTCTGTCTCGGGAAGTTGTCGCAGCAGCCCGTCGGCGACCGACTTCCAGTCGATCTGCTCCGATGGCTTGGTCTGCTTCCAGGTGATGCGGAAGCCCTGTCCGACGAGCGTCGCCACCTCGCCCATGCGGGCCTTGATGGCCGTCTCGATGGCGTCCTCGGTGGCCTCCAGCGTCTTGCGGTCGGCGCGCGTCGCCAGCAGCGTTCGGACGGCGGCGACGACCTCCTCATCGGCGACCATCTGGGAGCCGTCGTCGGACGGGTAGTCGCGGCGGATCCGGGCGGCATCGCGGGCGAACGGCCCACCGGCCGTCAGCCGAGCACGGAAGTCCTCGGCCACCACCACGAGGTCGGCGAACACCGCCGGGTCGGCGCGCTGCTCATAGATGGCGAAGTCGTCGTCGCCCACCAGCACGGCCACGTCGGCCACCTGGAAGCCCGTCACGCCCAGTTGCCAGGCCACCTGTGCCTCGACGTCCTGTGGGATGCCATCGGCGAAGCGCGTCCGGCTGGAGGTTCGCTTGGCCTCCACGAGGCGGCGCTCGCCCCTGACCCCGAAGTCCGGGGAGGCGGCCGCCCACTCGATGTCGTCGTGGCGGACCATGCCGTGGTAGCGGTGGATGCGCCGGCCGGTCCGACGGGCGTACTCCTCGCCGATCAAGTCCTGGACAGCGGAGCCGACGCGCATCCGCAGGCTCGCTTCCTGTCCGACGCCGGTCAGCTTCTCGTCGGCGAGGTCGGCTTCGCAGCGGTACGGCGACAGCCCGAGGATGACGCCGATGTCAGTGGCGGTGACGAGGCTACGGCGCGCAGCCAGCCACGCATCCGAACCCTGCTCCAGCGCCAGATGGACGCCCATCAGTACGACGCCACCAGTCGGTCCCACAGCTCGGCGGACCGCTCCTGGCAGTCGGCGCACTCGGGATCAGGCTCGTCGTCATGGGCGGCGTGGGTGCCCTCGATGGCATCCAGCGCGGCATCCTCGGCCTCGGTGTACCGGGGGAAGGCGAAGTGATCGCCCGCCGCCAGGTCGGCGCCGCCGTACATGGCGTCCGCGAGCTTGTGTTCGGCCCGCGACGCGATGCGATCCAGCAGCACGGAGAGGTCCGGCTCGGTCCGCTCCAGCAGCTTGCGGTAGCTCGCCAGCGCGGCGGCGATGACGTGCGCCTCGGCCCCGTCGATGGTGAGGGTGATACTGTCTGTCACGAGACGACCCGGAAGGCCGCAGGAATGGCCTCGCCCTTGGCGATGACGATGCCACTCTCCTGCGCCTCGTTCAGGAAGTTGGCGATGTGCGCCTGTATCTGGAGCATGGCTCCCGCGCCGTCGTCACCGTCTTCCCCGGCCTTCATGCCTTTGATGAGGATGATCATCACTTGGCCCATCAGGAAGGAATGGACCGGATCCATCGTTTCGCCCTGGGCGAAGTCCTTTACCTTGATGTCGCTGGCTTCGTACTCGTACTTCGTCTTCATAGCCCGTTCTCCTGTGTTGCCCGTTTGCCCGTTGGAAGCAGCCCCGGCCGGAAACGGGCAAACCGGCCGGGGCGCGGTGGGCTACCTCTCGGAAGCCCGAACCAGACGGCCTTGCGGCGCTGGCGTGGAACTGGGGAGCGATGCCGCTCCGTTCAGCGCCCGATCGCTTTCGGCCCCCAAGGCACCATGCGAGTCAGACGCTGAACGCAGGGGCACGACCCCGTGGATGCGGGTGCAGCCGGGGACCTTGCAGGGTCCTAGCTGGTAGCGGGTCATCGCTCGCCAGCCGCGTCGATGGCTGCGCGCACCTTCTTTGAGCACGTCGGGCACAAGTCCCACGATCCCGATAGGAGCGGCCAGCCGGTCGCGATGCCATCAATGCGTAGCTCACTTGGAACGTCCATCGATGTGAACTGCCAGTCCCACCACGGCGCGGTCAGTCCGCGCTGTCCCGGCTTGACAGCGCCGCAACCGTCACAAGTCGTCTCGACAAGAGTGCTCATCCCCCCACCGCGATCAGCAACACCAGCCCGGCCCACAGGCCGAGCAGGCAGACCGGCGCGGCGAGCAGGGTCAGGGCGAGGTCGCGGCGATCAACGTCGAGGTCGGCGGCGATGGCGCGCAGGATGGTCACAGCGGGACCGTCCATTCCAGACATCCAAGATGCTGGCGGGTCGGGTGGAACGGGTCGCCACCCTCTGTCTCGGCGTACTTGTCCCCGGCTGCGATGTATCCGCCTTCGGGGCACGGAGACGCGCGATGCCATGCTCTGGACTCGGCCGATAGGCGGTCCCAGTACGCCTGTCGGGCGCACTTGTGCGGCTGGCGCGCCGTCCGCTCCGTGGCGGTCATCGTCCGACCCGGTAGCGCCACATCAGGCTGCGCGTCTGGAGGGTCAGTCGGCGCAGACGCCAGTAGTTGGCCAGCTCCCAGCGGGTCATGCGACGGCCTCCTGTAGGTCATGGAATAGCTCTATACGGAGTCGCATCAGGAACCAGCCAAGCTCAAGGCGGACGCCGCGGGTCGGGTGTGACCCGTCCTTTTCCTCGGAGCGAAACCGGTTGCGTCCGCGGTCGTCAGCCCAATCCCAGGCGTACACGGCGATGCGGCGCAGCACTCGCGTCGGGACGCCTACGAGCACGCATTCGCCCAACAGCAGAGTCCACATGTCGGCTTCGCTGGTCACGACGCCCGAGTCGTGCCAGCCGTCGGCGCGCTTGCACGCGACCTCGATCCAGATGTTCCCGGTGTTCAGCCACTGGCGGTCACGCTTGGCCTCGGCCGTCAAGTGGCCGGGTTCGCCGAGCACCAGGGCACCGAGGTAGTTCGCGACCCATTCCTCGCCCTTACGGCCGTAGGCGAGGTCGACGTCCCACTTCGGCTGGTAGCCGCTGGACAGGCGCGCCCTCATCGGCCGTACCGCCCGCTGGGGCGGCGGTGCTTGACGTCGCCAAGCGCGACGAACACCGACTCGAAGCGGTCGCCATCGGGGCCGAGGTAGACGGCCATCGACGGGAACGGCGCTGCCGTGTCGTGGTCAGAGAACGCGAGGCGTCCGTGGATCTGGCACTCCCACTCGTGGTCGAGGGCCAGGTACCAATCCGTCTCCACCCGGGCCGGGACGAGGGCTATGGCCTCAGTCGTGCGGCCCGCTCGGTACTCGGCAACGAGCTTGCTGATCCACGCGACGATGGGCCGGCCATACGGAGGGTTCATGTAGACCGAGCCGATCCACTCGCGCGAAAGACCGTCGTCGGCTTCCGTGAAGTGCAGGGCCGCCGGAACGGACTTCGCCGGTTCGGCGCATGGGTCGAGGTCGATGGGACCGATGGCGTCGACGACCGCGGCCAGCACGCGGCGCGGCGTGTACCACTCCGGCGTGTCGCTCGACATGAGCCCAACGCCGGGGTTCCAGCGATGGTCAGGGGCAGGGTCGATGATTTGGGCCGTGACCTCGCGCACGACGCGCGGGTAGCTCTTGCCGTCAGCGCCGCGGATGGGGCTCGGGTCAGGTGGTGCAGATGCACCACCTCGATGTCTGACGACTGTCGAGTGGTCGACCCCCGCCACCGCCGCTACCTGTCGCGTCGATGCGTCCGGCATGGCGGCCAGCGCCTCGGGGAGCGTCAGGCGCATTCCGAGCGAGGCGATGTAGTCGCCGGGGGTCTGCCCGGGATGCAGGCGCCCGACCTGTCGGCCATCGAACCAGTTGGACCAGATGTTGCGAGCGGCCTCGATACCACGACCGAGGTCTGCGACCTGCTCGGCCAGCCACGTGGAGTCACGGATGTCTGAGGGTCCGGCGGGCTGAACTGCGGAACTCACAGGGACACCCGCCCGGTCAGGTCCTTGGCGCGGAAGCGGGGCGTCCGGCGGGCGGCATCGGCGGCGATGATCGTGGCGACCTCGTGGCCGCACCGGATGCAGCGGATCTGGTCGACGGCCTCGCGCTCGAACGGATCGCCACAGCGAAGGCAGCGCGTCATCAGGACACCACTCGTTGAACGGCGATCCCGTACTTGGCCATGAGGCGATAGACGGTCACGCGAGAGACGCCGAGCAGGACAGCCGCCGCTTTGATGGAGTCGGTGGCCTTCAGCGCGTCCCGTACCTGGCGGTCGGTGGGGGTTTCCATGCGCCTACTGTAGCACCGCGCGTACAGGTGTCAACCCCTATCGGATATTGGCAGAGTAAATGCCAAAAACGCCCCGCCTCCACTACGGAGACGGGGCGGGGATGGCGTTGGGATCAGGCGGGTCGGACCCGGCACCACGTACAGGGCCACACGAGGCGTTCGCATTCCAGGCAGAAGGCGGCGACAAGGCGTAGGGCGAGGGCTCTCACGCCGTGTGCACCCAGTCAACGAAGAGCCGGCCCTTATAGGCGATGGTGTTGTTGTAGAAAAGCCCTACGGCCTTGTAGCCCACCGTGAACGTCGAGGTCAGGGTGGATGAGGCGGCGACCCACGTCTGACCGTCGATGCTGATGTAACCGGTGAAGACGTTGCCGACGCGCACGAGGCGCAGGGCATACGGCCCGTGGCGCAGGAGGTTGTGCCCGTAGCCTGTGAAGGTGCCGGTGAAGGCGCCGTACGCCCACGTCGTGATAGAGCAGAGATAGGCGTTGCCGTCGTTATAGACGACGATGCCGACGCCCGTTCCGGCGGTGGTCAGAAGTCCCATCCCGAACATCGGCTCGGTGCCGGTCAGCATCCCGCCGTCAGGGACGATCCCTCCGACAAGCCACTCCTGGTTGGTGTTCGTCGCCGTCCTGTAGAGGCGGCCGGTCTTGGCCCCGAAGCCCATCGACAGATGCGACCCGTCTAGCGCCTGCGTGAAACAGTCCGTCGTTGCAAACGAGCCTTGGCTGGAGTGCGCGGACCACGCCCCATCCAACGACGTACCACCGAAGTCGTCCAGCGGGGTAGCGGGCTTGAGGCCGCCGTACTGGATGGTCGATCCGCTACCGCCCGCGATGGTGATGGTCTTAGCGGCCCCCACGCCCGACGCGACCACTCCTGCGCCGACGAAATCGAGCGACGTGGCATCGGTGGCGAGCGGCGTGCCCTCGTCCTTGACGGTCAGCGCCGATCCGCCGCCGCCCGTCCCAGCCGACAGGTTGTACGTCCCAGGCGTCGGGCTGGTGATCCCGAGCGTCCCTGACGCCGTCAGGATGACCGGCCCTGAGAATGAGTTGGACGAATGAGCGAGGGAGCGCACGCCGAGGTGGACGTGATCGGCACGCGACGCCAGCGTGGACGCACCCGCGTCGTTGGCCGACGCGACCGCGTTAGAGTTGGACCCGTATGACGTCGAGCCCCCGCCCGCGGCAGACGTGATCGTCATCGTGTTCGATGACACGGCTAGCGTGATGTTAGACCCGGCGGTGAAGTTGACGAGCGGCCCGAGCAGCGCGTTAGACCCGTTGGCGAATATCTGGGAGACGTTGCTGCCCCAGGACCACGAGTTGGATCCGCTGGCGGTGGGCACCAGCCCGCCGCCCACCACGGGGTCCAGCGTGCCGCCGGAGCCGCCGAGCGACGTTGCGGAGAGGAGCGGCGTAGCTTGGCCGAGTCGGGTGATCTTCATGACAGCCGATAGAGCTTGACTTCCCAGCACTCATTAGCAGACGGCGGCCCGCCCGAGCCCGCGTAGTCAGCGCCAGCAGTCATGAGGAAGTTATCCGTCGGCTGGACGCCCACACCGAACGTTCCGGTCTGGAGGGGCACGCTAGAGAAGGGCGGGACGGCTCCCTGAGAGCCCGGCACCGGCGTCAGGTCCACCATGAGCGATGACCCGGCGAAGACTCGCCAGAGCGTGGCCCCACCCGTGAAGCCCTGCGGATCGTGCTGGGTGTTTCTCGCCTCGTAGTACCAAGTCGAACCGCTGACGGCGGCAAGGACCGCGGTGTTGTTGCAGTTGCGGATGCTGTCCACGATGACGGTGTTGCAGCACGTCAGGGTGTGGTCGGCCGTCGCCGCCGCCGCGACGATGACCTGTGGTGGGTAGGGCTGCGATAGTTCCATCTTCACGTCGTAGAACTCTTCGGAGACTTGCTGGACCGAGCGATTGAGGACGCGGAGCCACTGGAACAGCGTCCCGTATCCGGGCAGGTGCGACGCCTTTACCTGGACGCGCATCCCCTGCATGATGAAGTTGACCTGGGCCGCCGGAAGCTGAACGGTCGCCGTGATGACATCCTCTTCGGTGTTCATCTCCAGCAGGTAGCGGTTCGCTCGCGCCGTCGCCTTGGCCGTCGTCTTGACGTTCTCCGAGGGCATGTTCGCGTCGCGCCGGACGAACGAGTTTGCCGTGGCGGTGTTCTGGACGTAGACCGCCCCGCCGTCAAAGGGCAGATAGGCCCCGCTGTTGACCCGATCCGGTGAGCGCGACAGTTCGGTGTCAGGGCTGATGGCGAATGTCAGGACCGAGTCCACTTCGGTCGCGACGTTGGATAGCCGGAGCGGCGAGCTATAGCTGGTGCTGGAGGCGAAGTCGTACCAGAGCGAGAGCTTGGCGACCTCTTCGCGCCACCACACGAAGTAGTTCTTGCCCGATGCCTGGGCGCAGTCGTCCAGCACCTGATTGAACCGCTGGCCGCGATAGTCGGCGGCGTCCATGGCGATCGGTCCCGACGTGTTCAGGTACAGCGAGTCCGTGATGTGCGCGTTCTCGTTGCTCCCGTACAGCCACTGGACACGGGCCACGTCCGTCTCGGCGGGTCGGTTGGCGTCGGTCCCGGTGATGACCCGCAACGCCAGCAGGGAGTTGATGTCCACGAGGTCGATGTCCCAGACCCGCGCCGTGCCGGTCAGTTGAGAGTCGCCACGGTGGACGCGCCGGCCAGCGACGTACCCGTCCCAGATGCGCGTGTTCGAGCTACTGGCCGTGTCGTCGCTGATGACCAGCCTGCGGGTGCCGACGATATCGAAGACGCCGGTCGGGTCGTCGGCCTGGATCGTGGACTGGTTGACCGACCCTTCCTCGGCGTTCATCGACACATCGAGTTGGTACAGGCGGAAGTAGCTGGAGATGTCGGTGTAGATCTTTCCACCCACCTCGGCCAGCCGGTAGACGGGTGCCATCTAGCGCCCACCGGCGTTGGGGCCAACGGCGTCGCGAGTCCGCGAGCCGCCGGACGGCCCGTAGCGAGCAGCCACGGTCGCGGTCTTCGTGACGGTCGTCGCGTTGACGTTGACGTTGGTGTTGATGACCGGCCGGTTGGCATAGATGGCCGAGACGATGCGAGCCGAGCCGAACATGGTCGCCAGCGAGGTCTGGGATGCACCGAGCCGGGACGCCGACGCGGTGAGCATCGCGCCGCGGGATGTCTCACGCTTCGTCTCGGCAGCGGCAGCCGTCAGCCGGTCCTTGGACGCGTTGACCGCTGCCTTCGCGGCTTCGACGGAGGTGATCGTCTTGTCGCCCTTGCCCTCCAGCCCCTTGCGGAGGTTGGCGATGTTGGACATGAACTCCGTGCGAAGCTTGGCGACGGCCGGGGCGACGGGCTCGACCGGCTTGTTGCGGTCTTCCTTGACGTTGCCGCTCCCGCCCGTGGTGTTGGCGATCTGCGCCGCGAGGGAGGTCTTCATGGAACGCAGGTTGTCCAGCGCCTCGCCCTGCACCAGCGCGTACAGGGGATTGGACGACAGGTCCTTGATGCCCTGGTCCACGCCAGCCATCGCGGTCCGCAGCTCCGGCAGCGACTTGCCCGCGATCGAGTTGTCCAGCCCGGTCTTGATGCCCGCCGAAATCTCAGTGTTCTTGCCCGACTGATCCTGTTGGACGGCCGCGACCGCAGCGACGGCAGCGGCGGTGAGGGCCGCGCCCGCCAGGAGGGTCCCGACCCCGATGCCCGCGGCGGCACCGCCCGCCTTGCCCGCCAGTCCGCCAGCACCCCCGCCCACGACGTTGACGACGCCGCCGTTGACGTTGACGACGCCCGACACGAGTTGCTTGAGGACAGACGAGATGAGCCCGCCTGCGAGATTGGTGACGAGGCCGCCGGTCAGCTTGTTCACGGCGAGGCCGCCGATGGCGAGCGACTGGATCTCTGGCGGCAGGGAGTTGAACAGTTTGACGGCGGTTCCGATGACGGCACCCGCGGCCTTGGCTGCCGCGCCGATCGCCGGTGCCGCATCCTTGGCCGCTCGCAGGAACCCGCCCAGCACGTCCGCGCCCTTGCGGATGTTCTCCTTGCTGAACAGGCCCGCGATGTCCTTGCCCAAGTCCTTGACGCCCTGGACCACGGCGGGGTCCTGGAGGAACGTTGACATCTCGTCAGCGATGTTGCCGATGGTCGGCAGCAGAAGCTCGGCCCCCACCCGCTGCAAGTCCTCGATGCTGTCCGTGAACTTGGCGACCTTGCCCGCGGTGGTCCCGCCCTTGCCGAGGAACGATCCGCCGTAGCGCTTGTCGAGAGCAGCAAGGATGACGTTCTGCGCTCCCAGCGCGTCATTGTTGTCCAGGTGCGCGTCGATCTGCTTCTGCTCGGCCTTGGTCAGGATGATGCCCTGTCGTCGCAGCCTCGCCATCGCCTTGGCGGGGTCCGACAGCGCCTTGCCGACCGTCGTGATGGCCGAGTCGAGGTCGGTCCCGAGCGCCGTGGACAGGTCCAGCGCAGCCTTCAGGGTCGGCTCGAACGCCTCCTTGCCGATGGCAGTGAACGTCAGGAGCAGGTTCTGACCCGACTGGATGACCTCATCGCCGATGGTGGCGTTGAGCGCCTCGTACTTCTCCGAAAGGACCCGCACCTGTTCGGCGCTAACACCGGCCGCGCCGCCCGTGGACTTGATGACGGCCTCGGTCTGCGCCGTGGCCTGCTCCAGCTCCACCAGCGACCGGAGGCCGAGCGCCACCTGCGAGGCCAGGATGCCGATGCCGACCGCGGCGATGCGCGCGCCGTTCTTGATGCCGGTCCCGATCTGTTGCCCGGCCTGATACCCGCGCGATGACGTGCGCGAGACCTTGCCGTCGAACGTGTCGAGCGACTTCCCGGCCTTGCCCAAACTGGACGCGAAGTTACCGGCCAGACTCAGGTTGACGACGAGCTTGGCGGTATCCGCGAGACCCATCTAGGTCACCTGCTAACGGTTCATGCGACGGAGGGAGGCGCGGTACTGGGCGTCTTCGACGCGCTGGTTCTCACGGAGCAAGGTCCCGAAGAACTCCTCGGTGAGCAGTTGGCGGGCGGCCATCCACCCGCGGAAGCTCATGCGCTCCGAGGCTCCTGATCCGTAGTAGCGGTCGACGATGGCGACGGCCGCTTCTTGGTCGAACCCGCGGCCCGAGAGGTCGGCCGTGGGCCAGAGTCGGTCGACCCAAGCTGCGAGAGACGCTTGAGTCGTGCCCGTAAAGGGGCGAGGATGTCTTCGGCGTACAGGTCGTCAGCACGCTCTGCGACCGCCATCCCTCCCTTCCCGTAGGGCAGACGGGCGGCCACGTTGGCCGTGTCCACCGGGAGCGGGTCGCCATCGGCATCGACAAGGTTCCACCCGACGATGCCGTGACTGATCCAGATACGGGCCAGTAGCTCTTGGAGCCGGATGGCGTCACCATCGGACTCCGATATGGCCGCCTGGGCCGCCATCCCGCCCGTCATGGACAGGTGGCGGGCCAGATAGACCTCATCCCCATCGTGCGGCGTGCCGGTGCAGCCACATGGACCGATGGGGACGACGACGTGGTCGTTCACTTGGTGCCCTCGCTTTCGTTGTGTGCGGAACCGTCCGCAACGCTATAATGTGTCTATGCCTCCGAGGCCCCGATCTTATCTCAGAGCGACTGTGGCCGAAGGTCGACCGCCGAGGCCCCGACGAGTGCTGGCCGTGGTTGGCATCACTGAACAAGGGGTACGGGCAAATCCATGCCGGAGGCAGAGGAATGCCCATGATCCATGCCCACCGGGCGGCCTACGAACTACTCGTAGGCCCGGTCCCGGCGGAAATGCATCTGGACCATCTGTGTCGAAACAGGTGGTGTAGCAATCCGGCCCACTGCGAGCCGGTGTCTATTGGTGAGAACCTGCGACGCGGCAATGGACCAACAGGCCTAAACGCCCGTAAGACCCACTGTCTACGGGGCCATCCGTTTGACGATGCGAATACGCACATCAACCAGGACGGAACACGTCGCTGTCGAGAATGCGCTCGCTTGGGCCAGAGTCCGCAGTTTGCGACTCGGCGACGACGCTACGGACCGAA
>Ga0163150_10004468_pt1 | contig 18667 bp, 11 predicted proteins | sample OliLakLV19P2IB_FD_148628 | JGI IMG/M metagenome (GOLD analysis project Ga0163150, IMG submission 148628) | Freshwater microbial mat bacterial communities from Lake Vanda, McMurdo Dry Valleys, Antarctica - Oligotrophic Lake LV.19.P2.IB | ecosystem: Environmental > Aquatic > Freshwater > Lake >...
TTCGTTCGTATTCTACGCGCATGTCGAACGATCGTTCCTACCTGACGTCGCTCCAGGATTACTACGCCCGGCATCGCGCGCTGCCATCTTACGCATCGATCGGTAGCCTGCTGGGATTGAAATCCAAGTCTTCGGTGGCTGCCATGGTGGCGCGGCTGAAGCTGGCCGGCTTCCTCGATTCCACGCCGGATCGCCGGCTTGCACCCACCAAGCGCTTTTTCGCCCGGCCGCTGGCGGAGGTCCCGGTGCGCGCGGGCCTGCCCGAACAGGTGGACGAAAGCAACTCCGATGCGCTGACGATCGACGATTACCTGATCGAACGCCCGTCGCAGACGGTGCTGATCCGGGTGAAGGGCGATTCGATGATGGACGCCGGCATCTTCGACGGCGATCTTGTGGTCGTCGAAAAACGTCCGTCAGCCCAGAAGGGCGACATTGTCGTGGCCATCGTGGACAACCAGTTCACGTTGAAGCGCCTCGACGTGGAGGACGGCAAGTTCGTGCTTCGCGCCGAGAACAAGGCCTATGCGGTCATTCGCCCGGAAGGCTCGCTCGAGATCTTCGGGGTCATGGTCGGGCTGGTCCGCAAGGTGTAGGCGAGGCTTCAGCCTCGCAGGTATACCGGCGGCGAACCCGCGAGGCTGAAGCCTCGCCTACGACCTCGCCTGCAGGTGGTCGGTGGCATCCACCCGCGCCACTTCCACCAGGCAGTCATAGAACGTCGCCGCGCGGCCCAGGTCGGTCAGCGCTTGGCTCGTCACGGCGTTCGCATTCTTGCCGTCCGGCGAGAGCTTCTGCCACCAGATCGACGGCGCCACCGCAACGCCGGCCCGGGCGCGATCAGACACGCGCGCCGTGGCGGAGAACTCACCGCGATCATTGAAGATGCGCACGCGGTCGCCGTCGTGGATGTCGCGTGGCGTGGCGTCCACCGGATTGAGATCGAGCCACGGCGTGGACTCTTCGCCGACAAAGGCCGGCAGGTTGGCGAATGACGAGTTGAGGAAATTGCGCGCGGGCGGGGAGATGAATGCCAGCGGGTAACGCGCGGCCAGCGCGGCATTGGTGACCACGGATTCACGCGGCGGAATGTATTGCGGTATGGCATCGAGACCCTGCTGGTCGAGCGTCGCGCTGAAGAACTCGCATTTGCCGGAGGCCGTCGGGAAGTTGCCGTGCGCAAATGGCGCGTAGGCGGCCGGCACCTCCAGCCGCTGCCAGCCAGTCTGCCGCAGCGTGTTCCAGTCGAGGCCGCGCGCCTTGGGATCATCGTGGCGCCACGCCATCTGCGCGATGTCCTCGTCGGTGTCGCGAAAGCAAGGCTCGGTGAAGCCCATCGCCGCGGCAAGGCGCCGAAAGACTTCCGTATTGGGCAAAGCCTCGCCCAGCGGTTCGATCGCCTTGTTGTTGGCCAGCGCGTACAAATGCCCATAGGACGAGTGCACGTCGATTTGCTCGAGCTGCGTGGTCGCGGGCAGCAGGATGTCGGCGAAGTCCGCCGTGTCCGTCTGAAAGATCTCGTGCACGACGCAGAAGAGATCCTCGCGCGCGAAGCCTTGGCGCACCTTGCTCGACTCGGGCGCCACGGCGACAGGGTTCGAGTTGTAGACATAGATCGCGCGTACCGGCGGATCGATGGCGTCGACCAGCGCATCGCCGATCGTGGTCATGTTGATCGTGCGCGGGTTGCCGCGGATCAGGTCCGGCCGCTCCAACGCCGGCGCATTCACCGGATACGTGCCCGAGGACGACAACAGCGCTCCGCCGGCCGGATCGCGCCAACCACCCACCAACGCGGGCAGGCACGCAATGGCGCGCACGGCATTGGCGCCACCGGCCACGCGCTGCATACCGTAATTTACGCGAATGGCCGCCGGCCTGGTCATGCCATACGCCCGCGCGAGATCGGTGACCTGTTCCGCATGCAGGCCGCAGACCTTGGCCGTTCGATGAGGATTCCATTCGGCGGCACGCGCGGCCAGCTGGTCAAAGCCGATGGTGTACTGCGCGATGTAGTCGCGGTCGATCAGATTTTCGCTGATCAGAACGTGCATCAGGCCCAGCGCGAGCGCGCCATCGGTGCCGGGCATCAACGCGATGTGCTCGTGACACTTCTCGGCAGTGGCGCTGCGATAGGGATCAATGGCGATGAGCCGCGCGCCGCGCCGCTTGGCTTCCTGCGCGCGCATCCAGAAGTGCAGGTTGGACGCGATGGGATTGCTGCCCCAGATCAGGATGAGCTTGCTGTTCTCGTATTGCTCGACATCCATGCCGATGGTCGCGCCGATCACGCTGACCCAGCCGGCCTTGCCGGCGGACGCGCAGATGGTGCGGTCGAGCAGCGACGCGCCGAGGCGGTGGAAGAAGCGCCGATCCATCGAGGCGTACTGCAACAAGCCCATCGTGCCGGCATAGCTGTAGGGCAGGATGGCTTGCGGACCCTCGGGCGAGGCGGCAATGGCGCCGAATTTTTCGGCGATGGTGGCAATGGCCTCGCCCCAGGTGATGCGCTCGAAGCGGCCTTCCCCCTTGGCGCCCACGCGCTGCATCGGGTGCAGCACGCGCTGGTCGGAGTACGTGCGGTCGAGGTAGCGCGCCACCTTCGTGCACAGCACGCCGGCCGTGGCGGGGTGGTCGGCCGCGCCGCGGATCGCGATGGCGCGGCCATTTTCCACCGTGGTGAGCAGCGCACAGGTATCGGGACAATCGTGCGGGCACGCGCCACGCACGACGTGGCGATCCGAGGTGATGGGGGGCATTGACGACATGATGGTCATTGTACGCAACGCGCGCCTTCTCCAGCTTCGCTTTAAGCTATGCGCATGACGACCTTGCTACCGCTGCGCACCGTTGCCTTCGCCGATGACACGACGGTTCCCGCCATGGGCCTCGGCACGTGGCGCATGGGGGAAACGCGCCCCGACGCGGCGCGCGAAGTGGCCGCGCTGGTCCATGGCCTCGATCTTCGCATGACGCTGATCGACACCGCGGAAATGTACGGGGACGGTGGCGCCGAGCAAATCGTCGCGAAGGCCCTGCAGGGGCGCCGCGACGAAGCCTTCATCGTCAGCAAGGTGTATCCGCACAACGCGGGCGCCAAAAGTGCGCCCGCGGCCTGCGAGCGCAGCTTGAAGCGATTGCGAACCGACCGAATCGATCTGTACCTGCTGCATTGGCCGGGCAGCATTCCGCTTGCGGAAACGGTCGAGGCCTTCGAGCGCCTGCGCGACGCCGGCAAGATCGTGCGCTGGGGCGTGTCGAACTTTGACACCCACGCAATGCGTGCGCTCGAAGCGACGAAAAGTGGCGGCCATTGTGCAACCAATCAGGTGCTGTACAACTTGTCGGAACGCGGCCCCGAGTTCGACCTGCTGCCATGGTGCACCGGGCGGCACATGCCGGTGATGGCCTATTCACCGGTCAACCAGGGCGCACTCGCCAAGCACCGGAAACTCGCCGCGCTCGCGGCGGCGAATGGCGTGACCGCCGCCCAGCTCGCGCTGGCGTGGACGATGCGCGATCCGCTGGTGATCACGATCCCCAAGTCCTCGACGCTGGCACGCGTCGACGAAAATCGGCGCGCCGCGGCGCTGGTCCTGACGCCGGATGTCACCAGGCAACTGGACGTGTTGTTTCCACCGCCACGCGGGGCCGCGCCGCTCGCAATGCTGTAGGCACCGCCGGTCGGCAAGCATGCGGTCGCCTTGAGGCCGGCCCACCCGGGAACCACAACATATCGCGTCGTTTCAACGGGTTGCCTACCGTCTGTCGCGTTGGCACGGTTGCTGCTCTATGTCTGTCATCGGGCTTGCAGCGTTTCGCCCAACCAGAGACAGGAGAGGCACCATGACCTATACCTATTATGACTATCTCGATCTGGCGCCTGGCGCATGCCCGGCTCGCATCGAGGCCGCCTACGCGGCGGTGCTGGAACGCTTTCAATTCGGAGCCACCGACTCCGGCCAGGATCTTTCGCAGCTGGTGCGGATGATCCACGCCGCGTACGAAGTGTTGAGCTCGCCCGAGCGCCGCAAAGGCTACGACGCGCAACTGGCGCTGGATGCCGCCGCGGCCGATGAGGAACTGAAGTCCACGCTGGATGCACAGCCCAGTTTCATGACACGTCGCGTGCAGGATGTCCCCGCGCAGATGCATGCAGCTTTCGCGTCGCTCGCGGCCTGACGTCCGCGCCAGCGCACTTCTCAAGGTTACGGCCGCCGGGAAAGTTCTTTTTTCCAGACTGCAAACAGCGATGCGGTCGGCGGCCGTATTCACATCACGTTACCGGAAACAGGTTCATGCGAACTCGATCAGAAGGTAGTGGCAAAACCGCGCGAGTGCCGCTGCGCCGGGGTCCGTCGCGCAGCGCGTCGTACAACGCGCGTGTGGCGGTGGCCCGGCGTGCCGCCCGGCGCGCGACGATCACGTCGCGCCAATGCGCGCGGCGCACTCGACCCGTGGCGCTGAACCCGCGCGGCTTCGTGCCGTTGGTCATGCACTAGCCCCGACAACTTCACGTTCCACCGCCTCCCGCAGCGGCGGCCTTGGCCGACGCTGCGCATGTCCGCTTCACCTCATCCATCCGTCTTAAGGCTGCGCTCAGGGATTGCGTGTTCAATCCTGCTGTTGCATCGCCTTTCGTCGGCTGTTGAACATGGTGTTCACAACGTGCACGACGCTGGCAAAGTTCTTGCAAGGGTATCCGCATTCGCTCAAACCAATGGCACAGTCAAGCTGATGCGCCAACCCGGAGATCACGCTCGTGGACAAATGCGTTGCCTGCCAGTTTTATGACCGCCAGATGGCCAAGACCACCGATACGCGTGGCGTGCAGTGGGGGCAATGCCGGCGTACGGCGCCCATGCTGCATCCGATCAATGCCAAGTCGTACATGATCGAAGGCGTGTGGCCGCACGTGCGTGACGACGACTGGTGCGGCGAGTGGAAAGTGGCGCAGCGGCCGCTACAGGTCCGGCCATCGGAAAGTGTCACTGGGGGTGCCATGCATGCGAGCATTTCGCCGGCAACCGCGCGTCCCGCGGTGCTGGCATCATTGCAGTCGCATCAATCATCCCACGGCAATACCGGCGCGTTTCCGATAGCGTCTTCCGCGCCACAGGCCGCAGCCGGGCGCGGCGACTGACGCGCGACGCTGCGTAACATCCTGCCGCGCGAATCTGGCATGCGCGGCGCACCGGTTAAACGGTGCTAGAGTCATTGTCGATCGCGGCGCCCTCTGGCGCCACGCGGCCATGCCCGCCATGCCCCACACCGAACTTGCCGCCGCCATGATGGACGGCCACGTCGTTGTCACGCCCAACAAGCGCTTGGCACGCACGCTCGTCGCCCAGCACGATGCGGCGGCGATGGCGCGCGGCGACACCGCATGGACTGGTGCGTGTGTGCTGCCGTGGAGCGCATGGTTGCAGGCGCTGTGGAACGACTTGCTGGCCGTCGGCGCGCAGCAGGATGCGCGCGCGTTACTGTCGGCAGAGGGCTCGGCATGGCTGTGGGATGGCATTGTGGCCACCGACAGCACGCTGCTCGATCCCCGCGGCGCGGCGGCCTCCGCGGCATCCGCCTGGACCATCTTTCACGCGTGGTGCGCGCCTGGCGAGAACTTCGCCGCTTGGCAGCACGCCGGCATCGACGACGATGCTGCGACGTTCAGCCGCTGGGCGACACGGTATCAGGACACGCTCGCACAGCGCCAACTACTCGATGCTGCACAACTGGCCGACGTGCTGACCGGCGTGGCCGATCGCGTGCCGGCGTGGCGCGATACATCGGTGCTGCTGGCCGGTTTTCTCGAATGGTCCCCACAGCAGCAGCGGCTGCTGGCGGCGCTCGAAGCGGGCGGCATGACGCTGGCGCGCATTGCGTTGCCGGCGGCGCGCGACGCGACCTGCACGCGCACGACGTATGCCACGCCCGAGGCCGAGGTCATGGCCGCGCTGGTGCATGCGCGGGACATTGCCACGGCCGATCCCGATGCCCGCATCGGCATCGTCATCAGCGACCTCACGCAACGCCGTGACGCGATCCTCGCTGCCGCAGACGACATCCTGTGTCCGGAGCTGGCCGCCGTTGCCGATGCCGATGCGCCGCGGCCCTACGACCTGTCGCTTGGCGTGGAACTCGCGCAAGTGCCGCTGGTGGCGAGCGCACTGCACCTCATCGAATGGGCGGCCGGCGCGTTGCCGATGCCGGTGGCGGCGGCGATGCTGCGCTCGCCCTACCTGCCCGGCGATGTCGCCCATGGTTGGCGTCGCGCCAGCATCGAACGTCGATGGCGCGAGGCCGGCGTGCAACACGTGACGGTGGGTGCCGCCGTGGCTGCGTTGCCGGCCGGCGACCCGCTTGCCGTGGCCTGGGCCGGTGGTGCGCCACCGGTGACCGGACGGCAGACGCCGGCGGCCTGGGCGCAGGCATGGCGCGTGTGGCTGGCGGAGGCGGGTTGGCCCGGCATGCAGTCGCTGGGCAGCAGCGAGTGGCAGGCGCGCGACGCATGGTGGCAGGTATTGGGCGCGTTTGCCTCGCTCGACACCGTGATGGGCGTGATCGCGCGCGACGACGCACTGGCGGCCGTGCGCGCCATGACCAAGCGTGCCGTGTTCCAGCCGCAGTCCCGCGGGGCGCGAATCCAGATCCTCGGCATCCTTGAAGCTACGGGGTTGTCGTTCGACAGGCTGTGGATCGCGGGCATGTCGGCAGGGCGTTGGCCGCCGGCCGCCGCACCGCAGGCGTTGCTCCCGCTGGCATGGCAGCGGGATCGCGGCGTCCCGCATGCCGACGCACCGCGCACGCTGGCTTTCGCGCGCGCCGTCACGGGCGCGCTCGCGACTGCGGCGCCAGTGGTCATCGCCAGCTACGCGCAGCGCGAAGACGATGCGCCGGCCGCGGTGTCGAGCCTGGTGGCCGCATGGCCGGAGCAACCGGCCGCCCTCATACCGGCAACGGCGGGACGCATGCGCGCCATGGCCGCCACGCGGCCTGTCCTGGAGTCGCTCAACGATGCGCAGGGTCCGGCACTGGCGATCGGTGCGCGCGCAGAAGGCGGGGTCGCGGTGGTCGAGACGCAGAGCGCATGTCCGTTCCAGGCGTTCGCGCGGTACCGGTTGCGGCAGGAAGCATGGCCCGACATCGCCGCGGGATTGGGGGCGGACGAACGCGGCAGCGTGCTGCATCGCGTGCTGGCCACGTTCTGGTCGGGCGTGCGCTCGCATGCGAACCTGGTGGCACTGAAGACGGTCGACCTCGACGCAAAAATCGCTGCCGCGGTGGAGGTAGGCAAGACAGCGCTCGAAGCCCGCCGGTGGCGCGCGTTGCCCGCACCGGTGGCGGCGGCGGAAGCGGAGCGCCTCGCCACGATGACCCGGGCCTGGCTCGACACGATCGAACGCGAGCGGCCACCGTTCGCACTGGACGAGTCCGAGGAAAAACACGCGTTGCGGCTGGGCGATCTCGAGTTCCGGATTCGGATCGATCGCGTGGACCGTCTGCCGGATGGCAGCCGGATCGTGATCGACTACAAGTCAGGCCGCGCGCCTTCGCGCGGCCAATGGTTCGCGCAACGCCCCGCCGGAACGCAGATCGGCATGTATGCACTGGCACTGCAGGCCGACGGCGCGCCGCAGGACGTTCGCGCGGTGGCGTATGGCCAGATGAAGGCGGGTGAAGTAAAGGTCATCGGACTCTCCGCCGATATGGCGCTGTGGCCGGCCTTGCCCACGCCGTCGTCGGGCCGATCGAAGCTGCCGATCGCGGATTGGCCGGGCGCCATCGAATTCTGGGAATCGAACTACGGCATGCTGGCGTCCGACTTTCGCGAAGGCGCGGCGCAAGTGTTGCCGCGCAATGCGCAGGCGTGCCGCTATTGCCCGATGGACGCGCTGTGCCGGATAGAGCGGCTCGATGATCCTTTCATCACGGCGGAAGTTGCTGCGGACGTGGGCGCAGACGACGGTGACGATGCCTGATTCCGCCGCCGTCGCCGACGACGGCACCGCCCGCGCGCAAGCGCTGGAGGTGGGCACGTCGTTTCTAGTGCAGGCACCGGCGGGCTCGGGCAAGACCGGGCTGCTGATCCAGCGGGTACTGGCGTTGCTGGCGCGGGTCGAGCGTCCGGAGCAGATCCTGGCAATGACCTTCACGCGCAAGGCCGCCGCGGAAATGCGCGAACGGGTGTTGCATGCGTTGCGCGACGCGCGGGACGACCTTCCCGTCGACGCCCATGACCCCCATGCCATGCGCACGCGCGCACTGGCCCGCGCAGCGCTGGCGCGCGATGCGGCAGGCGACTGGCAACTTGTCGACAATCCGTCGCGGCTGCGCATGCTGACGATCGATGCGCTGGCGACCGCGTTTGCGCGACAGGTGCCGGTCACGACCGGACTCGGGGCGCTGCCCGCATTCGTCGAGAATGCCGACGGCCTCTACCGCGAAGCCGTGCTGGCGGCATTGCGCGGCGCGGCCGGCACCGATACCGCGTGGCGCACGTTTCTTGCGCATCTCGACAACGATGCCGGCACCGCCGTCGCATTGCTGGCCGACATGCTGGGACGGCGCGATCAGTGGGGCGATCGCCTGCCGCTGGGGCGCGTGGGACCGGAGGTGCGACGCACGCTCGAAAGCGCGTTGAACTACGAAGCCGATGCCGCCATGGCGCGGCTGCGCGCAATGTTGCCCACCGCCCTCGTGGCGGAACTTTGCGCGCATGCCGAGTTTGCAGGCGCGTGTTGCACCAGCGACGGGAATGCAGCCGTAGCCGCCATCATGGCGGCCATGGTGGCCGGTGGCGGATTGCCCTTCGCATCGGCGGATGCACTCGGCACATGGCGGGGCGTCGCCGACTGGCTGCTGTTGAAGGACGCGCCGCAATTGCGCAAACGCCTCACTGTCGCGGAAGGCTTTCCGGCTGCCGACAAGAAGGCGGATCCGTCCGGACGGCGCCCGGCGGCGAAGGCCGCGATGACCGCATGGCTGGCGGCCGCCGGCGCGATACCGGGCTGGGTCAACGCGTTACACGCGATGCGCTCGCTTCCTCCCGCGCATTACGACGATGACGCCTGGGCCTTCGTCGCTGCCACGCTGGAACTGCTGCCGACGCTGGCCGCGCAGTTGCAGCTGGTGTTCGCGCGCCGCGGCGAAACCGACTTCAGCGAAGCCACGTTGCGCGCGCTCACCGCGCTGGGCGATGCAGAAGTGCCAGGCGACCTGCTGCTGGCCGCGGATCTCTCGATCGCGCATGTGCTGGTCGACGAATTCCAGGATACGTCGTGGACGCATCTCGCGCTGCTCGGGCGGCTGACGGCCGGCTGGACGCCGGGTGACGGACGCACGCTGTTCGCGGTGGGCGACCCGATGCAGTCGATCTACCGGTTCCGCGAAGCCGAGGTCCGCATCTTTCTCGATGCGCAGGTGACCGGGCAGATCAACGAGGTCCCCGTCCGGTGCCTGCAGTTGACGCGCAATTTCCGGTCGCGCGCTCCGGTGGTCGACTGGATCAACGCCGTGTTTCCGCAGGTGCTGGGCACCGTTTCCGATCCGGCACGCGGCGAAGTGGGTTACGCGCCCGTTCGCGCCACGCGGGGGAGTGCGCACGATCCGGCGCCCACGGTAGAGTTGTGTGTCGATCGGCAGGCCGAGACCGCACGCGTGTTGGCACACGTACGCAGCGCACGCGCGGAGGGCGCCACGGAAATCGCCATCCTGGTTCGCGCCCGCGGCCACCTGGCGGCCATCCTGCCGGCGCTGCGTGCCGCCGGTATTCCGTTCGCGGCTGTGGATCTCGAGGCGCTGTCCGAGCGCCTGGTCACGCGCGATCTCATCACGCTCACCCGCGTCCTCACGCAGCCTGCGGATGGCATCGCCAGCCTCGCATTGCTGCGCGCGCCGTGGTGCGGACTGACACTGGCGGACCTGCTGGTGGTGGCGGAAGCATCGCGGACTGGCACGGTGCTGGCCGCACTGGCGGAGCCCGCAACGCTGGCGCAATTGTCCATGGACGGGCAGGCGCGCATCACGCGCTTGCAAGCCGCGTTGTTGCCGGCATTGGCGGCCCGCGGCCGCATGCCATTGCACCAGGTCGTGCGGGCCGCGTGGTTTGCCCTCGGTGGCCCGGCGTGCACCGAGGATGATGTGGATATCGACGGCGCGACGCGTTACTTCGACCTGCTGGCCACCAATGCGCAAGGCGGAGAAATAGGCGACTGGGACGAGTTCACCGGACTGGCCGCCAAACTCTACGCGGAGCCGGCGCCGGTCGCGGCCGGCGTCGTGCAGGTGATGACGCTGCACAAGGCCAAGGGGCTCGAGTTCGATACGGTGATCCTGCCCGGGCTCGCGCGTACCACGCGGCGCAGCGACAATCCGCCGCTGCGCTGGCGCGTGCGCGAGCAGTCGGCGCGCGGTCGCGCGCTGCTGCTGGCGCCTTTGCACGCACGCACGGGCGCGGCCACCGTGCCCGACCCGGTGTACGAGTACCTCAAGGCGATCGACGCCGACGAAAGCACGGCGGAACTGGGGCGGCTGATGTACGTCGGCTGCACGCGCGCGAAGCGACGCCTGCATCTGCTGGCCGTCCCCGCGACGCGCCTAGACGCTTCGACGCAGGAACCCGCGTGGCGCAATCCGCCGGCGCAATCGGCTCTGGCGCGACTGTGGCCGGCGGTATCCGAACGCGCCGAGCCCGCGGTACCGCCCCGGGAGGCGATTGCCGAGGACACCGTTCCGCCGCCAGCGCCCGCATTGACGCGGATGCCGCTGGCATGGCGCGCCGACGTACCGCCCCCGGCGCTGGATGCGTCACGTTCGCGTGCCAGCATCGCCGCCGACGCGGTGCCCTTCGACTGGGCGGCGGCCACGGCGGCGGCCATCGGCACCGTGGCGCACCGGATGCTGGCGCAGGTGGCACGTGATGGTCTCGCGTCCTGGACGCCGGCGCGGATCGCCGCGTCGCAAGCAGCCGTCGATGTCGCACTGGCCAGCGAAGGGATTGCGGTCGCCGAACGCGCCGCTGCGGTGGCGCGCGTGCTGCAGGTGCTGACGCGCACGCTGGCCGATGCGCGTGGTCGTTGGCTCTTTGACACCGGACACGTCGATGCGCACAGCGAGTGGGCGCTGGCTGGCGTACTTGATGGCGCGGTGTTGCACGTCACGCTCGACCGCAGCTTCGTCGCCGATGGCGTGCGGTGGATCATCGATTTCAAGACCGGACGGCACGAAGGCGGGGACCCGACGGCATTTCTCGACCGGGAAGTCGAGCGCTACCGCGCACCGCTCGAACGCTACGCCCGCATCATGCGGGGTCTCGATGCGCGGGAGATCCGGCTGGCACTGTACTTTCCGCTGGTGGAAGGCGGCTGGCGTGAATGGTGCTGCGCTGCGGCGTAAGGGTCTGAAATACGATACAATTCAAGCCTTTGTCTCATACTCATCACTCCGGCAATGCAACGCCGGACCGGGTGCGTCTCCACTGTGCGTATTTTCCGCGGACTGCCCGCGCACGCGTCGCAGCCCATCGCGTTGACGATCGGCAATTTCGACGGCGTGCATCGCGGCCATCAGGCCATGCTGGCGCGGCTTTGCGAAGCCGCGGAAGACCTGCGCCTGCCGCCCGCTGTGCTCACCTTTGATCCCCACCCACGTGAGTTCTTTGCACCCGATCGCGCGCCGCCGCGCCTGGTGCGGTTACGGCAGAAGCTCGAACTATTTCGCACCTTGGGTGTGGCGCAGACGTATATCGCGCGTTTCGATGCCAAGCTGGCAGCGTTGTCGCCAGCCGCCTTCATCGACGACGTGCTCGTGCGCCGGCTGAATGCGCAATGGGTGCTGGTGGGCGACGACTTCCGCTTCGGCAAGGCGCGAGCGGGCAATCTCGCCGTCATGCGCGACCATGCGGCCACCTTCAGTGTCGAGGGCATGCGTACCGTCGTCGTGGGCGAGGATCGCGCGTCGTCGACCGCCGTGCGCGAAGCACTGGGCGCCGGTGACCTGGTGCGTGCCGAGGCGCTGCTGGGCCGTCCCTTCGCCATTACGGGCCGCGTGGCCCACGGCGAGAAGCTTGGCCGGAAGCTCGGCTTTCCCACGGCCAACATCGAGCTTCCGCAGCGCCCGCCGCTGTCCGGCATCTTCGCCGTGCGCGTTCGCGGTCTTGGCGGTGTTCCGCGCACCGGCGTGGCCAGCCTCGGCGTGCGCCCGACGATCAAGGCGGATGCCCGGCCGCTGCTCGAAGTGTTCGTGTTCGATTTCGATGAGAACATCTACGGTCGGCGCGTCAGCGTGGAGTTCGTCCACAAGCTGCGCGACGAAGAAAAGTATACCGACCTTGCGACGCTGACGCGGCAGATCGAGACCGATGTGGCGCAGGCCCGCGAATTTTTCGCGACTGCCCGAGCGTAAAACCTGGATGGCCCTGCCGAAGAACCCCGATGCCCGACGACAACAAAACCGATTACAAGCGCACGCTCAACCTGACCGACACGCCGTTTCCGATGCGTGGCGATCTGGCGAAGCGTGAACCGCTATGGCTGCGCGACTGGCAGCAGAACAAGGTGTACGAGGCCATCCGCGCCGCGGCGGCCGGACGTCCGCGCTTCGTGCTGCACGACGGACCGCCGTATGCCAACGCGGACATTCATATCGGGCACGCGGTCAACAAGATCCTGAAGGACATCATCGTCAAGAGCAAAGGCTTTGCCGGCTTTGACGCGCCCTATGTACCGGGCTGGGATTGCCACGGCATGCCCATCGAGGTGCAGATCGAGAAGACGCACGGCAAGCACTTGTCGGCCGCGGATACGCAGCGGCTGGCGCGTGCCTATGCCACGGAGCAGGTCGACAAGCAGCGCGAACAGTTCAAGCGACTGGGGGTGCTGGGCGAGTGGGACCACCCGTACCTGACGATGGCGTACAAGAACGAGGCCGACGAAATCCGCACGCTGGGCAAGATCCTCGGCAAGGGTTATGTCTATCGCGGCCTGAAGCCTGTCAACTGGTGCTTCGATTGCCAGAGCGCGCTCGCCGAGGCGGAAGTGGAGTATGAGGATCGCGTCGACCTGGCGATCGACGTCGGCTTTCCGCTGCCCGACAGCGAGCGTGCGCGCCTGGCCGCAGCGTTCGGCCTAGCCGAGCTGCCCGAGGGTCCGGTGCGCGCGGTGATCTGGACCACGACGCCGTGGACCATCCCCGCCAACCAGGCCATCAACGCGCATCCTGATTTCATCTATGCACTTGTCAGCACGCCGCAAGGCTCGCTGGTGCTGGCCGCAACGCTGGTCGAGGCGTGCCTCGAGCGCTTCGGTCTCGAAGGACATGTGGTCGCGACGACGACGGGCACGAAGCTCGAACTGATCGCGTTCCGTCATCCGTTCTACGACCGCGCGGCGCCCGTGTACCTGGGCGATTACGTGACCCTGGACCAGGGCACCGGCCTCGTGCACTCGTCGCCTGCCTATGGCGTCGAGGACTTCCAGTCATGCCGGCGCTACGGCATGAAGGACGATGACATGCTGAACCCGGTGCAGGGCGATGGCCGGTATGCGGAGTCGCTGCCGTTCTTCGGCGGCATGAAGATCTGGGAGGCCAACCCGAAGGTCGTCGACAAGATCCGCGAGGCGGGCGCACTGCTGCACGTGACCAAGTTCAACCACAGCTACATGCATTGCTGGCGGCACAAGACGCCGATCATCTATCGCGCCACGACGCAATGGTTCGCCGGCATGGACGACACGCCGGGGTACAACGGCAGGAAGCCGGCGGAAGCGTTGCGCGAGACGGCGCTGCGCGGCATCGAGGCCACCACGTTCTATCCGGCGTGGGGCAAGGCGCGGCTGCACGGCATGATCGCGCACCGCCCCGACTGGACACTGTCGCGCCAGCGCCAATGGGGCGTGCCGCTGCCGTTCTTCGTCGATCGCGAGACCGACAAGCTGCATCCGGACACGATGGCATTGCTGGAGCTTGCGGCCAGCAAGGTGGAGCACGGCGGCATCGAGTCGTGGTTCGAGGCCACCTGCGAGGACTTCGGCGTCGACGAGAAAAAGTACCGCAAGCTGACCGATACGCTCGACGTGTGGTTCGATTCGGGTGCCACGTTCGAGACGGTGCTGGGCGGCCCCGATGGCCGCACGACGCGGATGGGCTCGCATTCGCAGCAGACGGGCTTCCCGGCGGATCTCTACCTCGAAGGCTCGGACCAGCATCGCGGCTGGTTCCATTCGTCGCTGCTCGAATCATGCATGGTAAACGGCGTGCCGCCGTACAAGGCGCTGCTGACGCACGGCTTCGCGGTGGACGGCGAAGGCAAGAAAATGTCGAAGTCGAAGGGCAACGTCGTGGCGCCGCAGAAGGTGTGCGATTCGCTGGGCGCGGAAATCCTGCGCCTGTGGGTGGCCGCCACCGACTATTCCGGTGAGTTGTCGATCTCCGACGAGATTTTGAAACGCGTGGTGGAAAGCTATCGCCGCATTCGCAACACGTTGCGCTTCCTTTTGGCCAACACGTCCGACTTCGACGGGGCACAGCATGCGGTGCCGAGCGGCGACCTGCTCGAGATCGACCGCTTTGCCCTCGCGCAGGCGCAGATGATGGCCACTGCCGTGCAGGCCGACTACGACCGCTACGAATTCCATCTTGTCGTGCAGCGGTTGCAGCAGTATTGCTCGGAGGAACTGGGCGGGTTCTATCTCGACGTGCTGAAGGACCGCCTATACACGACGGCCGCCGGCAGCCCGGCGCGGCGTTCCGCGCAGACCGCGCTGGCGCTGATCCGCGATACGTTGCTGAAATTGATGGCGCCCATCCTCTCGTTTACCGCCGAAGAAGCGTGGCGCATCCTGCGGCCGCAGGCACCGACCGTGTTTGCTGAGCAATGGCGCGACATGCTGCCGCCGGTGGTCGATGGCCAGCTTCTAGTGCCGAAGTGGGAGCGCATCCTGGCCGTGCGCGCGGCGGTCCAGCGCGAACTCGAGGCAGTGCGCCAGGGCGGCACCATCGGGTCGTCGCTGCAGGCGAAGGTCGCCATCGTCGCCGCGCCGGAGGACTACGCTGCGCTGGCCGCGCTTGGCGACGACCTGCGCTTTGTCACGATCACGTCGGCTGCCACCGTGGCCGCGGGCGACACACCCGCCATTCGCGTGACGCCTTCCACGTACACGAAGTGCGAGCGCTGCTGGCACTGGCGCGCGGATGTCGGAGCCGATGCCAATCACCCCGCGTTGTGCGGACGTTGTGTGGCCAATCTCTTTGGCGCCGGCGAGCCGCGCCGTTTCGCATGAGCCTGCACCATTGTCACAACACCCGATACCGGGGCAGAAGGTGACGATGCCTGCCCCCGCGGGAACGGCGGTGGCCGCCAGCTGGTGGCGCTGGCTGCTGTTGAGTGCCGCGGTGATCGTGTTCGACCTCGCAACGAAAGCCTGGATCACGGCGATCTTCCGCGAAGGCGAGGCCCTGCCGGTCACTTCGTTCTTCACGTTGGTGCTGGCGTACAACACCGGCGCAGCATTTAGTTTCCTGGCCGACGCAGGGGGCTGGCAGCGCTGGTTCTTCGCCGGCGTGGCCGTCGTCGCCAGCGTGGTCCTCGTATGGATGCTGCGCCGGGGCGGCAGCCGGATGCTGTGCTTCGGCCTAGCGCTGATCCTTGGCGGTGCGCTCGGCAACCTGTGGGATCGCGTCACGCTCGGCCGCGTCACCGACTTCCTGCTGTTCCACTATGCCGGATGGTCGTGGCCCGCGTTCAATGTCGCGGACAGCGCCATCACGGTGGGTGCAGCGTGCCTGATTTTCGACAGTTTCCGTCCGCGCCGTGATACGTGGGCGGCCCGGTCCCCCTAGGAAGGAATCCGCCATGGACGTCCTACTTGCCAACCCCCGCGGCTTTTGCGCCGGCGTGGATCGCGCGATCGCCATCGTGGAAGAAACATTGGCGCAGTTCGGCGCGCCGATCTATGTGCGGCACGAGGTCGTGCACAACAAGTTCGTCGTCGACGACCTGAAGGCCAAGGGCGCGGTGTTCGTCGAGGACCTGGATGAGATACCCGCAGGCGCCACCGTCGTGTTCTCGGCGCATGGCGTGTCGAAAGCCGTACGCGCCGAGGCGAAGGCGCGCGGACTCACGGTCTTCGACGCCACATGTCCGCTCGTGACGAAGGTGCACGTCGAAGTGGCCAAGATGCGCGAGCAGGGCCGGGACATCGTGATGATCGGCCACGCGGGGCACCCGGAAGTGGAGGGCACGATGGGCCAGGCGAAGGGCGGCATTCACCTGGTCGAATCGGTGGACGATGTATCGCGCCTCGTCGTGCGCGACGCGTCACAGTTGGCCTATGTCACGCAGACCACGCTGTCGGTCGATGACGCCGCCGCCGTGGTCGAGGCGTTGAAGGCGCGGTTTCCGGAGATCGTCGGGCCGAAGCGCGACGACATCTGCTACGCGACGCAGAACCGTCAGGATGCGGTGAAGGCACTGATCCCGCAGGTCGATGCGGTGATCGTCGTCGGCAGCCCCAACAGCTCGAACAGCAACCGGCTGCGCGAAGTGGCGGCCCACCGCGGCGTGCCGGCCTGGATGGTGGATCGCGCCGAGGAATTGCGCGAGGAATGGGTGGCCGGCAAGCGCCGTGTGGGTGTCACCGCGGGGGCGTCCGCGCCCGAAGTGCTCGTCAGGCAGGTGATCGCGCGGCTGAAGGAGATGGGCGCACTCGGCGTCACCGAATTGTCCGGTGTCGTGGAGAACGTGACGTTTCCATTACCGAAAGGTTTGCAGGGGCAGGGGACCGGCAAGGCCCCGGAGGTGGGACCTCGACCAAAGGATTAGGACGCCGGCCGTCTTGCGCGACGACATTGCGCGTCAACGCTTTTCGGCGCGAAACCACGCCAGCAACGCGAAGAACGTGATCCCCGCAAGCGTTGCCGCCAGCGTGGCCACCACGGCGTAGCGTCCGGATTCAGTCAGCGCGCGCACCAGCGCTTCGGCAAAGTAGAACGGCACCAGCAATGCGAGCCATTGCCGCGGCTTGCGTGCGCCGCGCGCGACACCGGGGAGCAGGATTGCAAGCGGCAAGGCCTTCACGGCCAGCCAGCGTGCACCAGGCATCGGTGCCAGCACCGCTTCCCACAACACTTCAAGCAGCGTCAACGCCACCAGCGCCGCGACCGTGATCCGGGCGGTCACACGAACCGTGGGGATCACGCGGCCGAACTCATCCAACGGCCACGAATTCGTAGAGCTCGAACCCCGGTCCTTGCTCAACCAATTTGGTGAGCACGGCAACGCCTGCCGTATTCCCTCGGCGCAGCGTCACCGCCTGCTCGAGTGAAAACGCACCGGCGGGTACCAAAACCTGCGGCGGCGTGCTGTCGTGGTTGCCCGGATTGTCCTCGGGCAGCACGACCACGGGCGTCAGCAGGCCTTCCGTCACTCCCTCCGGTGCCGCAGCCGCGGCTTCCGGGTTGTCGGACAGCAACTCGCAACCGAACTCGAGCCCGCTGCCCTTCAGCGTGTTGCGAAACCACCGCACCATCGCCACCTGCAGGCCGGAGCGCCCTTCGATGCGCAATGCGATCAGCTCGCCTATGCGCAGCGCAGTGGGGACGGTGTCGATCTGTCGCAGCGCATAGCCCGCCGGCGTGTGATTGATCACCTGGCAATTGGCCATCGGCGGCAGGCCCGCCGGCCGTTGCACACCCGCGTGCACGCCCTTGCTGTATTGCCAGATGCCGGAAAGTCCGGTGCAGGTGACGACGCGCGCACGGGATGGTAGACGGTTGAATTGTCGCGCCGGCGGAATGGCCCACTGCCGCAGCAGCCGCTTCAGCAGCGCGATGTACTGCAATCGCGCCACCGGTTCGCGGCTGATGCCCGCGGGCACTTCGCCGCCGGCTTCCAGCGCGCGCAGTTGCTCCTGGATCTGGAACGCGAGGTCGAAGGTCAGCAGGAAGAGCTTGCTGCCTTCGATCGAACCGCCCTTGTTGGCGGAAAACGGCGGGAAGTCGTGGCCCACCGGCACGATGGCTACGGCCTTGGCCATCCGGTGCACGGGCACGATGTCGGTCAACTTGGCCCAGTGGGCGTATTCCTGCACGTACCGCAGCACGATCGGCAATTGGCCGGGCAGGAAACCGTACGGATTGGCCAGCGCCAGCAGCATCGACTGGATGGCGAGGCGCTCCGGCGTGGCTTCGGGCTGGTCCGGCGTCACGGGCACGAGATGGATATTGCGATCCCGCGCGAACATGTAGATGAGATGCGCGTCGTGCCAGGTGTGCGGCGGCACCGGCGCGTACGACAGGTAGCTGTTGACGAGGATGCGCGCCGTGCATTGGAGGCAGCGATGGACGAGCGCCACCATCAACCGCTGTCCGCCCAGCGCGATACGCTTGTCCGCCTCGCGCGACAGCAGGTGCTTGTAGGCCGTGGCCAGTTCGTTCGACAGCGTCAGCGAGGCCTTGGCGGACTCGAGGGCGTCGCCGGTCAGCGGGTGCGAGGCACGCGCGAAGAGTTTCTCCAACTGGGGCCACAGCGTGGTCGCCGAATTCCAGTAGAGCTCTGCCAGCTCGAGACGCTTGCTGTCGCTCATCGCCACGCGATTGGTGGCGGCGAGCGCATCGCCGATCAGTCGTGCGGCATCGGCCGGTTCACGCCGGCCGATCTCGTCCAGCCAGA
>Ga0163150_10004470_pt1 | contig 18664 bp, 16 predicted proteins | sample OliLakLV19P2IB_FD_148628 | JGI IMG/M metagenome (GOLD analysis project Ga0163150, IMG submission 148628) | Freshwater microbial mat bacterial communities from Lake Vanda, McMurdo Dry Valleys, Antarctica - Oligotrophic Lake LV.19.P2.IB | ecosystem: Environmental > Aquatic > Freshwater > Lake >...
GACAAGTATTGAAGTTAAGCGGGTCGCCTGTGATAGTCTGGGCGTCGATTCGACTGGCCATTGTATTGGCGGTGCCGCACCGGAGGGAACTGGAACGCCTGGCCTTATAGATGTTCCAATAAGTACTTGCACCTGCGAGCCAACTACTCCAGACGGGACCGACCCGCTTCCGGTACCAACCCCAGCAAAGATATGCCCGGCACTAGGGAGTCAGGTTACACTCCCGGGGAAGACACAGACTGTAGTGGTGAGTTCAGAAAAGACTTTCAATAAAGGATCAAGTTCCGGCTGTGTTGAAGCTGGCGGAACTGAGTCTATTCAGTGTGGCGAAGCAGAAGTCGCCAGTGGTTGCAAATGGGTCACGACGCAACACTCATATGGTGAAACAAAGGAATGCGTTTACTCCTATAGTGATGTGAATAGTTGCAAGACGGTTTGTAAGGATGGCAACGGTAATGATTTAACGACTTCCGGTCAGTCTTCAGGCGACATTGCTAACCAGGCTTATGCCTGGGCCGACCAGGAGCGTGCTGACCAGATTATGGCTTGCCAAGAAGGTCTTGATGTAGATGCGAGTGGTGTGTGCACTGGTAATGAGTGTCCTGCCGATGCGAAACAGCCTTGTAAGTGTGGGGCGGAGATCAAGCTGGCTTATGACTACGAGGATACCCTGAAATTCACCGTTACGTATCAGACCGGTGATAGTAACACGGCGAGCGCTGCAGCATCTGGTAATAAAAAGGCGCGCGCGACCCAGATAATTGCAAAGGTGAGCGGAACAGTAACCTGCTCTGTGAGTGGTTCCGGAACGAAGATGTGCGGTAATGGGGGTGTTAATGTCGAGCCGAAATCTCCGCCGGGTACAGGTCCCGTTGGGGGCGGTGGTGGTAATGGAGGAGGTGGTTCCGGTGGAGGCGGCGGAGGAGCGGGAGGTAATCCTAATGAGATCCTTATTCCGATAACTGGGATAACTGCGGTAACTCCCAAAGGTATCCTTGCTATACCGCAGATTATTGGGGACTTTGTTCGTGACCATATCTTTGGAGCGATCTTTAATGCTGACAGTGACCAGGGTGGAGATAGTTTGAATATCGGAATATCGTGCACGTATAGGTCCAAGGTGGTTGTATATGGTGCTACGTGGTGTAGTTATTGTCATCAACTCGATAGTGCTTTGAGGGGTGGAGCGAATGCCACTACGCATAGCTATATTGAAATTGATAAAACCAATCCTCCAACTGCGCTGCCTGCTGGCTGCGGGGGAACGGGGGGTGTACCGTGTACCGAGATTAGCTATACGCCGAGCAATCCATCTTGTCCTGCAAAATCTACCCAGTATATTAACGGTCGTGATCCTGAGGGGGTGCGTGCCGCTGCTAATCAGGATGGAGCGTCTCCGGGTGGCGTGACTCCGCCGCCTCCACCGCCAACAGGAGGGACGACCACGTCGGGAGCTTCCGGAAGCAGCGGTGACAGCAATCCGCCACCGGAGCGACCAGAGCCGGAGACTCCGACGGTATCAACGAGTTCGGGAGGTTGTGGTGCGCCGACACCGGTTGCCGGTGTTGCCGCGGGTTCGATTAACGGAAAGATAATTCTGTGGGAGAAGAAACTCCAAGATAGCTCACCGAGTTATACTTCCAGTGAAACAACGAATCGCCTCGAGCGTGAGATTTTTGCTGCCGCCACCTGCCCTGGTAAGTGCAGTGCGACTGGAGGGGGTTGTGCACTTACCCTTCGCAGCGGAGACGCGAGCCTTGATAAGCAGGGAACGGGCGGTATCAACTCAAATTTAACTTGTGGTTGCGGTTCCAGTAATAAGGTTGTATCTGGCGCCGGCAGTTGGGATCCGGGCACTGGCATCGTGCCTCGCAAGCCTGGGACTGATGAGCCGACTCCGACTCCTACCCCTAACGTTTCACAGAGCCCACCCACTACGCCCGGCGTGGCGGCCGGTAAGAAGCTCTGCATCACTCTTGGCGGTAACGCCAATGACACCAATCTTACCAATCCAGCTGGCAAGAGCGTTAAACTAACTCCGGGGTCTACCTGCGTCGGCGCGACTTGTGCGGATGGAAGTGACTGTAAGGCTTATAAAGCTTCAGATGGAGCTATCGGCTGCGGCTGTTTGCCTTCCCAACAAAAGGTTGCAACTCCGACTCCGCCGCCGACACCTCCAGTTCCTCCAACTCAGCCAGTTGCTAACCCTTCAGTGGGTCCTGCTCCTGTTCCGCCACCTCCGCCATCGAGTACGCCAGTGACTCCAGCTCCAGAGACTAATCCTGATAAGCCGAAGGCGATAGCAGCTTGCGCTCCGGCTGTGAGCACGACGAACTCTATCGCTCACACGGTTCTGCCGTCTTCTGTCTATAACTTCTTTGTCACTCTGTTCGCTGCGCAAAACATTGATCAGCCGGCGAAGGCGTGTAAGGAGGGTGGTACTTGCAGTAATGGGAAGACGTGTATTATCGCAGATAATTGTAGCTGTGGCGCTGCGCCAGTGAATAGTGCTCCGGCCGTGCCGGTTGCTCCAGCTCCTGAGGTATGCGACGCCTCAACGGCACCGACGTGCGGTGGCACGTGTGCTGGCGGCGGTACTTGTGGCGCGAAAACCTATAAAATTTGTCCACCCGATGATAGTATTGGTGCGCATGATGATTTCGATGTGAATAGTGGATATTCTCGAGCAGAGTGGAGAGATCTTAAGGCTATACAGACTACTTGTAATAAAGTTAAGGGCAAGGATGGAAGTAAAAATTGTACCTGTGCAATTCCAAAGCCCGTAAAGCCTTCAACTCCTCCATCGACTCCGACAGCTGGCGGGACGACGACTCCGCCTCCACAACCGGTAAAGCCTCCAACTCCGCCAGTTACTTCTTCTCCGGCGGTCTGTAAGTATACGTATAAATATCGGGTTGATATTTGGACTGCGGTGAATTGTCCTCCATGTGGTTTGTATAAACCAGCGGGAGAAAATACAGGATCGGAAACAGTTGGTAGTTGGCTTAACAATAATACGAATGCTGGTACGAGGGGTGATGTGACCGTAAATCATATCCACATTCCTGATTATAATACTAACAATACTTCTCCTCTTGGGAGTACTCCGACGTTCCAAGTAACTATGACTAAGACCGCCGATCCATCGAATGATGCGAGTTGTCCAGCGGGTGGCAAATTTACTGGACAGGCGAGAAATCCTAGGGCGTTTAATGACATTGCTAATGCTATTGTTGAGCTTTTCAAAGCGCATCAATAAGTACGGCTTAGCAACTAACTTATCAGTGGAATAAAAAGCGCCCCGGCATCGGTTGATGACGGGGCGACTTGTCTAGGCATCAGTAGGGACGCCTGGCGAGGCCTTCGGGTCGATGAACGCTGCGTATCGCACGGCCCAGCATGGTAGAATCTCCGCTGTTTCGAACTTCTTTCTGAGCACCGCGATCTCTTCTTGCCTCTTGTTTCTGGCGACGACTTTCAGGATGAATTTTTCCGCGGGAAAAATGATCATTGTGTCGTCGCGTGGCTTGAGCTGTGCGACGAGTTTGTCGTTGCAGTAGATCGAGATATCTACTCCTTGCGGCCAGTGGTCGCAGATGCACATGTTGGCGATCTGCATCGGGCGCGCGTCGGGGTGGATGTACTGCGCCACGACGGCGCGGTTGTAGCTCGAGTGTGAGCCCATCTTGCAGCTCGTGTTGAGAAGGCAGATGACCATCAGAGTACAGGCGACAATGACGAAACGCTTCATCTCGAACTCCTTGCCTAGTTGGCAAAAGGGAACTGAGGGGAACTAATCTAGTTATCGGACATTCGGAGCTGTCTGTCAAGGTTGACAGATTTTTATTTTGTTGCAAGAACTAAAATAGTTTTGTTATTCACATGGAGTAGATAGGAGTTCATTAATATGATATAATCATCACATGAGCTATCAAAAAAAGATAGTTGAAAAGGTGAGGATGCTACGCGCGCAAGGGAAGACTTATGCTGAGATTAGGGCTAGTCTCGATGTGACGGTACCGAAAAGCACCCTGTCAGGCTGGTGTCAGGACGTAGAGATGCCCGCTTGGTATCAGGCAAAAGTGGACGAGTTGAATAAGAGTAGCTTGAGCAAGGCTCAAAGGATTTTATGGGTATCTATAAAACTTAAGCGTGAAAAGCTTTTGGCAGATTTACAATCAAAGAATAGGCATTTGGCTGGAAGGGTGGCTGATAAAGATGTTTTAAAGATGCTTTTGTCTATTCTGTATCTTGGTGAAGGTTCTAAATCAAAAGGGCGTAGCGGGCTGAGCCTTGGGAGCTCCGATCCAAACATTATTCTTTTATATCTTAAGCTTCTGGAGAAATGTTATGATATTCCAAGGAGAAAATTGAAATGTCGCGTAAGCTACAGGGCTGATCAGGATATTCGAGCACTTGAGCGATATTGGGCAAGGACAATTGGTATTCCGCGTTCAAATTTCTATAAAACAATCCCAGATCCTCGAACGGTAGGCAAGCCGACCAAGAATCTAGACTATAAGGGAGTCTGTGTTATTATTGGTGGCAGTGTGGCCATCCAGTTGGAGCTTGAACTAATCCCAAGTATCCTCTTAAGAGCTTTCTAGTTTGATGGGCCGGTAGCTCAGTGGTAGAGCGCTTCTATGGCATAGAAGAGGTCGTGGGTTCAATTCCCATCCGGTCCACCACTTCACTCGTCGCAGTGCGACGAGTTTCGCGGTGCAGGCACTGTCGCATAAATATAGTCAACGTTGTATAATAATCCGAGGTGGTGTCCTGCGTAGTTTATTAACGAAGCATGGACGTTATATTTCATATGGACACAAACAACGACGATAACAAGTTAAGCGAGATTAATCGCCATCTGGGGCGTCTTGATCGGTATCTGACCAGCGGATGGAGGGCGTTTATCCGCGGGGTGTATCAAGGCGCAGGCGGAGTAGCTGGAGCTGCGATTATTATCTTTATAATCGGTATCATCCTTAACGTCGTTGGCGTCATTCCGGAGTTCAAGGAATACGCTGATAATTTTAAGATTATCCTTGAAGACATCCGTTCGCGCTAGTCGATGGGCGCGACTTGGGTATGGTAAACTGGCTCTATGCTTCACCGATTTTGGGAGAGTCACGGCCGGTCAATTCTTAAAGCGTTCAGCTGGAAGATAATTGCGAGCATTATTAGTTTCTCGGTGCTTTATTATCAGACGCGCGATTTGAATCAGGCATTGAAGTTTAGTGGTATCATATTTTCTATCGGACTGATTGCTTATTACTTACACGAGCGTGTTTGGAATAAGATTCATTGGGGCAAGCACGAGCCCTAAGTTTTTTCTATCTATCACGGCATGAAACTTTTCGAATACGAGGGGAAGGAGATTTTTGCAAAGTATGGGATTCCGCTTCTCGAGCGGCAACTTTTTGTTTCAGCTAATCAATCAATTAACCAGTTGACCATTAGTTTACCCCTTATCGTAAAGGCGCAGGTTCGTTCGACCGATAGGAAAAAAGCAGGCGGTATTCTGATTGTAAAAACAGAGGCTGAGCTTAGCACGGCTTTGACTCAGCTTTTTGGGAAGGAAATTCAAGGCGAAAAAGTGGAGAAGGTCCTCGTGGAACAGTTGGCGGATGTCGCCGGTGAGTATTACGTCTCATTCAGTTACGACACGAAGCGACGTGGGCCGGTGCTCGCAATGAGCCCGAAAGGTGGCTCGGGCATTCACGAGGCGCACGTGTATGGGATTGATGTACTTAAACAATTGACGATTGACGACGTGCAACAAGAGCTCAAAAAGGCCGGATTCCTCGAAGCAGATGTCATTGGTGTCACGGATATCGTAATGAAGCTCTGGAAGCTTTTTAACGATGAGAAGGCGACTGTGGCGGAGATAAATCCGATTCTCAAAACAAAAGAGGGGAAGCTTTTTGCGGGAGATTCAAAAGTGGATATGGGCAAGCGTCGGACGGTTGAGCAGATGGGAGGCGACATCGCGGTTATCGCGAGCGGTGGCGGAGCATCGCTTATTAATATGGATGCGCTTTTACTTGCCGGAGGGAGACCCGCGAATTATACCGAGTATTCAGGCAATCCAGCTAAGGAGGTAGTGACAGAGCTGACGAAGCAAGTTTTTGCTCAGCCGGGCATTAAGGCGTGCTGGATCATTGGCGGCACGGCAAACTTTACTGATATTTACGAGACAATGCTCGGCTTCACCGAGGGCTTAAAGCAGGTGAGCCCTAAACCGAACTTTCCGTTTGTAATCCGTCGTGGTGGTCCGCGCACGCCGGAGGCGATAGTGATGCTCAAGGAGTTCGCGGCCAAAGAAGGCTTTGAGTTCTATATCTATGGCAGCGAGACGCCGATGATTAAAACCGCGCAGTATGTCGTCGATTTAGCATATAAAGGGATCAAGCCGCCAATAAGTAAATCCTAAGCACTAAATGCTAAACTCTAAATAAATCGCAATGACTAAAAGATCAAATTTAAAACATTGGAGCTTAGAGTTTGGATATTATTTAGAATTTAGATATTAGAATTTAGTATTTTTAAAATCATGGCGATTCTTGTTGATAAAAATACGAAGGTGCTCATCCAGGGCATAACGGGTACCGAAGGGTCGCGGGCGTGTCGTGAGATGCTTGCTTATGGCACCGCAGTCGTCGCCGGAGTAACCCCGAAGAAGGGCGGACAGGTTGTCGAAGGGGTTCCGGTTTATGACTCAGTGAGCGAGGCGCTTAAGAAGCACGCCGATGTTACTCTCTCACTTATCGTTGTTCCTCCGCAGTTTGTGAAAGATGCGACGCTCGAGGCGCTCGAAGCCGGGATTAAACTCATTGATATTCTGACCGAGTACGTTCCGCCGAGAGACAGCTCGATTATGGTCGCCCGTGCCCGACAATTGGGTGCGCGCATCATTGGCCCCTCGTCGGTTGGCATCATCTCTCCCGCAAAGGCGAAAGTCGGGAGTGTCGGTAGCGGAGAGATCGCGAAAGTCTTTATTCCCGGTCCAGTCGGCGTCATTTCAAAGAGCGGAGGAATGGTTGCAGAGCTTTCGTATGTCTTATCGCGCGCGGGATTTGGCCAGAGTACGGCAATAGGCATAGGTGGCGATATCATTGCTGGCTCGGACTATGTCGACTTGCTTCCACTTTTTGAAGCCGACTCGGAAACGAAAGCGGTGGTGATGTTCGGTGAAGTTGGCGGCACCTACGAGGAGGATGTGGCGAACTACATTAAGACCGGTAAGTTTACGAAGCCTGTCATAGCGATCGTCGGTGGGAGGTTTACCGAAAAACTAGCCAGTGGCGTGGTACTTGGCCACGCGGGCGCGATCGTTTCAAAAGGAAAGGGCGGCTATGATTCAAAAATTAAGGCGCTCAAAGATGCGGGCGTTCTTGTTGCTGAAACGATTGAGCAGATTCCGGAGTTGCTACGGCAACAACTACAAACTATTAACTCTTGCCTATAGACGGGAGGCGGGTAGAGGTATTCTGTTTACAGTTTAAAGTTAACAGTCTAAAGTCAATGATATGAAGTGGAAAACGAGCATCAGTGTTCATAAAGACGGCGAGCTCTCTATTCGCGGCTATAAGCTGACCGAGCTTATCGCCAAGCATGGCTTTATCGAGGGTATTTTTTTGATATTGAAAGGGCAGCTCCCGACGCCGGCTGAGGCGGAGGTCTTGAGTGTTTGTTTACTCGCGTGCATCGAACACGGGGTTGAGGTTCCGAGTGCGTTTGTCGGTCGGGTAGTGGCTTCCACGGGGAACAGCGTAAACGCCGCTTTAGCAGCCGATATGCTTGCGATTGGGGATTATCACGGTGGCGCCATTGAGGGCGCTATGGAGCTATTAATGCGCAAGGAAGAGGCGAAGGAGTTGGTTGCGAACGCTCTTGCGAAAAAGGAGCGACTGCCCGGGTTTGGGCACAAGATCTACAAAGAGTCTGATCCGCGCACTGCCGCGCTTTTTGTGCGCGCGGCGCAGGCACAGTTCAGCGATGCGGTCATTAAAAAAGCACTCCTGATCGAAAAGGAACTTCTCACTCAAGGCGGAAAGACGTTGCCGCTCAATGTTGATGGAGCAGTTGCTGTGATTTTGGTAACGATGGGATTTAGTCCGAGGCTCGGCAAGGCGTTCTTCGCCCTTGGGCGGATGCCGGGGATGATGGCGCATATCGCGGAAGAACTTGATAACGAAAAACCCTATCGCCGATTTGAGGAATCCGATGTGGAATATGAAGGAAAATAATTCAATCAAGTTTGAGCGGCTCACGGAGGTTTCGGAGAACACCTGCGCTGAGTTAACGGCGCTCATAAAGCAGCTCATGAGTTCTAAAATTTCTTCCACCTTCTGGTTGGGGCTCAAGAAGGGAAGTCTCGAGCAGGCGCTCAAGGATAAAAACGCTCAATTTTTTGTTCTTAAGGACGGAGAGCGTATCATCGGTACAGCTACTCTTATTCTGATGCAGCAACTTGCGACCACGAAAGCTTTTCTTGAAGATGTGGTTGTGGATGAGGCGTATCGGGGCCGGGGACTCGGACGCTTACTGATGGAGGAGATAATCAAGCAGGCCAAGCTCTTGGGAGTGGAAAAGCTTAAATTCACGAGTAAACCACAACGAATTGCCGCAAACGCGCTGTATCAAAAGATGGGTTTTGAGCGTAAGGAAACGAATGTGTACGAGATGAAGCTCTAGGGGGATGTAATTTTTTTAACGTCGAGGCGTCATTATAAGCAGTAACCCCCAGGTTACTACCTGGACGAGGTGAGTTGCTCTCTGCTTTATGGCTAGAGTATATGAGCCCGCTTCGACCGCAAAACAGTCTCCCGAACTATGACGGAGGCTTTTTTGTTTACATTTAGACCCCTCTTTGGCAGGATAAGAAGTGTTTTCGGGTAATCTCACCTGAAACATACCTGCGGGAGTTGGTATGAGCCCAAACAATCGGAAGCCGGAGCCCAGCCGCGACTACGTTCAACAGATCAAGGCGACGCTCAGTCGCGTCATCACTTCCAAGGATGCCGCAGTGAGGCAGGCGCTCATTGCGCTGGTCGATAGTCTGAGCCTGTTCTGGCAGGAGGGGGATGAGTCACCCAGTAACGATGAGTATAATGGAGTGTTGAATGGGTTGGCGCTTCTTCGCGACAGGCTCGAAGAGGTTGAGGGCGAGGACGACGACAGGATTGCTCTTCAAATCCAGACCGTCGAGGGGTTCCACCGGAGATTCCGCATAGTATACAGCCGTCTTCGTGGAAACGAATAGAATGGCGAAAATCCCGGCGGAAGGTGAGCGTACACGCAAGTACATCGACCAAATGGTCCTGGGACTCATCCTGCTCAGTGAGCAGCAGCCCTGGGCTAAAGCGAAGACGACTAGGGTGCTGGAGGCGCTTGAGCATTACTGGCCAGCAACGGGCGGGTGTTCCTCTAACGGTTATCAGAGTGTAGTGATGGCGCTCACTGCTCTGAGGAACGTGCTCGATCCCGGTGACAAGTTCGAGCTCATGGTGACTGTCCATGCTCGGGGGTTCAAGCAGAACTACGCCGAGCGGCCAGGTAGGGGAAGGAGGTTGGGAGAGTAGGCGCCGTATCGTCCGCCAGGAGGAGGACGTAGGCAAAGCGGTAAAGACTCGGTTCGCAATTTCGCGACCGGGTCTTTCTGATTTTTACAGAATCTAGAAAGGTGACACTGGCTTCTGGGCAGTTTTATCCAGGGCTGCGAACTTTTCCATAACCTCTTTTTCGACATCCACGCGATCGCGACCAAACGCGAGGCGCGAGTACTCCTTCGCCTTGGCGGCAAATACCGGATTGGACTGCTTGCCGGCGACCGTTTTCATACTAAACGGCAACGCGGTCATACCATTAATAAGCAGCTTCACATAGCAGTTGCGATTATCGATATTGATGAGGTCAGTGCGAGTGAATGTCGGGCCGAATTGCTTTTCAAGGAACTCACCATCTTCGGCGCCGACTCGGAAGGCGGCAAGTGAGCCGACGTTACCGAATACCGCCTTGCTCGTATCTTCCTCAAGCTGGGCGATGAACTGGTGTGCGATGGTGAGACTGAGTTTGTACTTGCGCGCCTCGGAGAGGATTGTCTCGATAGAGTTGGTGGTCACGTTCTGGAACTCATCGATGTAGAGGTAGAACTGCTTACGGTCCTTTTCGGGGATATCTACGCGACTGAAGGCTGCCATGAGCATTTTACCGACCAAGATAAGGCCGATAAGTGAGCTGTTGAGCTCGCCGAGGCGACCCTTCGAAAGGTTGATAAGAAGAATCTTCTTGTTATCCATGACGTCGCGCAGCTTAAAGGAAGACTTCTCCTGGGCAACGATAGGCCGCATGATCTCGTTTGAAAGGAAGGAGTCGAACTTGGAGCTGATATACGGGACGATGTTTTGGAGGCTCGCCTCGCCACCCGCCTTCTCCGCGATATCGCGCCAGAAGATTTTAACAAGCGGGTTACTTGTGCGAGAAAGTTTATAGTCGCGGAACTTCTTGTCCACAAAGACGCGATTGATCTCAAGGAGCGTATTGCCGGATGCTGGGTCATCCATAACCAGCGCGGTCGCGTTCCTAAAGTATTGTTCGAACATTGGACCGCCCGCGGTCTTCATATCATAGAGCTTGTTGAATATCTCAAGGAGCTCGTTGATGATGAAGGTCTTCTGCTCCGGGAAGTTCGGGTCATACTCAAGCATGTTCATACCCATTGGGCGGCTCACGTCTCCGGGATTGAAGTAAATAACGTCTTCAATGCGGCTCGGTGGAATGGCGCCGAGGATGTCCTCACACATATCCCCGTGTGGGTCGATAAAGCAGACGCCGTTACCGGCTTCGATGTCCTGAATGATCATGTTGCGCATGAAGTAGGTCTTACCGGTGCCGGTCTGACCGATGATATAGAAGTGGCGGGCGCGATCTTCTTCGGTCATGTGCACCTCGGTCTCAATGCCGCGGAAGGTGTTGACTCCGAGCATAAGACCGGCTCGGGGCATCGTGAACGGCGCCTGCGCCTGTTTCGCCTTGATTGAGGCGACGTGACCAGCTCCGATGATGGTGTTTGGCAAATGGGCGATGCTCGCGAGCTCTTCAGACGAGAGAATGAGGGTCGTTGCCGGGTCGGGTGTGCGGAACGAGAACTGATAGACGAGCTTCTGGAGCGAGCGGCCGGTTACCTTGGCGAAGGTGATACCATTGGTATCCCCGACCATATATTGCGCAAAGGGGACGGCGAGCTCTTGAATGAGGCTTTCGGCGCGGAGCTTTTCGGGTGCGGCAGCGATGATACGGATATTGGTTTCAAAAAGTATCTTCTGGGCCTTTTTATTCACCATATCAACGAGTGTCTCGTCGACCGGCTGCTTTTGGTACTCTTCTTCTTTCCGTTTCTGTTCGGATTTAACTCCCTTGGTCGCGCGGATGAAATCAGAAGCGGTCGCTTCTTTAAGCGCCTTATGAAGCGGCTTTCCTTCCCGCAGATAACGAGTCAACCGGGCGAGCCGAGTGTTCCAGGAGCTCTCTGCTCGGCGGGAAACAATTTGGAGAGCGAGACCCTCGCCTTCATGGGCAACCTTAGAAAACGCGTTGACGATGCTGCCCAGCGGGTCGGCGTCCATGGTCATATAGGTCTTGAGCGGGAGGAACTTGTTCATGCCACGGGCGTAGGCGGCTGCGACCTCGCTATCAGGCCGAAAAATCGTGTAGTCCTTCACGGGTTCGATGGTCGCGTCGGGATACACTCCTTGGATGAGCTTTTCGGTCGCGCTCGCGTACTTACGCGGCACCGAGCAATAGAAAATAACCTCTTGGCCCACGTGAGGGACAACGACCTCGAGGCAAAAGAATGGTTGGCCGTAGAGCCAGGTGTGTAGGCCGTGTTCGGTGATGTTCGCGAACTGCGAGTAGACTTGCTCCATGACCGCTATTTTCTCGCGCAGGTCATTGGCGGTTGTGCGCTGAGTCTCGTTCTCTTCTTTTTGCGCCCGGGGAAGTTGTATTTTGAGGAGCGCGAGGCCGAGCGAGTGAGAGAGCTCACCCCGCCGGCGCATACGGGCAAAGAAAATAAAGCCGGCGACGACGAGTATAAGTGTAGTGGCGCCTATGATGATAAGCATGCAGTCACTTGCTGATTAGTTTTCGTTCAATTTCCGACTTTCAAGCAACTTTTGGTAGTACTCGTCAGCGAGCCGGTCGTGAAGCATGTCGACAAGGAAAGGGACGTTCATCTTGCGTGCTTCGCTGACCGCTGCTGCGATGCCCTTAGTGAAAGCATGAGTAACGAGGTTGTCGATTTTTTGCTCGTCAGCCGGGGAGAGGGCGACCCCGCCTTGGGCAGCGCCCGCGCCCGCACTGCTTCTGATAGTCGGAATGACTACTGCGGGAGTCTCGTGACCCGTATGCTCTCTGACCACCTCTTTAAAGACGTTCCGCTCGGAGGCGGCTTCAGTACCTGATGCCGCCATCTCGCGTTTCTTCGCTTCGAGTTTCGCTTCGAGTGCCTTGATCTCTTCTTGGAATGCGTTAATGTTCTCAGCCATATGGATAATTACTATTGCCACAATTATATCATATTTTTCCGGCTTTGCTCTTTCTTTCCGTTTCTTTTTGTGCTAAAATCACGGCACGAAACAAAGACTCGATATGAAAAAAATATTTAAGGGGATTTACCGTAAAAAATGGATTTTTTGGCCGCTGGTCATCATTGTGGGCTTATTCGCTTTGGGCGTCTTTAAAGGAGGCCCAAAGGTTCCTGATGAGCTTATTACCGTCTCTCGGGGCACTGTTGTTGAGACGGTGACGGCGACCGGTTCGGTGAAGCCGAAGAACGCCGCGGCGCTCCGGTTCGAGTCTGCCGGAACTATTTCGAAATTGAATGTTGAGGTGGGCGCCGTGGTGCGAACCGGTCAGTTGCTCGCAACTCTAAACGCCGGCGATCTTCGTCAGAAGGTTGTTCAGGCTCAAGCAGAGCTCTCTGCGGCGCAGGTTTCTTTGAGCAACGCGGGACAGACGGTTGGCGATACAGGAATTAAGAACGAGCAGGCACTTTCAACTGCTTATTCGGACGCGCTCGCCGGTCTCGGTGAGGTTTTGAACCTTACCCAGAGCACGAATGACACTATTCGCAGCGTTTATAATCAGGCCGAGATAAGTCATCGTGCCGACTCGCTCGAGAAACTTGATGATGCATACGATGTTATTGTGTTCGCCTTGAAAAAGATGACACCGACTTCAACTCGAGTAGAGATCGAGGCCGCGCTTCGGACGGTATACTCCCCGCTGCTTTCGATTCAGCAAGTGAGCATAGCGCTTATTAGGGAGTTGAGTTCTCTGTCTGAAAATGATGAGAATGACGCTTTCCGTGCTTCGGCAAGGGAAGCTCAGTCCGATATTAATGACGCGGTCGCACGCGTTGCCGCTTATAGTAAAGCGATTTCTGACGCGAGCACGAACGGCGTACTCAGTGGTAACACGAGCTCTGCGAGTTATAAGACAGCGCAGGCGCAGGTTGAGACCGCTCGGGCGGCAGTCGCTATTGCTCAGGCCAATCTCAATAACGCGTATCTCTACGCTCCCATAAACGGTATTATCGCCAGCAAGAGCAAGAGTATTGGCGAGGGGGTGAGTCCGACGGATCAGATCTACTACATTATCGGTAATGGCGGCTTGGAGGTGACTGCGAACATTCCTGAGGTGGATATCGCTAAGATTGCAGTTGGTAATAAGGCGACGGTTGTCCTTGATGCCTATGGTTCTGAAGCCCCGTTCACGGTGACCGTAACGCAGATCGACCCGGCCGAGACCGTGATTGACGGCGTAGCGACTTATAAAACTACGTTTACGTTCGCCGCTGATGACGCGCGTGTGCGCTCCGGTATGACCGCGAATATTGTGGTTTCAACACAGATGAAAGAGGATGTGCTCATCATTCCTTTCCGCGCGGTAACGGTTAAGGACGGACAGCGTGTGGTTCTTGTGGCGCGTGGCGAGGAGCAAGTTGAAATGCCGATCAAGCTCGGCCTCCGTGGAAATAATGGTGATGTTGAGGTGGCTAGCGGCCTCTCGGCCGGTGACATAGTGGTAATCGCAAAGCACTAATGAAACGATTGTTCGGCTGGACACAAAAATATCTCACCGCCATTCGCGTTGGCTGGTTTTTGGCCGTTCGCAATATCCGCCACAGCAGTAAGTGGACCACGGGACTGATCACCTTCATCATGATCCTTACGTTTCTAAACCTAGTGGTGGTTTCCGGACTGCTTTCGGGCATCATCGTTGGCTCTTTCAAGCAGTTTCGTGAGAGCTATTCCGGTGATGTCATCATTACGTCTGCTCCTCAGCAGAGCTATATCAAGAACTCCCCCGCACTCATTGGGTTTTTGGAAAATCATCCCGAGGTCAAAGCGATCGCTCCGCGTTATGGCGTTGGCGGACAGGTGCTTGGCACGCTTAACGACTTGCCGGCTAAGGGCGAGCGAGCGAACCAGATCGGTATTCGCGTTGTCGGTCTTAATCTGGAAAAAGAAGAGGCGCTCACTCACTTCTCTCGTTTTATTCTCTCCGGCGAGATGCTCGATGACAGCGAAGAGGGATTCGCCCTTATCGGCGCGAACATAATCAAAAAGTATTCGGCGTTTGCCGACGCGAATATTCCGGGCCTCGACCTCTTAAATGACGTTGATGTAGGCACTCGCGTTCGGGTGACGATCACCAGCGGCGGGGCGACGGTGAAAAAGGACTTTATCATCAAAGGTATTGTGAAAAGCAAGGTGGATGAGATTTCGACCCGTTTCTTTATCACGGATCGGGAGCTTCGCCGTATGTTGCCTTCAAACCGGGAGCAGTTCCAGGAGATCGCGGTTTCGGTTGACCGGGCCTATGCTCCGACGCTTGTCGCTCAGGTGACTGATTTTCTCGCCGATCCGACCGCGGCTCGGGTGCAGACCTCTGAAGACGCGATTCCTTCCTTCTTGCGCGACATTGAGACGACATTCCGGGTGCTCGGCAACGCGCTCTCATCCATCGCCCTTGTCGTCGCTTCAATCACCATCTTTATCGTTATCTTTATTAACGCGGTCACCAAGCGTAAGTCGATTGGTATCATGAAAGGCATCGGCATCCCGCCCAAGGTCATCATATTCTCCTATATTTTCCAGGCGATCGTCTATGCCGTCATTGGTTCGGCGGTGGGTCTCTTGCTGACATTCGGCTTCTTGAAGCCGTATTTTGATGCCAATCCGATTAACTTCCCATTTTCGGACGGTATCTTGGTCGCCACAGCGTCGGGTGCGGCTATCCGTGTCGCTATCCTGTTTGTAGTAACCCTTTTTGCCGGCTATATCCCGGCGAGAATTATCGTCCGCAAGAATACCCTCGATTCAATTCTTGGTCGGTAGTAGATTATTTATATGATTCGTACTGAACAACTAGTAAAAACATATGGCGAAGGGGAGCTCGCGCTTACCGTTTTAAAACACCTTGATCTGGAAATAAAGACAGGGGAGTTTGTCGCTATTATCGGACCTTCCGGCGCCGGAAAGTCCACGTTGCTGTATCAACTCTCGCTGCTTGATGTGCCAACCGGAGGCGAGATTTTTATCGACGGGAAGGCGACTTCGAAGCTCGATGAAGATCAGAAGACCGCGCTGCGACTTAATAAGCTTGGGTATGTGTTTCAAGATTACGCGCTCTTACCCGAGCTTACCGCTCTGGAGAATGTTCTGTTGCCGATGATGGTCCAGCGCATGGATCCGAAGCTCGCACTCGCCAAGGCGGAGAAGGCGCTGGCTAAGGTGAGTCTTCTGGATAAGCTCCGCAGCAAGCCTTCGCAGCTTTCAGGAGGTCAGCAGCAGCGTGTGGCAATCGCTCGCGCCATCGCGCACGATCCGCAAATCCTGTTCGCCGACGAGCCGACCGCCAACCTTGATTCGGCGAGCGCGAACCCGGTCATGGACGCGTTTTTAGAGATCAACCGCCAGGGTCAGACGATCATCATGGTCACGCATGAAGAAGAGTACGCAAAGAAGGCTCAGCGGGTGATAACACTTAAGGACGGAAAGATTCTTTCGGATCACTACCAGCGTTCCTTATAATTCGATAATAGCTGGAAAATCCATGTATATTATAACTTATTAATAGGTATAATATACATGGGATAAGACGGTTGGGGGCGGGGATTTTCTGGTATACTTTTTATATGAATTTACTGGGGAGATTTTGGAAGGTAGTTCGAAACGATTGGCATCGCGAGAGCCCGCGCATGCTTTTTAATATACTAGCGATGTTCCTGCTGACCTTTACGGTCGCGCACCTCTACTCCCTTTTTGTTCCCTTTTACGTCTTTTTGGCTGGCTACCACATTCACCACTTCTATTACGGGATGCTCATTTTGGCGATTACCTCCATTGTCGGCGTGGTTACCAATCATGACGGCGTGCGCCACTTTATCAGTTATTGGATAGGTATCGGTATCGGGCTGATTGTTGACGAGCTCGGGCTCCTGCTCAACTGCACCGGAGAGAAGGTTGGGCTTGCGTGTCAGTATCTTTTCCCAAACACGTTCGATATCGTGCTCATCATCGCGCTCATTCTTCTCATCTTCATCTTTTTCGGCAACAAGCCGATCCGCTGGTTTCTGCCGCGCTCCTGGCGCAATATCAGGAGCTTGAGCTATGATATCGAAAAGGACATTGATCGTATTTTGAAAAAGTAGGCGCGCAGTGGTACACTGGAATCAATATGGAAACTACACACAAGGGTGGTGCGAGGGACTTCTTTTTATATTTATTTGCCACCGGAGCGCTTTATTTCAGCGCCGGGAGTGTCATTTCGCTTCTGTTCGAATACATAAACCGCTGGCTGCCCGATGTCACGCAATACGATTACTATGGCTATGACGGCTTTTCGGCCGGTATGCGCTGGGCGGTCTCGCTGCTCCTTGTCATCTTCCCGTCCTACGTGTTTGTCATGCGCTTTTTGAATCGTGACATCGATCGCAACCCCACAAAGAAAGATATAGGTATTCGGAAGGTGATGATCTATCTCACGCTCTTCTTGACTGCAATAACGATCCTCATCTCCCTCATCTGGGTCGTGAACAACTTTCTGGGCGGTGAGCTGACTGCTCGCTTTGGGCTCAAGACCGTTGCCGTTCTTCTTGTTGCTGGCCTTATCGGCTGGTACTACCTCTTTACCCTCAAGCGGGAAGCAGGGACGAAATCTGGTGCCCGCAAGGCGTTCATGTGGGGTTCGCTCGCATTTGTCTTTACTGTCATTGTCGGCGCCTTTTTCCTTGTCGGCTCTCCGTCGCAGAATCGCGCCCTCCGCCTAGACAGCCAGCGCGTGAACGACCTTTCTGGTTTACAGGGACAGGTCATCAATTATTGGCAGGCCAAAGAGAAGCTCCCTGTGAACCTTGAGGAAACGAAAGATTCCCTCTATGGCTATGTGATCCCGGTTGATCCGGAGACCGGAGTCGCTTATGAGTATGCCGTAAAGAAGGGGCCGCTTGTGTTCGAACTGTGTGCGACCTTCGCCACGGATTCTCCGGTTATAGCCAGCGCGACTAAGCCAATCCCGGTTGATTACTATGGCTACCCGGATGAGAACTGGCAGCATGGCATCGGCCGCACTTGCTTCACGCGCACTATTGATCCTGACCTCTACCAGCCGTTTTCGAAAATGTAAATCAACCAAAATCCAGCCCTTCGGCTGGATTTTGCGTTATAATCGAGGTATTATCGTTTCAATGGAAGCGTGGCAGATTTACTCGCCTTCCGCCAAAGGCGGATAAACCGGCGAGGCGGTCGCCTGTCAGGGGCGGGTGAAAATGCCCGCACTTCTTCCCGACTTGTTCGCAGGAATTTGAGCGAAGACAAGTCGCAATCCCGCTCTTTGCGGAGAGGTGGCGGAGCGGTCTAACGCACCTGTCTTGAAAACAGGAGTACCGCAAGGTACCGTGAGTTCGAATCTCACCCTCTCCGCAAAGAGCGGGAAAATGCCGCAGATCCTCACCGGTCTCTAGGGTTCCCGCCCATTATCATTTATCATATAAAGAAATGGGCGAGGCTCGCTCCAAAGGGGCGGCGAATCCTCCACCCTCCGCCCTCAGCGAGAAAAACAGGAGTACCGCAAAGGTTCTCAATTTCTACGCGAGAACTTGAGCGCTTAGAAATCGCAATGCCGCCTTTAGCGACGACCGTGAGTTCGAATCTCACCCTCTCCGCCAAGATATTTTAGTATCGGAGTCAACGCACTTACTTGGGTAAGTGGTGCGACCTATATAGCTATGATAGAGGTGCGACCCCATTTCGGCTTCAAAAAACGATTTTCAATTTTGGCGGTGTGTATTGGACAAAGTTCGAATGTATTTTGAGCAGAATCCTGATGAGAGCTACTAATCGCACGCGCGGAGCGCGTGGTGGCTTGAAACTGCCTTGTACGCCCCGATTGCGTGGTGATGCGAACCAATGCGCCTCGGACACGCTCGTGGACTCGCGTGTGCAAAAACCAAAAAATTTCCTTGCATTTTTCTCGCGTCTCCTCCCCCCACCCCTCCACCGCGAAGCGGAAAAAGAAATGGAAAGGAAATTTTTGGTTTTGCTTCGCCGCTTCATAAAATCATTGTTTTGCACACTTGTATTATAACTTAACATTGAGT
>Ga0163150_10004471_pt1 | contig 18664 bp, 21 predicted proteins | sample OliLakLV19P2IB_FD_148628 | JGI IMG/M metagenome (GOLD analysis project Ga0163150, IMG submission 148628) | Freshwater microbial mat bacterial communities from Lake Vanda, McMurdo Dry Valleys, Antarctica - Oligotrophic Lake LV.19.P2.IB | ecosystem: Environmental > Aquatic > Freshwater > Lake >...
GACCCCCTCTTTCCACTTTCTCGGCGACTCCTCCAGGTACCGCTCAAGGACTGCACGGAAGGCGGGATTGGTGTCGGGCAACTGGGATTCATACAGGCGAATGACTTCATCGCACCACACGGCCATCTCCTCGCGATGTGCCTCCGATGATGATCCTGTGCGAAGCAACGATTCCAGGGTCGTTTGCAGGGTGGCCTCGATGGCGGGGTGATCCGGGAGGTCCTCGTCCCCGGGGATCGCGCGGAAGAGTTCGAGCAACGTTGCGCGACCTGCGGTAGAGAAGGGTTGCCCGAGCACTCGCGGCGCGATCTGCTCATCGGTAGGGACCGTCGCCATTTCCGATCGCAAATGCGCCAGCGTCAGCGCAACCCAGACACTCTGCAGCTCTCCGATGTCGCTTGGCGGGGAAATCGCGGCGACATGACGCAGTCCCAGTGGCAGCGACTCTGCGTGCGGATCCCAGTTTGCCAGTAGCAGTCGCGACATCGCTTGTTCGACGACGATGGGCTGGATGCCACCGATCGATTCCGAGGAGTCGTTGTAGATCGTTTTGAAGAGCCCGGAGTCTCTGGCGAGGAACACCGCGAGGACATCGCTATCGGGTTGGTGCATGGGCGGGTCGTAAACAAAGATCAGTTGCGGATAGTCGACCAGCGTTTGCTCCAGCGCGGTGTCATCGGCGTCGGGCAGCAAGAGCGGGATGATGGTCGCGGCATCGCGCATGTCGGGGGTGATGTCGATGTCCTGGTAGCGGCTGCCCCACCAGCGGAGGAACGCGAATTGCGCATCGGTGGAGTCGGGATACAGTTTCGCGTACTCACTCAACGCGAGCCTGATGCCCGGCAGCTCGCGGAGTCCGGGGACTGATCGCGCAGACGACGGGGTGTTCGCGACCACCGCGCGCATCAGACGCATCCCCTGCTGCTCGGTCGCGATTGGCGGTGAGGGATCCTCATGGGAAACGCAACTGCCCAGGACCAGCCCGGGCAGTAACAACAACACACAAATCGCGCAGAGATAGATGGTCGACCAGCCACAACGGGACATCGGGCGGGTCACGATCAGACCGAACTGCCCTTGCGTTTCGTCGGAACCTCGCCATCTTTGAAGAAGGCTTCCTCGAACGCGTGGATGAGATTTTCTTCCCCGCCCCAGCCTTCCTCCCGGCCGATTTCCGCGCCGCTCGGATCGACAAAGACCGTGAGCGGGATGCCATCGGCCTGGAACGCCTGCCCGATCTCGCGCTCGACATCGAGTCCGACGGGGTAGGTCATTTTCCGCGCGGCGACCATCTTCTCGACTTCCTTGAGTTGCTTCGGATCATCCACCGAAATCGCGATGAACTGGACCTTATCGCCATGCTCGTTGTAGAGCTTCTGGATCGTCGGGATCTCCGCAAGGCAGGGCGGACACCAGGTCGCCCAGATGGTGATGCTCACGGGCTTGGAGCCGTAGAGGATCGATGAATCGATCAGCTCGCCCTCGAGGGTCGTGACCCTGAAGTCGGGAGCGCGGCCTTCTTCGGGCGTCACAGATTCCGGCGGATTCGCGGGCGTATCAGCATGCGCCCATTCGCCATCGTCGGTACTGGCGACCCCGCCCTGCACGGGTGGCATCGGAGTGGTCTCGCGCTCGCGCAAGGACGATTCAGAGCCCTCGGCGACATCCGATGCCGCCATCGGACCCCCCGGCGCATCTGTCACATCAGCGGCCTGGGGCGAGGCGACCTCGACGGAGGCCTGCGGTTTAGCGGCCTGGGTCGAGCCGCTGCACCCGAGGGTCAGCCCCAAGGTCGCCAGCATGAGAAAAATGGTGGTGTGTGTAGTTGCGCGCTGCATATGTGTCAGACCTCGTCGCGAGTCGCCGGGACATGAGCAGACGCGGGTTTCCCGCGTGTGTACCCCTAAGGGTACCCGGAAAATTGTATGAAATACCACCGGTCCCGGGTCGGTTGCCTGCTTCTAGGTCAATGAGTCGATGAACTCCTCAAGCGCGGCCTCCGAGGTCAGCCCCAGACGCGTGTGCTTGTTCCCCTCCAGATCGATACCGTAGATATAGGGGATGCCCCGGATCTCGAACCGCTTCTCGAGCGTCCTGTCAGTATCGAGAGCGATCGGATACCCGATCTTGCGTGTCAGGGCCGTCCGCAGGACCAGCATCTCGAGTGCGGCCGGGGTCGCTGCCGTGTCGATGCTGATGCCGACAAATTGCACTTTGTCGCCGTACTTCTCCGACATCACGTTCAGCTGCGGAATCTCCTTCAGGCACGGACCGCACCAGCTCGCCCAGAAGACCAGCACGACCGGCTTCTCGCCATACAGCTCACGGCTGTTGAGGTCGACCGGGGTCTCGCCCAGGGTCGTCACCGCGAACCCGAGGGCATCCCCATCCGTGGGATTCGCGTCCGCAGGTAATGGCTCCGCAGCCATCGAGACCGACGGCATCACGAAGAGGCTGGCCAGAAGCAACAGCACGAAGGTACGTCGCAAGAGCATCGATCGGGGTCCTTTCAGGAACAGGATCGCATCCGCCGAAGCGGAGAGATCCGTTACTCGTTCTGACGTCTCATAACCACGAAAGGATCAGCAAAATTGCACTGACGCGCTGAGTAGGCCACTACTGCCCTGACGTATTACTCGCCCGATGCCCGTTGCCCACGAATGACCGTGATCTGATCCTCCAGCGCTTCGGCCAGAGGGAGATCGCCGCTCGCCCGGGCCCGTCGCGCCTGGAAGACGGGATTGGTATGCAGGTAATCAATGGCGAAGAGCAGCAGGCAGACCAGCCCGATGGCGAAGGACATCGCGAAGAACGCCCCCCCCATCAAATACCCGCCGCAGATCGCCGCGACCCCGCAAAAGAGCGTGAGCAGGCTCGGACGGAGCCGGATCCCGACTTCACGTCGCACAGCCGCCCCCCCCTCGCCGTGGACAATCATCAGCGCCGGGACCGGGAGCGGCTGCCGGATCAGCTCCCCCGCCTCCGCGATCGCCGCCCGGTAGCCGGGGTCGGTCAGCTCCGCCAGGCGATCGGCGGCCTCGGGATCGCGCAGCACGACCTCCATCAGCTGATTCCGCAGCCACGGCGATGCCTGTCCGCTGGTCAGCACCGCCCAGTCCTCCTCCGAGGGGGACGGCGCTTGTGGGCTTGCTGCACCCGGGATCGTCGTGAGCACGATGTCGTGGTCAGTCATGTCTCGCTCCTCCTGCAGGGCTAGTTGCCCTAAGAGCTTCGGCTTAATTAGTCGCTTCGGCTTTATGAGTCGCATAAGTGGCGTCGCGAGCCGCGAGTCGCTGGCTCATCCCCTCGATGGCCCGGTACGCCCGGCTGGTGACTGCGGACTCGGAGAGTCCCGTCAAGAGCCCGATGGCGACCCAGGGAAGGCCCACGACAAAGCGGAGTTCCAGGACCTGCCGCGTGAGGGGCTCCAGATCGGCACTGGCGAACGCCACATCGGCTTCCGCGCCTAATCGCTCGATGAGCTGCTCGTACTCGGGGAGCGAGTTGTCGACGGCCATGAGGCGGCCGCCGAACCGTTCCCGCCGCTCCCGGCGACGGTCGCTCTTGGCCCGATCCCGGACGACATTCAGAGCAACAATGCCTAACCACTCTTCTAGACGACACCGATAGGAGAAATTCTGCAGCCGATCGGCAGAATTTGTCTGTAATCTTCGTTCGATTTCCGCCACGACGTCTTGTTGATCCATTTTGGACAGCCGGAACCGCCGTCCCAACGGTCTGACGAGCACCGCCAGCACCGCATGGAGCCGCTCGGTCGCCGCCGGATCGCCATTGAGGAGCCCCTGCACCAGCGCCCGGTCCGCCGCCAGCTCGCGGAGGGCCCTCGGCCCCAAATGTAGCGCAGGGGAAGTCATGAGTGAAGAGGATGATAAGCCATGTGATCGTGTTGGGACGAAGTCTAGGATTGGTAGTCGAGAAACTCGCGCGGGAGCGCCTTCTTGTTGACAAGTTTCGTGGTGATCAAGCGCTCACTGACGCCGAAGTGCTTGGCGGCCGTATCTCTCCATCGTGGGTCCGGGGCGTGATCCCCGATGAAATCCTCAAGCGATAGCCATGGGCAAAGGAGTTCAGTCGCAAAGGCGCGTTCCAATTTTTGCAGGGCTGTGTTGCCACGGGTAGCCGGCAACAAACGCTCAGCATCATCCATTACCAGCGAGGATCCCAACAGCCGAGCGAGGCAGAATCGACGTCCATCTGGATCGGACGTATGCGTCGCGAAGGCGATTTGGCGATGCTGGCCATCACGCCTGTAGCCTGCGTCGAAAGTCATGGAGGGGAGAGCGACTACGGTGAGCGGGTTGATCCCCAAGAGTTCCGCCATCTGGGGAGTCGTAAACGGCTGGCCGTTCAGGCCCAAGTGTTGCCGCACCAGTGTTGCGAGGCGTTCTCCACGTTGCCACGGCTGTTCCCCGCTACCATCGTGACCAACGGGGGCCGGGAGCCAACTGAGGTCCAGATAATCGCGACTCTCTCGCACCGTTTCAATCGTCGCCTGCGCGTTCACAAGGCCATCGATGCCGCTCTCTGCGGTGGTGAGTACCTCATCGATCGCAGTGGGTCCAATTTGGGAGGCCAGGGCTTCCATTTGGATCATCCAGTCGGAGTTGCACTCTTCGGGGTCCATACCGGCCATCGCTACCCGTTTGCAGCGGAGCGCCAGCTCGGGAGTGCTTCGTTCATGTCGCAGTTCCGCCCATCCTTCGCGGAACTCGACTTCGCCGCCGGTTGCCCCTCCTAATCGTTCGTTCACTTTGCCAAGAAAACTGTCGACCGCTTCTTCAAAGCAGGCAGCGGGGATCGCTACCTGGGCATGATTTAGGAAGCGAATCGTCGAGAGTGATCCCTCCCAGTGGGGATTCTGCCTGAGAGTCAGAAATTCGCCATCGCTCTGAAAGGCGAGCGGAGGCCAAACGATGCCGTCGCCCGCAGCGGTCAGACTATGCGCAAATCCCCAGTTCTCCGAGTCCGTCCGCGATTCCCAGCGGAGCCGCCACCAGTTTGCCAAAAGCCACCATGCCAACTGAATCGCGGGGACGTAAATGCCTGGCCGAATTGACTGTGTGCTTGAGTCATGAACTTCGGTCAGATTTATGCGTTGCTGGCCCGCATAAATCGACAGAAATGCGATTGTTCGGTCATCCAGGTCGACGGCTTCCGCAGCTCCATGCCAGTCGATGCGAAATTCCAGGGCAGGTAGGAGGGGGCTTACCATTTAGCCACGACCGCCCGGGCCTGATCCCATTCCGACGGGACAGGATAGCCGTGATACCGCCCGTTTCCCGTGTACGCCGCTTCAAAAACCTGGCCCTCATCATCAACGAACCAGAGATGCCTGGGGTGCTGACTGTCCTCCGCGAGCGACCTGCTGGTGAGACACCGAGCTTTGGCCAGCTCCCACAGCTCCGCTGCCCGCGTCGGGTTCATGTCGGCTATGGATTCACAGAGGGTTCCCATGACGATGGAGTACGTCGCAGGTTCCAACCCCCACATCAGCGGGTTGTTAGTGTGTTTGAGCGTGCAGTCACGCTGCGCGGGGAGTAGCAGCGCGAGTTCCTCTGAGGTTGCGCGCCCTTTGATGCCCTTTCGATGATCGCTCCGTGACACAGCACTCATTGTAGAAGAACTGGTCAGCGGAGGTGCGCCCGACTTGACCAAACTCACCGGCTGCGAGTACCGTCCACGCTGTTCGACTTGCTTCAGTGGGTCCCTCCGGTGGAGGGGCTGCGTAGGCTGCACTCCGATGGGCCCCCGGGTTTGCGAGGGGGTCCCCAGGAATGTTAGACTGCGCTTGTGAAAATTTTCACAAGCTCCGGGGCGTGACCGGTGTCATGCGCTGGCGTAGGGGTCCGGTATGCCGAAGGTCAAGCAGCTCTCGGTCGCCATGTACTTTCTGGGGGCACTCATCTTCCTCCCGATCGGCGTGACCTATGGGCTGTTCAGCGCGACGCACTTCATCATGCCCACCTGGGTGGAGGGGATCCCGCAGCTCCAGTTTGGACGCATGCGGCCGGTCCATATCCACCTGGTGGCCTTCGGCTGGCTGAGCATGGCCTATGTCGGGAGCATGTACTACATGATCCCGAAGATGTGCAAGACGCCCCTCTGGTCGGAAACCCTGGGACGTTGCACCGCGGTCGCCCATTTTCTCTGGATCATCGCGGCCGTTTTCTGTATTTCGAACGGCATCACCGAGGCTCGCGAATACGCCGAAGCCCCGTGGTTCCTCGACATCATCTTCCTGATCTATCTCATCGCGGTCGCTGTCAATCTGTTCATGACCATCGCGAACCGGACCCAGAAGAAGCTCTATGTGAGCGTCTGGTATTTCACCGGGACGCTGATCTGGTTCCCCTGCGTGTACATCCTCGGGAATCGCGTCTTCATGCGCCTCGATGGCCTCAACGACGCGATCGCGAACTGGTTCTACGGGCACAACATTCTCGGCCTGTGGTTCACGACCGTCGGCATCGGCATCAGCTACTACCTGTTGCCGCTGCTGGTGCGACGTCCGGTCTACTCCCACAAGCTGAGCATGATCGGCTTCTGGGCGATCGCGCTCTTCTACGCGCCGACCGGGACGCACCACATCCTCCAGTCGCCGGTGCCGTACTGGCTGAAGTCGCTCGCGATTGTCAGTTCGATTGGCCTGCTGGTGCCGGTGCTGACCGTGCTCTTTAACTTTTTCCTGACACTGGATAAGAAGTGGCCGCAGGCGTACGCGAACTACACGTTGCGGTTCCTCATTGCCGGGTGCGTGTTCTATTTGATCACCTGTACGCAGGGGCCCTTCCAGGCGACCCGCTGGGTGAACTGGTACATCCACTTCACGCAATGGGTCGTGGCGCATGCGCACCTCGCGCTGTTGGGGACCTTCACCAACATGTCGATCGCGTCGATTTACTACATCGTGCCCCGGCTCACGGGACGGCCGATCTTCAGCCGCCCGGCGATGGCCTGGCACTGGTGGCTCACCCAGATGGGCTTCACCTGGTTTTTCGTGGGACTGACCATCGCAGGACTGGTGCAGGCGGCGGGCTGGCGCTACGGCTACCCGATCGTCCAGTGGGTGCAGGCGATGTACCCCGAGCAGATCATGCGCTGGATGGGCGGCATCATGATCGTCACTGGCCAGTACATCTTCACCTGGAACATTTACCGTACCTTCTTCACACCGGCCGAGGTGGAGGAAGAGACTGAGACGCCCGTCGCGAGCGCTGCGGCGCAGGCGGCATAAGGAGGCCACCGATGCAGGTCCGTCAAAAAGACTACGCCTTCCTGGTCGCCTTCGTCTCCGCGACCTTCCTCTCGATCGTCTTCATGACGGTGATCTTGCCGAACATGGTGTTCCAGCCGGCGCCTTCCGACTACGTGGTCCTCTACACGGAACAGGAACTCCGCGGGCGGGAGATCTACAAGCGCGAGGGGTGCTGGTACTGCCACACCCAATTCGTCCGTCCCCAGGACCGCAACGAGGGTCCCGTGGCCTTGTCCGGCGACTTCGAGTTCCGCCCCGAGACGGTCCAGCTTGCCGATGAAATGGGCGTCCAGCTGGTCCACCTGCTCGGCACCGAGCGCACCGGTCCGGACCTGAGCCTCATCGGCGGCAAAATGCCCGATTCGTGGCACAAGGCTCATCACTCGAATCCGCAGGCGTTCAATCCCGGTTCGGTCATGCCCAAGTTTAACTACCTCTCCGAGGATGACATGGACGACCTGGTCGCCTATGTCCAGACCCTCGGCCGGGAAAAGAACAAGCGCTCCCGGGAAGCGATGGCCGCGTTCAAGGGCAACTACAACGCGGCGTACCAGCAGAGTCCCGAAGGCGGCGTCTCCCTCGGCTACCTGGTCGAGCCCGAAGTGCCGTGGGAGTTCAAGCAGTACTACGAGAAGAAGCATAAGAACCAGAACCCCCAAAAGTACGAGAACCGGATCATCGCTGGCGCCCGCGGGATCTTCAACAATAAGTGCGCGGTCTGTCATGGAGTGCAGGGCGATGGCCAGGGCCCCCGGGCACTGAGCCTCACCGAGCGACCGGCCAACTTCCAGTCCAACGATCCGAACATGGGTTACGACGAGTGGTCGGACATCAAGTGGTACTGGAAAATCGCGGAGGGCGCGGGTCCGGGTGCGGTCATGCCGCGTTGGAACGGCGTGCTTTCAGAAGAACAAATCTGGTACCTCGCGATCTACTGCCGCTACCTGGCGGCGGATCGCACGATGCCTTTCCCGTCGCGGGATGACCCCGAGCGCGATCCGTCGCTGCCCGGCAAGACGTTCCACTACGAGGGCGACGACCTCATGGTCACCTATCCGGAGCCGCCTCCGGGGACGCCCCTGACCGATCCGGGTGCCATCACGGAGCCGGTCGAACAACTGGATGAAGAGCTGGTCGAGGCCGGGACGCCGGTCGCGTCAGATCCATCCGCGGTGGCGACGGGCGACGCGCCAGCTGATGGCATCGCAGCGCCGGCCGGGGAATCCGCGACCGCCGAACAACCCGCGACGGCGACTCACTAGAAGGAGGACACCGGCCATGCTGACCCACAATCTCTACACCGCTCACTATCTGGTGATCTTCCTGTCGTTCGCCTTTGGGGCGATCGCGATCGGGGCCGCGATCTGGAGCATGCGGTACGGCCACTTCCAGTACATGGAAGGCGTCAAGTACTCCATTTTCGATCCGGACGACGACGAGTCGTTGACGGACTAGCGCCTGGCGCTAAAGGAGGGACACCATGGGCTGTCCCAACTGCGCGGCAAAACTGGCAGAACTCGGGCCGGGATGGTGGGCAGCCTTCTTCATCATCGGCCTCTTCGGGATGCTCGGCGGCTTTATGCTCTTCGCGGCGAAATCCGGGCTGGGCGGCTCCGATCAGGATCATCTCGAAGTGAAGTACGCGATCCTCGACTGCGAGGATGACGACGACGGTCCCGACCCCGTGGGGGAGTCCGGTGACAAAGGAGCGCACGGATGAGCGACGATCTCAGGCCCCCGACAACGGAGCAGCCCCTCCCAGATCCCGTGGCCCCGACAGCCGCGGTGGAATACGGGGAATACGATGTCGACGCGGACGTCGGGAATGTCCCGGGTCTACTCATCTGGATCTTTGTCCTGGTGCTCCTGTGGGGCATCTTCGCCTGGGTTCCGTTCTTCGGTGGGGCCCCCGGCGGTCAGTGGTAGGCCCTTCCAAAAAGGCCTTAGCCCTCTAAGAAAAGGCTCCGGGCAAGAAGTGAAGTGAAGGACTCACGAGGCATGACGCACGAAACGACCGAATATCGCTTTCCCCGACTCCTGGCCAGCGTGCTCGCGCTGACCCTGAGTGGGCTATTCCTCGCTTCCTGCGGCAACGCGCCGACGGGCGGTAAGACCGTCGATGCCGCGCTCGCAGTCGCACCGGAGAGCGCCCATCACGCGCCGGAGAAGCCCGGTCGCTATCTCGGCAAGTTTGTCTACCAACAGCACTGCGGTTCGTGCCACGGACTGGTCGGTCCGGCCCTCGATGTCCCCGGCAAGAAGCTCTCCGAGGATCGTGTTGCCGTCATCGCTGCGGAGCAGGCCGAGCGTCTGGAAGCGCGCAAAGTCGAGGACGATATCTTCGGCAAGCCGGACTATCCGACGAAGGTCGGTGCCTATGACGACCTCTACAACTTCAAATGGTTCGCCAACGGGGGCGAGTTCGCCAAGTACGAAACCGAAGCCACGGTGATCGCTCCGTTGGGAGATCGCACCTACTACGACCTCTTCCACACGCTCACCGAAGAACCCCACGGCGGAGGCGAGACGCCCATCGATTTCAAAGAGCGCCTCTCCGACCGCGAGCGCTGGGCTGTCGTCTACTACATCTCCAACATGGCCCTCGATAACGGCAAGGCCGACTGGCAGTACGTCTGGGATCAGCAGCTGAGCCTGCGCAATAAGGTGTATGGCACTCACTGCTCGATCTGTCACGGTGGCGTGGGACGCGGCGATGGACCGGAAGGCGAGATGCTGGTGCCGAAGCCGATGAACTTCAACTACATCGACTGGGCATCCGGCACCAAGTCGGGGTATCCCGTGACCGACGAGTACATCTACGAAATCATCGCCAACGGCAAAATTCACCCCGGGACCATCGTGGCCGCCGGTGAGGACGAAGAACCTCGCTGGACCGGGATGCCCTGGTGGAAAGACCAGTTCCGCGAAGAAGACATGTGGGCCCTGGTGGACTTCGTCCGCAGCGTGGGCTACGTCGCTAACTAGAGGAAAAACGCAGTATGGCAAGCGACCGCACATCGCCAGCGCGAATCGACCGGATCCTCCGGTCGGCGATCGCGTGTATGGCAATCGTGCCGTTCAGCGGCTTGATGCTCACCTCCGCGATGGCCGCCGTCCGCTACGTCAATCCGCTGCACAAGACATCGGAGTTGCTCACGGAGCCGCTGCCGGTGATGACGTCGTCGCCACAGTTCGTCGAGAACGCATCGGCCATGCAGAAGCCTTGGGACATGCGGCCCTTCGTTTTCGTCCGTACTGAGATCGATCCCATGACGGGCTACGAGCTCACAACGCGCATCCCCGGCTACCTCATCGCGATCCCGATGAATCCTGCGCAGCCGGTCGAGGGCGACGTGGTATACCGGGCGTTCTCACGGATCAATCCGGCCTCGGGAACGCTCCTCGATTACACGCTCGGCCGCGACGAGTACGTTGCGCATCACTTCGGCGTGACGACCGTCGCGCTCTTTTCGCCCTGTACCGACAAGGCGATCTTCGATCTCACGCAGATGGCCCCGATTCCCGGCGCGACCGAGGAATGGCAGGTCGGACCGGCTCCAGTGAAGGGCCAGGCATTGCATTCGCCCCTACCATTGCCTGTCCAGATCGATGCCAGGGGCGACATCTACATCACCGGTGCCCCGATGATTGGGGCGTTCGATCCCGCCAGCCCAAGTGGGTGGCGTACGCGGTAGCAGCAGCCGGAGCCACCCGGTACTCACCGGTGGCGAGAGAAGCTTGAGAGGACACGACAGCATGGAACAGAGGCTGACACGACGAAACTTCATGGCCGCCTGGCTCGGGGCGTTGCCGGGGTTTGGCTTGCTCGGCTACCTCATCCCGGTGTGGTGGCGATTCCTGTTCCCGACCATGGAGCCCTTCGGATTTCTGTCCGGCCAGGTGCTGGGTACGGAAAAAGAGCAGTTCGTGGAAAACACATCCGAGATGCAGAAGCCCTGGGATATGCGGCCGTTTGAATTCGTCCGCCAGGCGCGTCTGTTCACCTCCGATGGCATCTACAACACCCGCGTGCCAGGCTTCCTCGTGGCGATTCCCAAGGACACCTCCAATCCGAAGGAAGGCGATGTCGAGTACCGCGCGTTCTCCCGCATCTGCGTTCACCTGGGATGCGTGTTCAACTACGTCATTGGCCGCGACGAAGTGAAGGTCGGCTACAACTACGCCGTCCCGCTCAACGAAGTGCATTTTGCGTGTCCGTGCCACCTGTCGGTCTATGATCTCTCCCAGCTCATCCCGATCCCCGGCGTGAGCATTTCCACGGAAGACGAGCCCTGGATGAAGGGCCCGCTGGTGGTCTCCGGACCAGCGCCGCGACCCGCGCGCCCCTTCAAGGTGCGGGTGGATGATCGCGGTGACATCTACATCGTCCAGCTCGAAGGGGGAGGCTTGAGCTAATGGCCACCAACGCCGCGCTCGCGAAGGGCGCCCCGAACATCCTGCAACAGGTGCAGCAATACCTGACCGAGCGACTGGCGGTGATGGATCTCTTCGACGAGACCTTCACCGACCGTGCGAAAACCAACCCGTGGTACTGCGTCGGTGGGATGTTCTACTTCACCTGGGTGATCGTCCTCGTCACCGGCTTCTGGCTGCTGATGTGGTACACGCCGACCATCGAGCAGGGCTACGCCAGCATCGAGCACATCCAGCACGAACTCCCCTTCGGCTGGCTCTTCCGTGCGGTCCACAAGTACGCCGGCGATGCCATGATCATCCTGGCGACCATGCGGTCCTATCGCTTCGTGTTTACGGGCGATTACAAAAAACCCTACGAAATCGTCTACTTCATCTCGATCTTCGCGATCATCGTCTGCATGTACTCCGGGCTGACCGGGTACCTGTTGATCTGGAATCAGCGCGCCTTCTGGGCGACGAAGGTCATGGTGACGTTCCCGACCTATATCGATGCCACGCCGGGACTGGGCTTCCAGTACTTCGGCCGCAACACCGCCTTCTGGTGGCTGGGCGGCGGGTCGATCGGTCAGGGGACCATGACGAACTTCCTGACCGCGCACTATGCGCTCTCGATCATCGCGTTCCTGCTGATCGAGCAGTACTTCTGGAAGACCAAGCTGCGCCGCATGAATATGACCTGGCAGCAGATGCTGGTGACGCTGGCGATCGTCGTCGGTGTGGTCTACATGCGACCGTCTGAAATGGGGACGTTCGCGAACCCGACCGTGACCCCGAATCCGATTCTTTCGGACTGGTACTTCCTGGCGCTCTATCAGCTGATGAAGTATCAGCATCCGGTGACCGCGACGTGGGTGACCGTGGTGATTCCCGCGGTGGCGATTCTCTGCGCGTTCATGGATGTGCGTCCGGAGCGCTCGCTCTGGGATCGCCCCGGGATGGCTGTGGTGTCCATCGGCGCGTTCATCCAGTGGATCGCGCTCAGTGTGCTGATCATCCTGAATATCGCGGACATCCAGCGGGATCCGCCGTTCTGGTACGTCAGCTTCATGATTCCGGCGGTCCTGGCGGGCTGGCTGGAGTGGCTCCATTTCAAGAAGACGAAGGTGCCGAAGGGCCTGTGGGCGTTGCCGGTCTTCGCCAATCAGGTGCTAAAGCGTCCGAGCCCCACCGCGAAACCGGAACCCAAAACCGCTCCGGCGGAATAGGGATGGGTCGGCTGTTTACCGTGGGTCGGAAAGGGGCCTGAGGCTCCATGTTCTGGTGGCTGCTGGTAGCCGTAGCGTCCGCCGCCCTCATGCTGCTGTTGCAGTGCGTGGGGGTGCTCGCTGGTTATCGCGAGGGCGATCCTGGCATCGTCCATCTGCTCGGGGCGATCCTGAGCGTTGTAGTCCTGGTGGCGACGATGCCGGTCATCGTCTTCTTAGACTACAAAGTACAAAAAAAGAAGGGGAATGTGGTCCGCCTCATCCCCGTGTTCGAACGGGCGATCGCGCAGGCTGAAGAAGCGCGCGGACGCAGGGAATCCGACACGCCGGATTCACCAAAGGAGTCGTGATGGCTGGGCATGAACCGCCAAAGCTGAATACGGACACCGCCCTGAACCTGGTGGTCTCCGCCTGGTCGCTGACCTTCACGGGCCTGGCGAGCCTGGCGTTGCTGGTGGTCCTCATCCTGGAAACGAAGTACGTCACCTTCGACAAGGTGGCGCAGCAGTACATCCATACGGCGACCATCCCGAATTTCCTCGCGGGGTTGTTCGGTGGACGGACCCAGATCAGCACCCTCGAGCTGCAGGAAGCCGGACTCATCTTTTTCGGCATCTCGATGATCTGCACCGGGCTGGCGATCATGCCGCTGTACCAAAAAGACGAACCGGCGACCGCCCTCGCGCCCGAGCCCGACAAGCCCGCCGCCGCAGCCAACTAACAAACACGTCAGTCAATCAACGTCAGTCAGCAGATGCCAGACCCACTGGCTGATCCGCAAGACAGACAACCAGATAGAGTAAGAGCGAGAGAGACAGGAAGGTCCGACGATGGCGACGTCCATTCAGGAAGTCATGACTAAGCCGCAGATCCCGAAGACCTACATCGAGGTCTTCTGGCAGATCGCGCTATGGATGGAAGACAAGGTCAACCGGGCGTTCAACAACCGCCTGAACCCCTTCTATTACCACGGCGCGCTCCCGAACTTCTTCCTCTTCACGCTCTTCGCGACCGGCATCTTCCTGATGTTCCACTACATCCCCACCCGTCCCCGGGCCTACACGGAGATCGAGTTCATGACGAACTCGGTGCCCTTCGGTCTCTGGATGCGTGGGGTCCACCGGTATGCCGCCGACGGCATGATGATCGTCGTGCTGGTCCACATGTTCCGCGTCTGGTTCACCGACCGGTATCGGGGCGCCCGCATTCTGCCGTGGCTGACCGGCGTGCTGCTCCTGTGGCTCCTGTACATCGTCGGGATCACCGGCTACATGCTCATCTGGGATGGCCGTTCGCAGATCGTGACCGCCATGACGTTGCAGATGTTCGGGACGGTCCCGCTCATCGGCGGCTGGTTGCAGGACTTCCTCCGCGGCGGCGATGCCATCACCGACTACACCCTGAGCCGCTACTTCTCGTTCCACACGATGTTCGCGGTGGGGATCTTCTTCTTCCTGGTCCTGCACTACATCCGCCTCTACAAACCCAAGACTTCCACGCCGATGCCGCTATGGCTGATCTTCCTCGGCATCACGTTCATCATCGCGGGCGCGATCCCGGTGACCAACGATGTGCCGACGCCGCTCCTGTTCCCGGGCACCGGCGACAACGTCGCGGGCTTCAGCCGCTCCGAGGGCACCACCTACGAAGCCGCGATCGCGGAGCAGGTACAGGCCGCCGGTGTCGAAATGACTTCGGGCAATGCCACCTGGACCATCGACTGGTTCTACATGTGGCCCTACGGTCTGTTCTACCTGATGCCGGCGGGCGCCTTCTGGGTCTTCATGACCATGCTGCTGGTGCTGTTCTTCGTCCCGTATTTCGTGAAGACGCATCGGCCCTTCGCGTATGTGATCGAAGAAGCCTGCGTCGGCTGTCAGCTCTGTTATCTCGACTGCCCGTTCAACGCCATCGAGATGATCGAAAAGCCGAGTCTGAAGAAGGGTCGCAAGCCGAAGCTGCTGGCGATCGTGTATGAAGCGCGCTGTACCTCGTGCGGCGTCTGTGTCGGATCGTGTGCCTACGAGGCGATCGAGATCCCCCGCGTACGGTCGCAGGAGATCGAAGCCGCTGTCGCAGCCCTGTGCAGCTAACCGGAAGTCCGTGTCAGTTGTCGTAACCAGAGAGGACCTGCCGTGAGCGAGACCGCTACCGCTACCGCCGCCCCCGAGAAGATCCGGATCATCGGATTCGTGTGCGAGCGCGCGTACGACCTCGAGAAAATCCTGAATCCGGACGGGACCATGATCGTGGACCCCGATGTCCGGCTCATCGGCCTGCCCTGCAGTGGCATGGTGCAGCCGGCCTTCATCGAGAAGGCGCTGGAAGCCGGCGCGCAGGGCGCGTTCGTCATGGGCTGCCTGTTGGGCGACTGCTACTTCCGCGATGGCAACTACGTCATCAAAGAGCGCATCGAGCGGACCCGCCGTCCGCAAATCAAGCGCAAGTACAACCTGGAGCAGATCGGCACGATCTGGTTCTCCCGGGCGATGATGGAAGAGGAACTCCTCGGACTCGTCGCCAGCTTCAAGGACCGCGCGATCAACTTCTGCAAGGCGCATCCCGAGAAGCTCCCAGCGGCGATTGCCGCGCACGAGGCGGAACTGCGCAAGTCGCGCGCCGCCGCCCGCAAGTAGAGTAGGTTAGTAAGCGAGCCGTACGCACAGCAGCCGTCAGTGTTCGCGACCCTATTTAGGAGGGCACATCATGGCCCGGCCCGACATCCCGAAGCCGCCCGTCGATCCACGAGAAGTAACCGCGGTGGACATCCGCTACGTCGCCTACTTCTTCTGTTTCGCGCTCTGTCTGTACATCATCGCCAGCTTCGGCCTCATCGCCGAGGTATAGGGAAAGGATCGCTCAACCCATGGAACCGACGCCTCCCTATCCCTGGTTGTTCCCCCTCGCCCTGACGTATGTCATGGTGCTGCTGCCCATTTTTCTGTGGCAGGGGTACCACTGGATGCATACGCTCGATGAGTCGCATCACGACGAGCACGACAACAACAACGAGCAGCACTAGCGAAGGTGCCTCATCGGAAACGCATCCAGACGGTCGCCCCTGCGGTCGTCTTTGCTTTTTCGCGTGGACTAAAGTCCACGTTCCCATCGACTAAAGTCGAGGTTCCGGGGGAGTGAACTCCCCCCTCCAGGTGGCCTAAGAAAGCTTGTTCTGGAGGGGCGACGCCCTCGCCGCCCGGACCTTTATCGCCCCTGTTACCCCTTTTCCCCGTAGAATTAGGCGTTCAACCAGCTTCGACCACTGGAGTCGACCGCGTGCGCTTCGGATTCCCGCTCCTGATCGCTTTGCTCCTGCTGACGCTTCCCTTTGCCGGGTGCGGCAAAACCGGTCGTACTCCGACGACGCCAGCGGCCACAGTCACGCAGCTGTCAACAGAGACGAACGAACTGACCGGACTCGGGCTGCTCCAGATCGATCTCGACCTCTCGACGCTCACCGCGACGAGCGAACTGCTCCCGATTCCCACACGTACGGGGCAGGCGGGCCTGGAATCGGTCAATCTCACAAGCTACCTCTCCGCGAAGCCGTGCAGCGACTGCCTGAAAGTGAGCAGCATTAGTCGACTCCCCGATGGTCAGCTGGCGTTGGGAATATCAATCCGGCATCCATTCCCGCCTGGTGACATCGCCTTGCCCGCCAGTGCCGGGAATCGCCTTGATTTGCATGTCTACAACGTCGAAGGCGTCGTGCTGGTCAACGATTTCCTGCGCAAAACGACCTTCCCAGGCATCGGACAGACCGCCGCAGATCTGCTCGTGAGCAACGCCGATGGCTACAGCAGCAACCTCACGCCGGCCCTCCTCGCCCCCTTGGGACTCGGGCTCACGGTCTATCCCTACAAAGTCTTCTTCCGCGATTACACGCAAGGGAACTTCTCGCCGACCGCAGGCTATGCCGAGGTCGCGGCGCCGCGCGGCTACATGGTGATGGGCATGGGGAGTCCGACGGACACAAAGGTGTTCAACCTGCGTTTGTCCTCAGCCGGTCAGCGGACGCTCTATGTCTATGCGCAGGCATCCTGGGGAGTCGCGAATCAGCCGCCGGGGAGTCTCCTCGCGCCGGTCTATCGCATCCCCGAGTTCACGAAGAAATCCGCGAGCGAACTCACCGCGACCATCACGGTCAACAACCTGGTGGCAGGCGATTCCGGCTCAACCGCGACGCTGCGTCTGAAGGCGCTGGATACGAATGCCGATGCGACAGAGGGCACCGGCCTCGGGCAGATCGATCAGCTCTCGCAGGTCGCGCAGATCGAAGTCGAAGTGCCAGCATTGATGACCAGCAAGATCACGGTCGCGAATCCGGTACCGGTCCAGGGGCAGCCGCGCAACATCAATAATCCGCTCACTTACGACGTCGTGCTGACCAATCAGAAATCCGCGGCGAACGGCACCTACCTGGGTCTCGTGAAAATGATGGACAGCTATCCGGCGGGACAGACCGGCAGCCCGCTGGATGGCAAGGATGTCCTCGATAAGCCCGGACAATCCTCGCCGCTGGAATTCGCCCGGACCCTCACTGATTACGCGACCTACTGCGTCTTCAATGTCGATGTCGGCGCGGGCGGCGGCTGTCCGACCACCCTCGCGTTTGTCAACGCCAGTCCGACCGATCCGGTCCTGGGGCAGCCATACGCCTACACCTTTACGGCATCCGGCGGGACGCCTCCCTACACCTACACCCTCGCCTCGGGATCCTTGCCGGATGGGATTACGCTTGCGAATACCGGCTTACTGGCGGGCATCGCGACCGATCGCGCGGATTTCTTCACGTCGTACCCCATTCAGGTGCGGGTGAGCGACAGCTGCTCGACGCCGAAAACATCGACGGTCGATCTCACGTTGCGAGTCGATCTGCGCAAGCTCACGATGGTCTTCTTCGATGTCGGCCAGGGGCAGAGCACGCTGATCTATTCGGAATCGAAAGACGCCATCCTGATCGATACCGGTCCCGGCAACTTCACTGTCGGCAAGCGGATACAGACCTACATCCTCAGCCGCGGGATCACGCTGAAGTACATCGTCGATACGCACTTCCATGAGGATCATCACGGCAATGTGGCGTACATTTTGTGCGGTCCGGATAACGAGCCGGGGGTCCGCAATGTCGATGACGATGGCGACAGCGAAACCGACGATTTCGAAGATCGCGAAGAGTATGGCTGGCCGGGCAGCGATGACATCCTGCCCCTCAAGGCCTTCGACAATGGCAATGATGACCTCGAAAACACGCAATCCGACCGCATCTGGCAGGCGGCGGTCTGGCGCAATCGGGTGGCGTTCTCGCCGGCGCTGCTCGGCGACAAGGCCCTCATGACCCTCGGCGAACCGGGCCTCGAAATGTTCCTGGGCACGGGCAACATGGCTTTGTACAACGGGACAAATTTCGGCCGCAATGTCGATGACGAAAACTCCAACTCGCTGTCGGTGATCTTCAATCACGGCGCCTTCGATGCCGAGGTCGGCGGCGATTTGCAGGGCACTAACAGTGGCGACTCGACTGACATGGAGACGTCCTATTCAGCGGCATTGGTGGCCTCGGGCATCACCCTCGATCTCACCTGCGCACATCACCACGGCTCCTCCGATGGCAACAACAATGTCTGGTTCTCTTCGCTGAGGCCCGAAATCGTGATCATCTCCTGCGATGACGACAACCCCTACGGCCATCCGCATCAGCCGGTCCTTGATCGCATCGGGACCAACCTCGGCACCACCCTCAAGC
>Ga0163150_10004472_pt1 | contig 18662 bp, 22 predicted proteins | sample OliLakLV19P2IB_FD_148628 | JGI IMG/M metagenome (GOLD analysis project Ga0163150, IMG submission 148628) | Freshwater microbial mat bacterial communities from Lake Vanda, McMurdo Dry Valleys, Antarctica - Oligotrophic Lake LV.19.P2.IB | ecosystem: Environmental > Aquatic > Freshwater > Lake >...
GCCTGCTTCTCACACCTCTGGCTCGGTTTGCTCTGGCTTTCAGACACTCCGACTGTGATAATCGCAACCTGCCAAGGCTGTGCCCAGCCTCACAGCGCCGTTTTCAACCGTTTCGCGACAGAAACTAGCTAGGAAATGGTAAAGCGTTGAAGGCTCCCAAGAAGCAGACAAGGAGCGAGCACGAAATGGTAAACGTATTGGCGTAACAGGGAGCCCATGTCGTGACTCATTGAAGAAAGGAGAAAATCAATGCCTTACATTAATGTCGGTACAGCAAACTCTGGCGACATCGATCTCTACTATGAAGATCATGGCTCCGGTGACCCCGTAGTCCTTATTCACGGATATCCCCTAAGCGGTGCCTCCTGGGAAAAACAGATCCCGGCGCTTCTAGCTGCCGGTCACCGTGTTATTACCTATGACCGCAGAGGGTTCGGCAAGTCGGGCCAACCGACCGTGGATTACAACTACGACACCTTTGCCGAAGACCTCCACAAGGTTGTGACAAAGCTCAACCTGCATGATTGCACTTTGGTCGGCTTCTCGATGGGTGGAGGCGAAGTGGCGCGCTACATCGGAAAATACGGATCGACGAGCGTGACCAAGGCCGTCGTTATTGGAGGAATTCCACCATTCCTCCTGAAAACAGCCGATAACCCGGAGGGCGTGGACGGCGGGGTGTTTGAGGGGATCCGGAAAGCTGTGGCTGCGGATCGCTACGCGTTCTTCACCGACTTTTTCAAGAATTTCTACAACACGGATGTTTTCCTGGGCAAGCGCGTCAGCGAACAGGCGATCCAAGCGGCCTGGAATATCGCCGCGGGTTCCTCTGCCTCCGCCAGTCTTTCCTGTGTGCAGACTTGGCTTGAAGACTTCCGCGACGACCTGACACGTATCGACGTTCCCACGCTGGTGATTCACGGTGACGCAGACCGCATTGTACCTATAGCAGCGTCGGGACAGCGGACGGCCAATCTGATTAAAGGAGCTCGCCTGGTGGCGATCAAGGACGGGCCGCACGCCGTAAACTGGACACATGCAGACGAAGTGAACCGTGAGCTTGTGAACTTTATAGGCAAAAGGGTTGCGGCTAAGAACGAGCCAGTCGGGTAAATTTATAGTTCACGCTACGACTTCACCCTCTGGGCCTCGGGCGGGCCCGCTAAACCTTCCACCTGGATCCAAAGGGAGCGCAGTCTAACTCTTCCAGCAGAAGCAGAGGACGGCGGGAACTCGCGCTCGTGCCTAGCCTTCAAGCCTCATCGATGTGCTGTTCAGCGCCTCCATTGTGACTCACCTGTTCGTGAGGCTACGATAGGACACATACAAATCAAAAAGCCGATCGACAGCAACAGGATCATTCCGAGCAAGCAAAGTGATGATCTCGTCACGTCGGATAAAAAGGGGCTTTACCCCGTCCTTCTGTGCCTGCGAGAAGGGCGAAGCATTCCCTTTATCAGTCTCTGTCCCCAAGGACGTAAAAAACTTACTGGCAGCTTGACGGGCGGGCTCATACTCGGCTTGTCGCGCGTCAATGCAGGCAGACGCAAGAGAATTCTGTATTCTGGCCAGGTTGAGTTCGTGGGTGGCGTCAAAGAGCGCACTAGAACATTCACGGGATTTGACCCACATAGGGAGGAAGCCAAATAAGAAGCCAACGAGGATCAGAGCGGTACCAACCGCCGCATCAGCGGATTACTTTTGACCGCTTTAGGAGACAAAGCTTCACTCATATTTACCTTCCTCGCGACGTGCTATAACTAATGCGTTGAGGATGCTGAACTATTAACACCATAGCTCACTTTGCACGTGGCAGAGTCGGCTGTTTTTGTGCAAGGAGTGGCTAACTTGAAGGTCAAGGACTCGGAGTCGTCGTAGGGATAGAGCCGAGAGACTCAGAAACTTTCCGCGGGTGCGATTTTAGAGATGCGGCCGCCAGCCTTTGAGCCGAGAAGGAAATTGAAAGAGTGCCGCTCGATGATATAGCTGAATACGCTGTAGTGATGCTAAAGCCCCATGGTGCAGCCGGTGCTCTTTTCCACCGCAAACTGGCGCTTTGCTTCAGTGGAGATTCCCGATTGATTTAAGACTTTGAAAGGACCCTACCCGAATACCCGCTATGACTCATTTTGGCAGAATCAGCTTTTTGCAAACCGATCTTGAGGGCCGTGTCTGAGCTTGTGTCAGTTTCGATGCTTCCGTTGAATTTGGCGCCATCAGCGATCACAACGCGTGGACATTTGATACTAGCCTCGACGGATCCTGTCAATCTGATTTCCACCATCTCAGTCGCTGTAATTTTTCCCCCCAGGCCGCCGGCGATGATGACGTTTTTTGCATGGATCACCGCGTTGACCTCGCCGTGAGGAGCAACCCAGAGATTGTGTTCGCCGAGATCGATCCTACCTTCCACACGCCCATCAACCGTCAGATCTTCTTCAACTCTTAGCTCGCCCTTGATAAAAAAGGTTTCCTTGATGTTCGCAGTCATCGGTACGTGCATCCAATTGTCGGACCCACAAGTCGAGCAAACCAGATTCCCAGAAATCAAAAGAGACAATGTGCGAGTAGCGTCGCAATCCGCACACAATACGATTCGATCCTCCAAGGACCTCCGTATGCCAGAGCTGAGAATCATTGCATATCCCTTGGACCTACTTCCTCGACGTGGCCTTCATCTCTTTGACTTGTAGCTCGTTTACCACTTGCTTAACGTTGGGGACAGACGCGGCCAAGTGTTCAATCTCATTCCGCCTTTCGATGCTGTTAACATCCCCCGTCAGAGTGATAACACCATTCTTAGCGGAGTATTTAATGTCATTGCCGAGCTGTCTACTTACCGCCAGAGCCTCAAAATTCTTCTCTATCGCAGAGTCCAGACTGGAATCGATCTTCTTTGCCTCAGATTCGAAACCAGACGGTCGCACGCCGATTTCGTTAGCGACTACTGATGCACGGGCCATTGATTTCGCAATCTCTTCCGCTCTTTGCTTCTCTGCCTCTGTGAAAACGTCTCCCGTCAGTGTAATGACACCTTTATCTCTATCTTGAGAGACATTCACGCTATTAGTCCTGCCTGGTTTAAGGCTTGTTCAACATCACCTTTGACGTCAGCGCTGGTGTTGCGCTGAGCGCATCCGAGAATCTGCATCAGCGAGGCGAGTGTTATCCATCTAGATATCAATGTGCATCTCATAAGGAAGCTCCTATGTGTTGAGCATCATTCTTCTTGGCTGAAATCAGAAATTCCGTTCGCATTGTTTACTCCTTCTCTTTGGACCTTAAACCTTGTGTTACGCCTTGTCTGTATCCTTATGACCACCTACTGACTCCCAATGTAAGGATCTGGGGCGAGGGCGCCGTAACTTCCGCCACTATTTTCCTGGCGCCAGTTAGAAGGATGCGTCGCGGTCAATCGGTAGCTGAGATCTGTCTTGCATATCCCGTTATGCCCGCTCGAGCAGGGCAGACGTAATCCCAGGGCTGCCGGTTTGGTCGGATGTACCGGGAGAACCGGAGACTCTTCTCGAAGTCGGCTTTAGGATGTTTTGCAAAGCTCAGGACGGAGAGGTTACGGGAATTCTACTGGGGCGAGAGGGGTTTAAACATTCACTCCGGGTTCTTCAATCGAGAACTGAATAAAGACAGCTTTGGCGGGTGTTCGTCTCTGGACTGACTTCTCCGTTCCTGAATAATTCCTTGCTCAATCAGAATGTTTACAGCTCGCTTGTAGGTTTCGTCCAGCGTCTTGGCGAGCGTGTGGATTGACAGTTTGTAATTCAGAAACAGATGACAAATCGCAATCTTTCTTTTCACGTCAGGTGCCAGCTGGGCTGAATCAGCCGGGGTGGAGTAGCGATCTCGAAGGACTCGAAAGCCCTCGCGGACTATTGGAACTTTGGATTCCATCATCAAACTCCTGCTCTAAAGTTTATTGAGTGGGTATTAGGTGGACGCCTAAGAAGAGTAGAACCCAAGAGGCATTCTATGGCTTCTTCAGATCTTAGGTTAGACAGACTTCCACCACGCAGAATGGACTAGGGCCTGGCTGTGGCAGCCCGAGGGGAAGTCCGAAACCTCTTCTGCTCCTGTTCTTCAAGTTCCTGCTCCGCCTGCAGCCAGTCTTCGACGTCGTGGCCAGTCTGGCGGCCTCGGGCCTCATAGATCTCAAACGCCCGTTTAGCGATGTCTTCGTCCGGGATCGAATTGGCGAGTGGTGCCTCAGAGCTTTCTGTTGTCATATCGCCTTCTTACTTCTAGGAGGTATTCAGTCTTAAGTGGGGGAGTGTAAGACTTCTGCCGTTGGAGTTTTTGTTCAAAAGTAGACAAGAAATTCAAAAAATGTCCTGGCCAAAGTCTCCACGCCCATTCCGAGCGTTCAAGTTCCTGAGAGAAAGCCGGTAGTTGTGGTCAAATTTCTCGGTGCGTCCTACTGACCGCGCTTAGACCCCGTAGGATCTGCGTTGGACAAGATCCTGATTTGACTTGCCTCGCCCACGACACATCCTGGGGTTCGGACCCATGGAAACTCGGATGTAGGTTTATACGTAAAGGAAAATCATGTCGGATCTCCGCCATGATTCACAGAGCCCACTTGGGCGCTGTTAACTCTCCGTCAAGGTCCAGGAGCTGCAAAGTAACGCCGCTTTGAAGAAAGATGTCAAAAACGGGGCTTTGGGCATAGGGGTGCCTTCTTCTGGCGAAGGTCGATTCATTTTCAACAGAGGGCGCCCATGGTTTCCAAAACTCTGTCAATTCCCCGATGGGGATTTATCGCATCGATAGCGATCGCATGCCTAGTTGCATTCGTTCCTACCCAAACGGAGTCTGCAGCGCCCATAACGGCTGGATCAACATTGAATGACGTGGTCACCGTTCGCGGTTTGATCTCCCAACTCGTGCAGCACGACCTCCTGAGAGCTGTTTCTTTGCTCGAATACTCTGCCAATCGCAGGTATCAAGTCACGAATGATAAAGGCAAACTCCGGTCCGAAACACAGGTATCGCTCCAGTATCAATCGCCTGACAGCAAAGAGTTCAAGATCGTTTCTGAAAACGGCCCAGTTCTGCTCCGAAACATTGTCAAGTCGCTATTGACGTACGAGACGGAGGCAGCACTGGGAAGGGCTGGCTACGATAGCTCGATAACGCCGGCGAACTACACGTTCCAACTGACAGGAAACGATCGCGTGGAGGGCTACGAGTGTTTTGTCGTCCAGGCAAGTCCCAAACGGAAGGACAAATACCTATTTGAAGGAAGAATCTGGATCCAGGCGAAAGAATTCGCCGTCGTCAAAATTGTGGGTCGTCCGGCGAAAAGACCTTCTTTCTGGATCAAAAGCGCAGATTTTACCAGACATTACCAGAAGATCGGCGGGACTTGGCTTCCGCTGAGGGATCAGACCGTTTCCCAGATCAGACTGTTTGGTCAGAATGTTTTGACCATCGATCATGCCAACTACAAAGTTTCAGTGCGACCCCAACCGGCTGCCGAGGCGGTCCACGCTTCCTTCTGGCGGCTGGAAGTGCGGGTGCTCAAAAACTTGAGAAACCTGTGATGGGCATACGGTTGTTACACATCGGGAGAACACAATGAAGACGAACGGGCCGTACATGGAGTCTAAAGAAGACTTTGAAAATCGGATGAACGAGGAACGACACTTGATGGCAGAAACGATGGGTGAAATCAAGCCTGAGCAGGCGGAAGCCGTGGAGTGGAAAAGGTATGTGCAGCACCATCCGGGGACTTGCTTGTTGGCCGGCGGGGCCCTAGGTTGGATACTCGGCAGAAGGTTGGGATCCTTTCGACAGTCTTCCTTGTCCAGCCAGCCCAAGCTGCCTATTCAGCCTTCTGAAGCCTCGACATTCTCAAGAACGGCGGACAAGGTAATTTCGTCCGTCTTGGCAGAGGCGCTTCCTTTAATTGCCGCGAAGATGAGGCGATTCTCGAACATGCCTGACAAAGAATAGCCGCAGAGCGGCGGCGCAGTGGTGCATATCCCTCACCGAAAGGAAGACGCAGTGGCAGCTGTTCCTACCAAGGTATTACTGGTGGATGACGATCCTGACCTTCAGGAAATTCTGCAGATTTGTCTCAGGCAATGGGGGTTTGAGGTCGCCAGTGCAGCCAATGGAGACGAAGGGGGCCGGCTGGCCAAGTCCTATCACCCGGACATTGTACTCTCAGATGTCATGATGCCAGGCACATCGGGCATCGCCCTGCTGAAGTCCCTGCAAGCCGAGGACTCCAGCCGACCCGTAATTCTCATGACTGGCTACTCAACCACGGCTTTGGCGGTTGAGGCGATCAAAGACGGCGCGAGGGATCTCCTTCCGAAACCACTGAATTATTCAAGACTGAAGTCCATCCTCGAAGCAACTCAGACGGATCTGAAGTCACTCAACAAATAGAAAGATTCTCATTGCGACTAGCCCGCAACGGCCGCTTGGGGAATGCTGGCACGCTCCGTACCAGCCCCTAAAGACCGGCACACTCAACCTTCAGCTATTAGGTACGAAGTGGTCAAAACAGAACGGTTTTCCATCTCCTCTGTTCTTATGGTAAATAGCTAAGCAAAGAGTTTCTCTCCTTCCCGGGTCTCTGCTTTCCAAAAGCAAGACATTCTATGGGGATATTACTATTGGTGTGTTTATATCCATAAAACTTGGCGGGCGGTGAGCTCCAGGGAGTGCGCACGCCCTCGCCTTGATCTGACTTAACGATGTCTTTCACTTCAGCTTTGAGGAGAAAGGTGCCGTGGCCACTGGTCCCTCCGAACCCAAACCTCCACCATCGCGTCAGTCGAAGGACCCCTGCGGGGAACGCAACCCGGCCGCGGAAGCAGAGGCATGTCCGATTGTCGGCATCGGCGCCTCGGCCGGTGGTTTGGAAGCGTTCACGGAGTTACTCCAGCATCTGCCACTCGATACGGGCATGGGATTCGTGCTCGTGCAGCATCTCGATCCGCATCATGAGAGTGCCCTCACACACCTTCTGGCGCGGGCCACGTCCCTGCCGGTACGCGAAGTCACAGATAATCTGCGAGTGGAGTCGGATCATGTCTATGTCATTCCGCCCAACACGGGTCTGGCTATAGACAAGGGCGTTTTGAGACTCGAGCCGCCTCCTGTGACGCGCACACCGCTCCGTTCGATCGACTCCTTTTTTGAATCGCTGGCCGAAGACCAACGCGAGCGGGCCATTGGTGTGATCCTTTCCGGGACCGCCACCGACGGCACGCTGGGTCTGGAGGCGATCAAAGCTGAAGGCGGCCTCACGTTCGCGCAGGACGGTTCGGCCCGCTACGAGTCGATGCCGCGCAGCGCGGTGGTGGCAGGCTGCGTGGATTTCATTCTCTCGCCCAAAAGCATTGCGGGAGAACTCGCCCGAATTGCGAAGCACCCTAACATCGCTGGGCCACTGCCTGAACTGTCCACTGATGGGAAGAAGGATCTCACCGGCACGACGCAGCACGAGCATGAAACAAGGGTGGAGCCGGGCGGAGACGAAACGTCGGGCGGAGGCGCCAGCCCGCAGCCTGCTGAGGGAAGAGCAGCCCGCGGCAAGTCAGATAACGGCTTCAAGAAGATTGAACTCTTGTTGCGCAATCATTCTGGCGTCGATTTTTCACACTACAAATCCGCGACTCTTCTACGCCGGATCACCCGCCGCTTGGTCTTGAACAAACTCGACACGCTGGAGAACTATGCCGATTTCCTCCGGGGTAATGCGAGAGAACTCGATGCTTTGTACTCGGATGTACTCATTAGCGTGACAAGCTTTTTCCGTAACCCGGAGGCTTTTGAGTTTCTCAAGAGTAAAGTCTTTCCTAAGTTCTTAGAGCAGCGGAGCGACGAGCCAGTCCGTGTCTGGGTGGTGGGCTGTTCTTCGGGTCAGGAGGCGTACTCCGTTGCTATGGCCTTCACGGAAGTCTCAGAGAAGGCTTTCTACATGCGCAGGCTTCAGGTATTTGCCACCGACCTTAATGAGACGCTTCTGGAGAAAGCCCGTCACGGGCTCTATGCTAAGAGTCTGCTGCCGGATGTTTCGCCGGAGCGGTTGCGGCGGTTTTTTTCCGAGGAGGAAGGCGGCTATCGTGTCAGCAAGGCTCTCCGCGACATGGTGGTCTTCGCCCGGCAAAACCTCATTAGCGACCCGCCATTTTCACGGATGAACCTCATCTGCTGCCGGAACCTTCTGATCTATCTTGAATCCAGTTTGCAGAAAAAGGCGCTTCCTGCGTTTCATTATGCGCTCAAGCCCGAGGGATTTTTGTTGTTGGGCGCGTCGGAATCCATTGGCAGCTTCATCGACCTGTTTGAGCCGGTGGACAAGAAGCACCGGATTTATTCCAAGAAACCGGCGCAGGCTCGGCCGTTTCAGTTGCCGGTCAAGAGGACACGTGCCGAGCCGGCTTTGGCCGGACAGTTAGAAAGAGCCAGAGCTCCTTTTGCCACAGAGGTAGGGGACGAAGGAGCGGCGCAGAGTGCCCGAGACGAGCTTAACGTCGAGCGGGAGGCCGACCGCTTCCTGATCAAGCAATTCGCCCCGCCTAGTGTCGTGATCAATGCCGAACTGCAAATCTTGCAATTCCGAGGGCAGACGGGCGCCTATCTGGAGCCAGCGACCGGCATAGCGAGCTTCGAGGTTCTGAAGATGGCGCGTGAAGGTTTGATGTTACCTCTGCGCACCGCCATCAACGAGGCGAAGAAGGACAATAAAACAGTTCGCAGGGAGAACGTTCGGATCAACCAGGATGGGAACAGTAAGGCAGTGAACCTGAAAGTCATTCCGCTGAAGAATTTGCGGGAACGATGTTTTTTGATCCTGTTTGAGGATGCGGAAACGGACGCCCCCACCCCTGCGTCCTTAAAAGCCGCCCAGCCACACCGGGAGGAAAGCGCAGACAGCCCTGTCCTAAGCGAGGAGCCGCAACGTTTTGCTGAGTTGCAGTCTGAGCTCGCGGACACACGTGATTACCTGGAGTCTCTGCAAGAACAGCAGCAAGCGGCCAATGAGGAACTTCAGGCTGACAACAAAGAAGTCGAGTCGGCCAACGAGGAGTTGCAGAGCACTAATGAAGAGTTGGAAACATCAAAGGAAGAGCTTGAGTCGGCCAACGAAGAGTTGACGGTGGTGAATGAGGAGATGATCCATCGCAACGCCGAGCTGAACCGCCTCAACAGCGATCTGACTAATATTCAAACCTCGGCCAACCTGGCGATCGTGCTGATGGGACGAGACCTCATTATCCGCCGCTTTAGCGCCCAGGCCGAAAAACAATTCCATCTGCAGGCCAGCGATATAGGGCGCCCCTTTGTCCAGGTACGACACAATCTCGTTTTTGAAGAGCGCCGGCAAGCTGGAGGCTCTTCCACGCGTTCTGATCTACGACAGCTGGAAAGCGGCAGACGTCAAGCAGACCGGCAGGAGTCTGCAGGAAACGTTCCTGCAGCTGCGCAGTCTCCGAACGACTTGGAAAGTTTCATCATCGACGTGATCGCCAAGGTGCGCGAGCGTCAACGCGAGGTTCGAGACAACGAAGGCCGCTGGCATTCGCTGCGGGTGCGCCCCTACCTGACCCTCGATAACAGAGTGGAAGGTGCAGTGCTGGTGCTCATGGAGATTAATGACCTCAAGAGCCAAGAACAAAGCGTTGTCGCGGCGCGCGATTATGCCGAGGCTATCCTCCACATAGCGCCCGACCCGCTAATCATTCTGAATGCAGACCTCCGCGTCCACAGGGCCAATGAGGCGTTCTACAGGTCTTTCAACGTTCAGCCGGCAGAGGCAGAAGGGCGCCTGATTTATGACATAGGCAACCACCAATGGAATGTTCCCCGACTGCGGCGGTTGCTGGAAGACATCCTACCCCGCGACAGTTCCTTTGATCACTTCGAAGTCAAACACGACTTTGAAAGGATCGGCCAGCGCACTATGTTGTTGAACGCTCGCACATTGAGAGAAAACAGTCATCAGGCGAGAATCTTGCTGGGCATCCAGGATATTACCGAAATCTTGCAGCTCCAATCCGCGGCGCAGGAGAGTCAGAATCGTTACCAGGCACTCATTGAAGCTTCTACGCAAATCGTTTGGACGACCGACCCCGATGGAGGAGTCGTGGAAGACTCGCCCTCATGGAGCGCGTTTACGGGGCAAAGTTATGAACAGCGGAAGGGACTTGGATGGCTCGACGCGCTTCATCCCGACGATCGCGAACGCGTCAGCGAGCTATGGCAGTGCTCCATAGCCGAACACACTCCTGTGGAAACGGAATATCGCATCAGGCATAACAGCGGCGATTGGCGCTGGATGGCAGTGCGAGCCGTGCCCGTGTCGAACTCCGATGGCTCAATACACGAATGGGTCGGAATGAACATCGATATCACGCGGCGGAAACAAGGCGAGGAGGACCGCGCCCGATTTGCCGCCATCGTCGAATCGTCCGACGATGCCATCATTAGCAAGGACCTCAACGGCGTCATCACCAGTTGGAATAAGGGCGCAGAACGGGTGTTTGGCTACACGGCTCAAGAGGCGGTCGGCAAATCCGTGACCCTTCTCATTCCACCAGAGCGATTCGACGAGGAACCTTCCATTATCGAACGCATCCGTCGGGGGGAATCCATCGATCATTACGAAACAGTGCGCCGCCGCAAAGACGCTACATTGATACATGTGTCCCTGACGGTTTCCCCTATCGTCGATAACCGCGGCCAGGTTGTGGGCGCTTCGAAAATCGCTCATGACATCACTGACCGTAAGAAGGCCGAGGAGTCCCTCAGAGAGGAAGACCGTCGCAAGAACGAGTTCCTGGCAATGCTGGCCCACGAACTCCGTAACCCCCTCGCGCCCATCCGCAACGCTCTGGAAATCTTGCGGCAAAGTGGGGAAAACAGGGAAGCCGTCCATTCAGCGTCCGAGATGATGGAACGTCAAGTCGGCCAGATGGCCCGGCTGGTTGACGACCTGCTTGATGTGAGCCGTATCAGTCGCGGGAAGATTGAACTTCGCAAAGGGCCCATGGAATTGGCATTTGTCGTGAATCAGGCCGTCGACGTAGCCCGCCCCCTGGCGGAGGGCAAAGGCATTGACTTGAGCGTTTCGTTGCCCGCGCAGCCGCTATACCTGGATGCCGATCCAATCCGGCTGGCCCAAGTGGTGGGGAACCTTTTAAACAATGCCTGCAAGTTCACCGATAAAGGCGGTCGCATTGGGTTGACTGTGGAGTTGGCGAGCCAGGGAGACCAGTCTCCTGAAGAAGTTTTGATTCGTGTGCGAGACTCTGGCATCGGCATTGCCCCCAACCAGTTGGGTCGTATCTTTGACATGTTCGTCCAGCTCGATACTTCGCTGGAACGCTCGGTGAGTGGGTTAGGCATAGGGCTGACACTGGCGAAGAACCTGGTAGAATTGCACGGCGGCACAATGGAAGTCCATAGTGCCGGGGCTGGTCAAGGAAGCGAGTTCGTGGTGCGTCTGCCCGTTTTAGCGGAGGCCCCGAAACCGGCGCCACCCGAGCCGGCGGCTATGGAACTGAAAGCCACGCCGCCCCGGCGTATTCTGGTTGTCGATGACAATGAGGACTCGGCAGAGTCCCTCACGATTTTGTTGAGCCTTGCCGGCCACAAAACCCACACTGCATATGACGGCCTGGAAGCGCTCGGAGCGGCGGAGACGTTTCGGCCCGACATGATCCTGCTCGATATCGGTCTACCCAAGTTGAATGGCTATGAAGTGGCGCGCAAGATACGAAAACAGCCATGGGGTCAGGTCATGGTGCTGGTGGCTTTGACAGGCTGGGGTCAGGAAGAAGACCGTCGGCGCTCCCGGGACGCGGGTTTCAATCATCACTTGACCAAACCTGTTGACCCGCTCGAGCTTACGAACCTGCTCGCACGCTTGTCGCTGGCCCAGAGTGCCAATTAAGGCAAAAGCAACCAAGCGTGACCTGTAGTCTCCGCGTTTCCTTTAAGATCTACGATGCGTGGCCCGACGATGGTGGAAGAACAGTCCACGTATCCTGTTGGCGAGAAGCCATCCGGACCGACACTCCATACTTGCCCGAGCATTCCATCCGGAAGCTTGTGTGAAGGATATTTCCGTTCAAGACCAGTACGGCTTGAAGGCCGGAACGGCAGTAAATCTTGCTTTTTCTAATAATTCTTACTCTGGGAATGTTGTGTTGCTCCCGTGGACACGTAGACTTAGCGTATCTGCGATTGGGCATCGACATGCTTCTCCAGTTTTTGCCCTTTTAGCTGGGGTTTACGGGACTAATGACCAACAGAACAGAAAGAAATGGCAAATCATTCACAGGCCGTCGAAGGAATCCCCCTCCAAGGGCCCATTGTGTCGGCAGATCTGCCGACCAGGGTTCCGGACTGGGTTGAGAAACTTGCTTGGTTGATGGATCGCTCGATCCCGATTGGCAAACGCTGGTCGATTGGATTGGATGGAATTGTGGGTCTGTTTCCAGGCGTCGGGGATTTAGCTGGAAGCTTAGTGTCCGCGTTGATCGTGGCGAGTGCCACTCAGGCCGGCCTGCCACGAGCAGCGATTGCACGGATGGTGACGAATGTAGCTGTGGATACAGTGTTGGGCGGTATCCCTTTCATTGGAGATTTCTTTGACTTCGCCTTCAAGGCGAACACCAAGAACATCAAGATCTATCGGGAGTCTCTTCAAGGTCGGACGCAGAAGGTTCGCAACTGGATGTTCACGCTCGGGGTCTCTTTCTGTCTGTTGGCTTTAATGGCCGTGCCACTTGCTGCCATCATTTACCTTTTCCGTCTGCTTCAGCGCTGACCGCGTTGCCATGGGTTTGGGAGTTCCTTCCGACCAGGCTTCGCTCGGCGAGTATGAATCGAGATTTTTATGGCGACAGAAGTGAGACCTCGTTCCAATCGTGCGTCTTCTGACTATCACACGCCCCGCACCGTCGAGGATGTTACTGAGCGCAATGTGCAGACGATTCTGCAGTTGGAAGAGGCGGCCAAAGCTAGTCGCTCCAGCGGCGATCGTATAGCCGATCTCATCGCCGCCTTCTGCGGCAGCATGATCTTTGTATGGGTGCATGTGATCTGGTTTGGCGCATGGGTGTTTGCTAACACTTTACCGGGTATTAAGCCTTTTGATCCTTTTCCCTTCACCTTTCTCACTCTGATTGTCTCACTGGAAGCAATCTTTCTTTCGACCTTCATCCTTATCAGCCAAAATCATGAAACGCGACTTAGCGAGCGCCGCAATCAGCTCGACTTGCAGATCAATCTGTTGACTGAACAAGAGAACACGAAAATGCTGAGAATGCTGGAGCGCATCGCGGAAAAAGTTGGAGCGAACACAGAGGATGATCCAAGTCTTCAAGTGCTGGACCAAGCCACGAATCCCGAAAAGCTAGTCGAGCAGATCGAGCAGGCATCGGACGCCCCCGAAGGTTCTTCGAATCCCACTCCCGGGGTTACTCCAACCCGGCGGTAATGCCCCTCCCTAAATCCGCGGCACACAGACCCCGCCATAGAGTTGATCAATTTTGGACACCGGATCCACTCAACCCGCCTGGCCGAATCGGCAAAACTGCCTAATCGTGTAAGGAGTACGATTGCTCCCTTTCTTCTTCCTGACGGACTCATCCGTCTAAAAGGCTGGTTGACGGCACTTAGCAACTACCCCTGGTCTCTGGCATCTGATGTGCTTTAGCCTCTGTGCTGAAAGGGGACTCTTGAGATGAGACTAATAGATTTCGCAAAACGACGCCCCGATGGACTGATCGATCAAAACTGGGTAGAAGGATTTGAAGCTTACAAACTACAGAAGGCACCCGAGTCCTGTCCCTACGACGATGCAAGCGAGGAGTTCAATGCCTGGGTCGAAGGCTGGATGGAAGCGGCTTATTGCGGGAGCGTTGTGCAAGACCTGCAGGATTTTCAGTTTTCAGAACCCGAACCCGGCTGTGCATAGGGATAAGAAACCCTTTCGCCACGTTGACGATGTGCGGACGAGACGTGTTCATCGATCGAAGTCAAAAACCTCCGCGTTCGGATTGGGCCGGCCAGTGTACAAGTCAGGAATGATTTCAGCGGCTATTAGGCTATACGTAATACCGTTTCCTCCGTAACCCAGAGCGAAATAACTGTTGGGACACTTGTTCGTCTCGCCAATGTAGGCGAGGCCGTCTTTGGTTTCTCCAAACGTTCCCGCCCAGCTATAGTCCACGTTGAATCCCACTTCAGGGAACATCGCTTGGAACCGTTTCACGAGCTTCTTTGATTTTTTCCCGACTCTGGCATCGCGGCGCTGCGGGCTAACAAAGTTATCGTCCTCGCCGCCGATGAGAATTCGGCCCTCCTGTGTTGTTCTCATATAAAAATACGGCCTTGCAGTTTCCCAAGTCAGGTACTTCGTAAGCTTCTCCGGCAGCCGCTCACAAGGGGTACTAACCAAGGCGTAGGTGCTCTTGAGCTGCACGATATCTTTCCTGAGCCCCACCGGGATCTCATATCCGTTGGCAAAGACCATTCGACGTGCCTTGATGCGGTTTTTTTGTTTGGTGATCAGCTCGGCTCCGAGCTTGCCAGAACTATAGTTGGTGATTTCCGTTTGATCGTAGACCTGCAAGCCTGAATTACAGGCCGACTGTAGCAATCTATGCGTGAGGCGATAGGCATCGATCTGACCGGCATCAAAGGAAAGAAGAGCAGCCGGATAGTCCAATTGAAACGATTCACGAATGGCTTCTCTCCCCAGTAACTCAACCTTTATGCCATTCCGTGTTCGAACGCTGTATTCCTTTTGAAGGATTTCCACGTCGTCACTACAGCTAGCCAAATAAAGACTCTGTTTCCGTTCAAAATCACAAGCGTCGCCCAACTCGTGAACCAACTGCTGAATGCCATAGATCGCTTCGAGACACAACTGATAGCTGCGCACCGCTTTCTTCTCGCCAACCATTCCCATCAATTCAAACAACGGCGTATCCACTTCATACTGGAGCAGTCCTGTGGTTGCGCTGGTGCTGCCCGTGCCGACCTCACGTCGATCGACAATGACGGTACGAATGCCTTCCTTCGTCAGATAGTAAGCGACTAATGCTCCTGTGATTCCGGCCCCAACGATCGCTACCTCGCAATCCACATCCTGGTTTAGCGGGAAATAGGTACCGAGAGATCCATTCTTGATGGGCCAGAAAGGGCGGCCGGATTTTAGATCCATAAAAAAGGAAGCTTATTGTGCGGCTTTGACAGGATCAGACGGTGGGCTGCTCTTAATCCACCGTCAAGAAGTTTGATTTCGGGGCGAAATACGATCAACGACAGAATCATGCACTCTTCGCATCTCGTGCAGCCGCAGCGTATTGAAACCGAGAGCCTTAGCGAGTGGCATAAATGTGAGTGAACTCTGCCCCTAAAGAAAAATCTGAGCCGAGTAGTAAACCCAAATCAGAATGATCACGAGCGAACTTGCTGCACCGTAGGCCGATGTCACACCACTTGTCCCCAGATAGAGTCCAATGAGGAACTTTCCCGCCGTGAACAAAAGAGCGGTCGCCGCAGCTCCAACCCAAACATCGGTCCAGGCAATAGTCACATCCGGCAAATACTTGTAGATCATTGCGAAGAGCAGCGTCGTCACGAGAATCGAGATGAGAAAGTTCACGACCTGACCGACAAGAGCTGTCGTTGGAAACGTTCCTTCGAGAAAATGGCCGGCCGCTGCCAGACCAGCACTGACCAACAACGATACAAGGAGTAGAAAACCTATTCCGAGGACCATGCTAAACGACAGGAAGCGATCCTTCAGGATTGCAATGAACCCGCTGCCAGTCTGAGCTGGAACGTCCCAAATCGTATTTAGAGCAGCCCGAAGTTCTCCAAATAAACCGGTTGCACCACCAGGAGCATGAAAAAGCCAAATAAGCTGGCCATGATTCCCGACGCTGGCTTACGAGCGCTTTCGATCATCGCCTGGATGGCTAGGGCGCCGTCGTGGCCCATGAGGCCCTCGATTTGAGTGACGATGTGCCCTTGGGCAGCCTCTCGCCCTAAGATCAGACCGGCGATGGCTATAGCAATGATGAGCAGGGGAGAAAGAGAGAAAAGTGTGTAATAGGCCAGGGCCGCCCCCAGTCGGGGAGCATTGTCCTCCCACCAGTTGGCAAAAATGCTCTTCAGGAGGCCCGATCATTCTGGGCCGCTGCGAGACTTTCGTGCCGCCAGAGGGGCCGAAGATCTCGGTTTCGGCTTCTTTGAAGTTGCGTGGCGCGCAGAACCGGTGCCCTTCAATTTCCCTTGGCTAACAACCTTGGGGACTGTTTCTCTGCTCCCGCCGCGATGCTCCGCCGTTCACCGAGGCTTTGCGAGATTGGCTCGGGCTGCTTCGTTTAGTGGGTGGGAGGTCCGCCATTGACGAGTTCTCCGTCTTGGCAACCATCCTTCCGAGGAGCGACCCGATCTTGCGCGCGGTGGTAACAAGAAAACTCTTGTCGGGCACGATATCGTCGCGATTCGACCCATTGAAGCCCTCATTCGAACTCTCCGTTTGGTTTGAAATCTTGTCCGAGCTATGACGACTCTTGCCTTTCACGGCACTCTTACGAGCGAGCTGACGTTCCATGTTCTCCCCTTCACTACGCTTATATAGCCTTTTGCTGACGGAGAATGGTCAATAGTGAGCAGTATGCAATGTTTGCCGGATCTCGGGGGTCCACAGGGGTCGCGTGAACCAGCCTGTGTACCCAGACTTGGATGATCTCATCGTTGTCGCTATCCACGACGCCGCCAAGTTCTGCTGCTCATCCTCGTCATTACTACCTGATTGAGTAATTTGTCCTGTCGCTGACACACGCGCCCTCTGCTGTGTGCTCGATTCGACTGCTAACTCTTGTTTGGTTTATCACCTGCTCTAAGAACCATGAACGGAGACAGAATAAAGGTTTCATATTCTCTAGGAGGACTCATCAATGCGAAATACCTGCCCGAGTTGCAACCACGCGCTCACCATCCGCGAAGCCATTCAGAACTCCTGTAGCAAATGCGCTTCGGTAGAGAGAAGTCGTCATACTGTTGGAGGAAGGCAACACAGCAGCGCAAGCATCAAAAACAATTTCGATGCCTTGATCTCTGAGGAACTGAAGAAGCGGAGTTTCAAGTCTGCGGCTTGACTTGACTAACCAGCGGCCGGTGGGTGCGGTCTTTTGAACCAAATGAAGCCCAAGGAGGGTGATGCTATGAATAGATCGATTACATTTCCAGTTGTAGCGCTTACGATCTGGCTGTCTGTGGGATGTGCCTCGGCACGCAGAACTGGCAGCGCGGCCAAGGATGCCACCGTTGCGACGGGCCGGGAGGTGGGAGATAAGACTGAAGACGTAGCCGAGAAGGTGGCAGAGAAAACTACCGATGCGACCATTACAGCAGCGGTAAAGATGAAGTTTGCTGCGGACAAGACCGTCGACGCTTCCAAAATCGATGTCGATACCAAAGACAACCTCGTGACCCTGACGGGTACAGTGAGCTCGAAAGCGGCAGCGGATAAAGCAGTCGCCTTGGCCAAGGCGGTTGAGGGCGTGAAGGGTGTGACGCCGCATCTTACGGTGAAGAGTCAGTAGAAGTGTCTATTTACCGCTTGCTGGCAAAGATACAGAGTTATTAAAGGCAGCGTCGTTTGGCTTTGTCCCAAGCAAAATGTCGCTGCCTTTGATCGATCATCATTGCTCTTGGGCTTCCGTGTTCAGAACGCGCTCAAAGGAGCCTAGTCTGGGCTGAGAGTGCCCGTCTGCTCGTCATCGCTACCTGCCCATTCCCTTGTTCAGCAGTCCCACCGTTCCCAAAACTTAGTCCCCGTCGCCCTTTATTGGGATCGGAATGCCACCCAGCCTTTGGTCAAAATGCGACAGCGCATAGATCGAAATGCTTCAATAGGAACGGTTGTGATCGGGGCCCACAGGGATACTCCTCTAGAAACCAGTGAGCCCCTGAACAACGAAAAGGGAGGCGACATGAAAACTAGATGGTTACTGGGTACGTTGGGGATTTGCATTTTCACCATTCGCCTGTCTTTTTCGCCACGAAGCGTGAGAGGAGAGAACAAGGATCGATCAGGGCACGTTCCCACCAAGGAAGTTTACATCCGAGCACAAGGGCAGGATGATTTTATAAGGGCAATTTCACACAAAAAGCTTGGGAGTTTTTCGCTCGACGGCCAGGTGGGACGAGACTTGAGATTTGTAAAGCAAAGCCAGACAGAGAAGGGTCGGAAAATTACGATCCTGTTTGAACGATGGCTCAGGCTGTTTGAAGTTAAATACGGGACACGGTCCCAAGACTAGCAATTCAATTACATCGAGCTGTTTGTGAATGACAATGGCAAAGGTGAAGGTTCCGTGGTAGGACTCGCGAAGCTCTCTTTTGACAAGAAAACCCCAAACACTCTGGACGTTGAAAATTTCGGAACCTATGCGGCTAAATTGATGGGCGTCGAGCTTCGTACCCGATAAAGGATCAACGCGACCACAAGGAGCGATTCAGAGAATCGCCGCCGTTCCTGCTTGCATGTATGCTGCCGGCAAGTGGGTAAGGGGCAGGCCGAAGGCCAGCCCCTCCCCGTTGTCGCGGTGGGGTTAATTCCCCACATTTACCGGCGTGCGTCTTTCACGCACCGGGCG
>Ga0163150_10004473_pt1 | contig 18661 bp, 14 predicted proteins | sample OliLakLV19P2IB_FD_148628 | JGI IMG/M metagenome (GOLD analysis project Ga0163150, IMG submission 148628) | Freshwater microbial mat bacterial communities from Lake Vanda, McMurdo Dry Valleys, Antarctica - Oligotrophic Lake LV.19.P2.IB | ecosystem: Environmental > Aquatic > Freshwater > Lake >...
GCCTTATAAGCCACAGACAGGAATGTCTGTGTCACGCTCTCACGTATCAGCATTTTGATGACGAAAGATTCACGCGGCTCGCCGCGCTGCTGCGGCGAACGCCGGCCGAGGGGACTGCGGCGCGCCCGGCGGAGCAGCGCGGTTCAGTCCGCGCGCACGCGTTCGCGCAGGCCGCGCAGCGGCTCCCGCGCCCGCTCGAGCAGTGTCTGGCGGCCGACGAGCACCCTGCCTTCGCCGCTCATGCCCACTCGAAGCGGGAGCCGGGCCGCGGCATCCGGGCGGAAGTCGGCCAGCGCGATGAAGCCCCGCTCGGTGCCGCGATCGACGGGAGCGGGACTGACCCAGGTGATTTCCGCCACCACGGTGCCGTGGCGCTGATAGGGGAACGCATCGAGAAACAGCCGGACTTGCTGGCCGGGGGCGAGGCGGGACATGCCCGCGTCGGTCAGCCGCAGGCGCACGCGCGGCCGGGCGTCAACGCGGGCGAGGTGGCCGAGTGCGGCGCCGGTCGCGACCATGCCGCCCGGCGTGCGCTGCACGAGGCGGATGACGACGGCATCGTAGGGTGCGCGGAGAGTTCGCTGGTCGCCGGCGGAGTCCTGCAATTGCGCCCGCAGGGTTTCGAGCTGGACGCGGATCTTCTCGCCCTCGGCCTGTTCCTCGGCATGGCGCCGGAGTCGGGCGACCTCCAGTTCCCGCCGCTGAAAGGCAAATTGCTGCACGTACTTTTCGCTGACGGCGCGGTTTTTCTCCGATTCAGCCTCCTCGAGCTGGCGGGCCAGCAGCTCCACCGGGGAAACGCTGCCCGAGCGCGCGAGTTGCTCCGAGCGGCGCACGAGGTCGCGGGCGGTTTCAAGGTGGCGGTCGCGGAAGTGGAGTTCGCGTTCGCCCTGCACGATCTCGGCGTCCTTGATCGCGAGCGCGGCCGTGTGGGACTCCTCGAGCCGGCGGACCCGTTCAACGAGCGCCCGGCCGTCCTCGTCGAGCTGGCGGATGCGGGCGTGGGCATTGCGGATCTCGTCGCTGCGCAGCCGGAAGAGCGGCTCGCCCGCCTTCACGGTCTGGCCTTCGTGCACGAGCACCGCGGCAATTTCGCCGGCGAGTGGTGCCTGCACCGGGTCTTCGCCGTCGACGGGGACGAGCTCGAAGGGGGCGACCACCGTTTCCGGAAGTTGGAAGGTGACCGTGAACACCGCCGCGGCTGCGGCCAGGGCCAGCAGCAGCCAGCCCGCCCAGCGCGCACCGCGTGCGGGCGGATCGACCGGCAGAAGGCCAGAGGGCTGATCGAGCGGCTCGCTGCCCGGGTTGGGACGGTAGCTCATGACAGGCCGAGCTGCTGGCTCGAGAGGTAGAAATAGAGGCCGCGCCGAGCCATCAGTTCGTCGTGCGTGCCGGTTTCCGCCACGCGACCCTGCTCGAGCACCACGATATGGTGCGCCTCGCGGATCGTGCTAAGGCGGTGCGCGATGATGAGGCAGGTGCGGCCCTGCGTGAGCTGGGTGAGGTTCTGCTGGATGGCGCGTTCGCTCTCGGTGTCGAGCGCACTCGTGGCCTCGTCGAAGATCAGGATAGGCGGGTTGGGGTAGAGCGCGCGGGCGATGGCGATCCGCTGCCGCTGGCCGCCGGAAAGCGCGAGGCCGGTCTCGCCGATGCGGGTCTCGTAGCCCATCGGCAGCCGCTGGATGAACTCGTGGGCGTTCGCCAGTTGCGCGACCTGCAGGACGCGGTCGAAGTCCGGCTCCGCTTCGCCGAAGGCGATGTTACGCGCAATCGTGTCGTCGAATAGATGGTTTTCCTGCAGCACGAATCCGATCTGCCGGCGCAGGTCGCGGTGGTTCAGGGTGCGGCTGTCGACCCGGTCGAAGAGCACCGTGCCCTCGGTGGCGTCGAGCAGGCCGGCGATCAGCTTGACCAGCGTCGTCTTGCCGCTGCCGCTGCGGCCGACGATCGCGTACGTGCGCCCTGACGGAATTTCGAGGGTGATGCCCTGCAGGATGGCCGGCGACTCGGGTCCGCCGTAGCGGAAACCGACCTGGCGCAGCTCGAGGTGGCCCTCGAGCGACTTCACCGGCGCGAGGCGCGACCGGTCTTCGCCCTGCTCGGGCTCGTGTTCGAAAAGATCGTTCAGCCGGTTGAGCAACACGCTGACGTACTGGGCGTCGTCCCATACGCTCAGCGCGCGCAGGATCGAGGCGCTCGCCAGGGCCATCAGGCTGCTGAAGGCGACGAACGCACCGACACTGAACGCTCCGTCGATGACCTGGTTTGCCCCGGCCCAGAGAAAGAGGATGGTCGAGCCCAGGGCGATCGCGTTGAGCGCGCTTTCGTAGGCGAGCATGGTGAAGTTGCCGCGGAACTGCTGGCGGGACACGCTTAGGAACTGGGTGAGCATCGCGTCGCGGAAACCCAGCTCGGCGCCGGCGGCCTTCACCGCCTCCATGCCGCGGATGGCGTCGATCTGGTGCGAGGCATAGCGGGCGTGGGCCTCCTCGAGATCCGCCAGCAAGGGCCGGAGCACGCGGCGGGAGAACCACAGCAGGGCGCCGTACAACGGCAGCACGAGTACAAAGATTCCCGCGAGACGCGGCGAGTAGGCCACCATCAGGCCGACGCAGCAGACGAGCTGCACCACGGCGAGCGCACCTCCGACGCCCTGCTGCACGAGGAACTGCCGCACCAGCCGCGCGCCATCGAGACGCCGCTGGATGTCGCCGGTGCGCCGTGCATTGAAATAGCTCATCGGCAGCGCGAGCAGCCGGCGCGTCAGGAAGTCGAGCACGGCGCTGTCAATGCGCACCGCGACGAAACTTAGCAGGTACTGCTGGATGAGATTGGCCGCGAGCAGGAACCCGAGGGCGGTCGTCATGGCGAGCAGCACGATCGACAGCAGGCCGACGTCGCGGTCGACGATCACCTTATCCACGACGAACTGGGTCAGGACGGGAAACAGCAGGGTGAGCAGGCTGGTCAGCCCGGCGAGGCCGAGGGCGAGGGTGATCGTGCGCCCGTGGCCGGCAACGAACGGCCGCATCCAGGCGAGCGTCGCCGTGCTCTCCGGCGCCTGCTCGAACGCCGCGGTGTAGTCGAAGAGGGCGGTGTATCCGGACCACTTGGACAGGAAAACGTCGCGCCGTACGCGCTGGAGACCCTTGCCTGGGTCGGCGATCCGGACGTGCCGCGGGCCGACGTCGTGCAGCACCAGCCAGTGGTTCCCCTCCCAGTGGCAGATGGCGGGAAGCGGCATCTGGTCGAGATGCCGGGACGAGATCTTGAGCGCGCGCGCGGCGAGGCCGAGCTCCGTGGCCGCGGCGCAGATGGCCTTCAGGCTGGTGCCGTCGCTGGCGGTGTGGCACAGGGCCCGGATGCGCGCCAGGCTGACGTTGCGCCCGAAGTGGCGGCAGACCATCGCGAGGCTCGCCGCCCCGCAGTCCATCGCGTCGATTTGCGCGACGTAGGGAAATCGCCGGAGCCGGTCCGGCCGCTTCCGGAAGAGTCCGTCCTCGGCGAACGGATCCCCGTCGTCCGCCGCCGTGGTCTCGCCGGCGTCGGCGGTCTTCTCTGCCGCGCGCGTGTCCGCCGGCAGCAGTTCCGCCGCGAAGTCGAGTGGAACCCGGGCATCTTCCGCCGCCCGGTACTGCGCGAGACGTTCGTTCAGCAGCCGGTCGAATTCGGGGAAGCGGGCGCGGAGCGACCGCACGACGTCGGGCGCGAGCGCCAGGAGGGTGCAGTCTGTCACGGCCTCCGCGGTCGCGGCGCGGGGTGAGCCGGTCAGCACGGCGAGCTCGCCGAAGTAGTCACCCGGACGGTAGAACGCGCGGTTCACGCGGCGTTCGCCGGTGCCGGTGTAGACGCGGACCCGGCCCGACTGTACAATGAACATCGGGCCAGCCGGGTCGCCCTGACGAATGATGACCTCGCCCTTGGTCGCGCGCGCCGGCTGCAGGCCCTGCATCAGCGACTGGAGGGCCGGCGCGGGCAAGCGCCCGAAATTGCTGAATTCGTAAAGGAAGCCGTGCAGCGTGCGCCAGCGAACGACGAGCTCGAGCGCCGTCCGGATTTCCGGCTGCGCCGCGAGCAGGGCGGTGAAATCGTCCCGCCCGAGCCGGAGGGCCTCGACCGCGGTGCTGGCCCGCACGGTGACGCCGTGCGCGCCGCCTTCGAGCAGCGCGCCTTCGCCACATTCCTCGCCGGGGACGAGTCGGTTCAGGGGGGTCTCGCCGCCGGGCGTCTCCTTCAGCACCCGGGCCCGACCCGAAACGAGCACGTAATAGGCGTCGGCCGCCTCGCCCTGGCGCACGATCGGTTGGCCGAAGTCGAAGCTGACTTCCACGAAAAGATCGCGGAGTCGCGGATACTGTTCCGCCGGCACGAAGCGCATGAGCGAAGCCCGCTGCAGGAAGTCCTCGGCGCGCGGAGTCACGGGTTCAGGTCAACGTTGATGAGCCAGCGGATGTAGCGCGTTTCGAGTTCGCGGAAGTGGTGCTCGACCACCGCGGCGTCAACGCGGGCCTGGACTGCCGGGTCGTCGAGGGAGGGTTCCTGGCGGCTGAGCGGCGATAGCACGACGAAACTGCCGTCCTCGCTCCGGGGAATTACGGCCTCGCCGAGGCGCGCGCTCATGAGCACCTCCGCCCAGGCGGCCGGCAGGTCGCCGAGCAGGACGTCCGACTCCTGGCAGGGAAACGCGTTTGTCTCCGCCGTGGCGCGGAGGGAGGTCGCGTCCTCCCGGGCGCAGAGGATCGCCTCCCGGGCCGCACCCTCGGTGTCAAATTCCGCCTGTTCGAAGCGCACCCGGGTGAGCTCCAGGCGGTGTGCCGCCAGCGCTGAGCGCCGGCGGGCCGGGGTCGCGAGGGTGGCTGCCGTGGCCTCACGCCGCCGATCGAGTTCCGCCCACGCTTCCGGCGGGAGCGGTGCGCCGGCGTGGGCCTGGGCTGCGTGCTCCGCGAGGGCGACGGCGCGGGCGAGCCGGCGCGCCCAAACGTTGAACTCGTCGGCGAGAAGAGCGTCGACGCGCAGCAGGCGCTCGTCGTCGCCGGCCGCGTCGGTGGGATCGTTCGTTTCCACGGCAACGGCCGGCTCGGTCTCGATCAGGGCAGATTGCAGGCGACGCGTGATGCAGTCGACGAGGTCGTCGAAACGGAGGCCGCGCGTTTCCAGCCAGCGATCGCACTCCTCGCCCGAAACGAGGTCACGCGCGTAACGGAAGGTTTCGAGCGCGGCCTCGAGTTCGGCGTCCGTCGGCGTCAGACCGGCCGTGGCCGCGAGACGCGCCGCCACCTGGTGTCTCTGCCACGCGCCGCGAAAGGTTGCGAACGTGCCGAGCTCCCGGGCGGCGGCCAGGACTTCGTCGAGGGTGAACTGACGCGGCCCGCATTGAAACGCAGACAAAGTGAGGTTCGGAGCCGGGCGGGACATGCGAAACCGATTGGCGGGGACAACGAACCCGGCCCATGGCTGGGCCGGGTTCGGGAATGAGAGAAACTGGAACGGTTGAGTACTGGGCGAGTTTTGAATCAGGGTGCGTGAACCGGATCCGGTTTCACTTTTGCATCCTCAAGCTCATGGCTCCGCCTTTGGCGTCCTTCTTGGGTTTCAGATCCTTGGCTTTCGGGGCGGGCTTCTTGTTCGTGGACTTCTTCATGGTTTTTGCTGTTTGGCTTCCATTTCGGTTTCGCGCCGCAGCTGACCGCCCCACCTGAGGCGGGCTGGCGCATGAGGGTACGCAAAAACTCAGTCGTGAATTGTCCATTTCCGCAAGTCGAATCCCCTTGGTTCATGCCGTCTTGGGGGAGATCGGCCTGAAGGTGCGGCGTCGACACCGGGGCGCGAGGGACCACGCTGCGATCATGGCCGTCACCGACGTTATTCGCAGAGCCTACGAGCGTCGTCCGTACCCCGTGTCGGACCGGCGCGTCGCGAGCGCGCGCTTCGCCCATCTGCCGCCCCTCGATTGGGTGCAGGCGATCGGTCGCCCGGGTGCGCCGGCGTTGCGTCGGGTGCTCGTCGCGGGCTGCGGGACCGGAGCGGAGGCGTTCGAGCTGCGCCGGGAGCTGCCCGAGGCGGAAATCATCGCCATCGACTTCAGTCCCCGTTCGATCTCGATCGCCCGGCGCGTGCAGCGCGCGGCGCGGGGGCGTCACCCGATCCGGTTTTTCGTCGCCGACCTCGAGGACCCGCAGCTCCCCAGACTGACAGGCGGCGACTTCGATTTCATCTCGTGTCACGGGGTGCTGACCTATCTGCCCGAGCCGGTTCGCGTGCTGCGGAACCTGGCGGCGTGCGTGCGTGCCGACGGGGTGCTCTATCTCGGGGTGAATGGTGAAGCTCATCCGGGTGACCGGCTGCGCCCGTGGCTGAACGACCGTGGGGTTTCCACCGGCGAAATGCGCGACGAGCGCCAGCTGCGGGTCTGGCTGCGGCTGTGGGACCGGCTCCAGGCCGACGCCAAATTCGAGCTGGCGGGGAAGCCGGCTACGTTCCTTGCCAGCGACGTCTGTGGTCCGTATTTCAGCAACTGGAGTCTCGGGCGGTGGCGCACCGCGGCGGAGCGCGCCGGCTGGCGGCTCGCGGGTTCCGGCATGGTGGCGGCGCAGCTGCGGCGGACGCTGGACGGCGCGGCGTACCGTCCCCTGTATCCGGCAAAGTGTGACGACCTGTGCGTCCACTTCGACGCCGCGAGTCCGGCCAGCTTTCACTGTCTGCTGCTGCGCCGCGCGCCGGTGTGGGCGTGGGATGGCACCGAACCGGCAGTCCCATGCGTGGTCCGCTGGACCGGACTCCATTCCCTGCGGATCGTGCCGGCAAAGCGGGGCGGACTGGCGTGGGCGATGCTCCGCAGTCCGTCCCTGCTCCTGCAGCTGGAGTGGCCGCTGGCTGGGCGGGAGGTGGTGGCGCTGCGCGCACTGGTCCGCGCGCGCGGTCGTGGATTGCCCTGGCCGGCCGGCTGGCCGCGGACGGAGGCGGCGCGGCGGATGCTGTGGCTGTGGGTGGGGTTTGGGGTGATCAGCGTCGACCGCGCGGAACCCGCGGGCGGCCCGGGATCGGATCGCCCCGTGCTCAGGCAGCGGGCAGCCCGAGCGTGAACGTCGCGCCCTGGCCGGGCCCCGGGCTTTCCGCCGTGAGCGAGCCTGGCATGGCGCTGACGGCGCGGATTAGGTGCCGTCGGAAATTTCGTAGTTATCTGGCAAACGCGGAATGCGGCCGGGGGCGGCCGCGGTACCAGGGAGCGGGCGTATCCGGATTCTGAATTCGCGGTTCGAACTTTGAGGCAGGGCCGATCTCCGAGTGGCCTTCGGGAGGTTTAGCACCGCGGAATGCGGCCGGGAGGCGGCCGCGGTCCCACGTCTGAGCGGCATCGGATCAAGCGTTCCCATGAAGCGTTCGCGGGGGATCTGCTGTCCGCTCGTCTCCCTCGGTCGTTTGGCCGCGGTTATTTCTCGGTGCCCTCGGGCCCGTCGGCGCTGCGCCGCCCGCCGCCGCCATCGTCGCGGTCGGCTGATTGAGGTCCAGCCAGTAACGCTTCACCAAGTCCACGAGTTGCGAAAGGCCGGCCGGGTCGGAAGGCTTCACGAGGTAGGAGTTGGCACCCAGCGAACACGCGCGGCGGATGTCGGTGCGTTGCTGTGAGGCGGTGAGCATGATCACCACCATCGTGTCCAATTCCGGCTGGTCGCGGATCCACTTGAGCACGTCCATGCCCATCACGCGGGGCAGTTTCAAATCGAGAAAGACAAGGGCGGGGATGGGGAACCGCGCGCGATCCGCGAACTGACCTTTGCCGCTGAGGTAGTCGATCGCCTCCGCGCCGTCCTCGGCCACGTGAAATGCGCTCGCGAGGCCGGCTTTTTCCAGCGCCATTTCCATAAAGACGACGTCGTTCTCATCATCCTCCACCAAGAGGATCGTTTGGGTGGTGGTGGTTTCCATAAGATTACGCCTTCCGCAGCCGCACCCAGAACCTGCTGCCCTCGCCGAGTGCGGATTCGACGCCGATCCGTCCATTCATCCGCTCGACCGCTTTCCGCACGATGGTGAGCCCGATGCCTGTGCCCTCGTAGTCGCGCGCGCGTCCGATGCGGGTAAAGATGGACCAGATCCGCTCGTGATCCCGGGGATCGATGCCGATGCCGTTGTCTTCGATCCAGAGCCGCACGTCGCCCTCGATTTCATCGGCACTCACCTTGACCCGCGCGGCGATGCCAGGGGCGACAAACTTCACGGCATTCGCGAGGAGGTTGGAAATCACCTGCGTCAGGCTCGCTTCGTTCGCCAGCACGACGGGCAGCGGGCTCTCGATCGCGATGTCGGCCCCATTTGCCTGAAGTTGAGGATACATGACGATGACCCGACGGATCAACTCGTCGAGATGGACGGGCTGCATGATGATTTCAGACCGCAGCAAACGAGAGTAAGTGAGCACGTCATTGATCAGGGCATCGAGTCGCGCGGCAGATTGATTGATGCGTCGCAATTGATCGACCGAGCGAGGATCGAGCGTCGCTTCGTGCTTCTCCAGGAGCATCTGCGCGAAGCCCTGCATGGCGCGCAGCGGCGCCCGCATGTCGTGCGACACACTGTAGGAGAACGCCTCAAGTTCGCCGACGGTTTCACGCAATTCGCTGGTGCGCTTGTGCACCTGCTCCTCGAGCGCCCCGGCGTGAGCAGCGAGAATACGCTGGGCGCGCTTGAAGTCGTCGATGTCGATGCAGATGCCAATCCGCTTATGCACTTTCCCGGTGCCATCCCGCACGGGAATGGAGCGTTTGAGGAACCAGCGGTAGTCGCCGCTCCTGGCCTCGCGAAAGCGCAACTCACTCGCGTAGGCCTCGCCGGTGGTTGTGCTGCTCAGCGACATCTCGACCGCGCGGGGGCGATCCTCAGGGTGCAGCAGTTCCGTCCACGCCTTTGAATTCTCCCGGGCGTGCGGCAAGGTCAGACCCGTAAAGGCGACCCAGTAGTCGTTGATGAAATCCACCTCCCGATCCGGGTGGCTGGTCCAAATCCCGAAGGGAAGGTTCTGGGTCAGTTCCCGGAAATAGACCTCGCTCGAGTGCAGCGCGGTCTCCAGTCGCGTGCGTTCAGTGATGTCGGAGAAAACAATCGCGACTTTCCGGCCGCCCCCGCGCTTGACCGGAAAACAATAAACGTCGAACCAGCGGCCCAGCGTCTTCGCCTCCTGAGTGAAGCGGATCGGCTCGCCGCTCAGAGCGACCCGCCCGAAGGTTTCGAGCCAGGTCGCTTCGAGATCGGGAACGAGCTCACGAAAGCGTTTCCCGGCCGCGTCGCGCAAGCCCGAGTGTTTCGCAAAGCTGGGATTGACGGTCTCGAAGAGGAAGTCGACGGGCTTCCCCTCGGCGTCGAAGATCAGTTCGATGATGCAAAAGCCTTCGTCGATCGAATCGAACAACGAGCGGTAGCGCTCTTCGCTCGCGCGCAATGCGTCCTCCATCTGCATGCGCTCCGTGATGTCGCGGATGTTGCATTGGATTACGGCGCGACCGTCTTCGTCGTAGAGATTGGCCACGACTTCCACTTCGTGCGTTCCCCCGTCCTTTCCTTTCAGCTGCAGATGTTCGTAGCGAATTTGCGGCTGGTCGCGCAGGCGCAGAAAGGCCTCCTGGGTGGCTTTCTGATCGCGGAACAAACCGATCTCGAAAAGCTCCTTGCCGATGAATTCGTCGCGGCGATAGTCGAGCAGACTCATCATGAACGGATTTACATCGGTGATCCGGCGTGTGGCGGGATCGACGAGGAGCTCCCCGTGCTTCGCCGCTTCAAAAAGACGCCGGTAACGGATCTCCGAAGCCCGGAGCTCCGCGCTGGACCGGCGCCGTTCACTGATGGCGAGGACCTCGTATTCGAGGCGCTTTTGCTCGGCCTGCGCGACGGCGTGCGCCTTGTCCTGGGCGACATCCGCCAGCGCGCGCTCCACCACGGCTGGCAGGAGATCGATCAAGCGGGTGTCTTTCATCACATAATCGAGCGCGCCCTGCTTCATCACGTCGACGGCCACTTTTTCGTTGCCCTGACCGGTGACGATCACGAACGGGACCAAGGTTTTTTCCCGCTGCAAAGTCGCCACGAGCGCCGGCGCGTCGCCGTCCTGCAGCTTCAGATCGATGAGCATCAGCTCGGGCGTGTGCGATTGCAGCCAGGTGCGCGCAGCATTCGCGGAAGCGGCGGTCGCGACGACGTAGCCTCCGGTGCGCAGCGCCTCGGCCATCAGGATGAGCAATCCCTCATCGTCGTCGACGATGAGAATGGTGAGGGATGGGTTCATGACATTCCCGGCTCAGCGAAGATTGTGGTCGCCTTTTCCACGACTGGCGCGGCGAGCGGGAACGCGAGATGTCGGCGTCGGAACTGAAACCAGGAGCGGTTCCGGGCCAGATGCATCGCGATAGGGTGCAGCCAGGTCCGGCGCGATGAATCGCCGCGAAAGTTCGCGAGTCCGCGATGCGCGCGAACGAAGGTGTCGTTGACGATCTCGTCCGTGTCAGCGCGATTGTGGCTACAGCCGAGAGCGAGCTTGGAAATTCTCCCCTGGTGCCGCCGAACGATCTCGATGAAGGCATCACCTTCTTCCTCGACGAATCGCCGCATCAAGTCCGCATCGGACGCCGCTTCCGCTTTCGCCGTGGCCCCCCGCGTTGCCCGTTCGCCGCCGCTGACACCCGGGCGAGACTCCGGCTCCAAGTGCGATAGTGAGGACATGGGAGGATATAACTGTCGCCGACAGTGTGAGTTTACCCGTTTCCGCGCGCGGGCGCTCCGCATATCGTGGGAATTCCCTCTCGGAAATTGCGATCGGTCGGGACGCAAGAACGGCACAGCCCCGGCAAAGCCGATGCAGCCACCGCGACGTTCTCCGTAATCGTCGGCGCGAGCGTTACTCTGGGCGACCCGAAGAAGCGGAGCGCGGACCGGACCGAAGGGGGCAGCCTTTTGCCTGTTGCGTGGCGGCCTCCAACTATTCGTCTGATGACGTAGACGGGTAGTCGAGTTCTCTCAGCGGCGCGCGAGCCAATCTACGGCGTCCCGAAGAGAAGCGGGGCAGCCGAGGAGAGCAATGTGCAACCTGCCACACGCTAGCGCTGTCTAGACTGCCCCCGAGGGCCACGGCATGGGGTTTGCCTGTCAGGCAGACTCCGTCAATAGTCAACGCATGACTCTTTCAGGTTCACCCATGAACCAACGGTATTCTTCGCAATCAGCGCCGCGATCTCGTCCTGTAGCACGCAGCGGCGTCATCAGCGCGAGGTCGAGCTTGGCGATAGGGTCGGAAAGAGGGAAGCGCGACCGGCGGCCGCCCCTTCAATGCCGCCGTTGCTTCCAGTAGTCGCGAAATGCTTCAAGTCGCGGCAGCGATTCGCGGTCTTTCGCGCGGTTGGCGGCCCGCTTGCTGTTGATGATGTCGTCGGGGTGGCACACCGGAAACCCCTCGACGTCCACGCGACGCGCCCATGCTTGCGCAAATGACTCGATGCCATCGGGTGCAAAAATCAGGTCGAGGTCGAAGGGTCCATTCTTGAGCTGAATGAAATCCTTGCCTCGGGTGATTTCCGCCGCCTGCGCGTCGTTGAGATCGAAACCGAGTTCGCGCAGGGCGCGCACGATGGCGTCATTGTGCGGTGACTTCTCCAAAAACAAATCGGCATCCTGGGTCGTATCCGGATAGCCGAGCAGGATGGCGCCGGATTTGCCGATGAACAAATAGCGGACGCCATGGCGACCAAACGCGGCGCGAATCTCCTCAGCCTGCCGATATTCGAAAACTGCCATCCCTCAACGGTGATACCCGAGCCAGGCCGGCAGGTTGCGTTCGCACCAATCCCGGTAGTCGCGCATCGAGTCGAAGGCACGAAACGGCGCGTCGTCCAACACTGGTTTGTAGGTTCTGACAAACGCATACCGCAGTCGCTGAGCCAGCGGCCGGGCAGCCGCAGCCGCGAAATCCGCGCGCCATTCAGCCGGAATGGAATCACTGCTCCAAGGCGGGGACGCTGCGTCAGCCCCGGTTTTTTCCGCGTGATTCATGCCGCAACCATGCCTCCCTCACTTTTAATTGCAATCCCGGGGCCGCCATAGGATCTGCCTGTTCCGCGTTACAGTAGGGGGCGGCCGAAGAGGGTCGGTCCGCTAGTTGTTAATTCAGCGTCCCGCTGCTGCGACGTTACTGCCAACGCGCCTGGGGACGATCGAGGCCCCGCGACCAGACGGTGCTCGTGGACCTCTCGCGGGGAAATTAAAAACTAGCGGACTGACCCTGTACCGAATCGGCCAGCCCCAGCGTCTATCCAACTCCGGATTAGCGCCCATGAGCGCCCATCAGCGGCTTACTCATTTCTCCGATTTTCCGCTTTCCCGCTTTTCCGATTTTCCCGCTCCGATCTTTTCAGACCTCAAACCCATCCTGATTTTACAGGAGGCCGCAAAGAGCGCAGAGCTTCGAATCAAGAGCCAATGCGTTCCCGTTTTTTGAGGCGTTTCTTCTTTCTTCTTTCCCCATTTCTTCTTTTCCGAAGTCAGGTTTTACAGGAGGAAACAGAGATAACTGAGGCCAAGGCGGGTTGAGGCATCGTTCGAATGCCGCCGCCGCACCTTTGCCACGGAACAGATGCCGCTGACCTACTTGAGCCATTGATTCGACCTTGAACCAAAGGATTGGGTTATTATCCTTTGGCCATGCCGACTCCTCAAAGAAAACTGCCGGCCTCTCGTCGAATCTCGGCGCAAACCACGATTTCGCCTGCTTTTCAGACCACGCTTGCGGCCGAAGCCGTGCGTGCGCTGGGCCTCCGCCCCGGCATGATCCTCAGCCAGACGGTCGAGGGCAACCGACTCGTCCTCGAACCGCTGCTCGATGTGGATTCGCTGGCGGGGTCGCTCGGCAAAGGTCGTGCGACCGTCGGAATCGAAAAAATGAACCGCGGCGCCAAGACCGCCCTGGCCCACGCCGGGCGCAAGGGACTCGATGCCTAAGTCCGTCGCCATCGATGCCAACGTCATCGTCCGCTATCTGACGGGTGACGATCCCGTGCAGTCCCCCGCCGCCACGGAATTTTTCCGTTCCGCCAGTGCCGGCCGGGTGAACCTGATTATCCCCACCGTCATGCTGCAGGAGACGGTTTATGTGCTGGAGACTTTCTACGCCGGTACACCCGAGACCATCGCTCCGAAGCTGACGTCGCTGCTCAGTCTGAGCGGTGTGGTGTGTCCCGACGCCCGTTGGGTTTTGGATGCGATTCAATGGTATCGCGCCAAGAACTCCGATTTCGGCGACGCCCTGCTCTGCGCTTACGCGAGACACCACCACTGCGAGGTCAGCACGTTCGACCAAGACCTGATCAAAGCATTCACCGAAGTCGCGGCCAGCGCTCCGCGGTCAAGAGTCAAGCCATGACTCCCTCGCGTTGGCTCTGGGGAGCCGCGATGGAAATAGGTTATCTGCCGACCAACGCTAAAATAAGCTACCTTTCGTAAACCCGTAGCTACGTGTTTGCCTCGCCCCATCATTTCATCATGACCAACGGGATCGACAAATTGAGCGGCTCCTCCGACAGCCCGGACGTTGCCAACTACAAGGCGATTCGCGTCGCATCGCAAAGCTGGTTCAAAAAAATCATGCGGCATCCGGACGCCCGCCGTTTCGATCCCGTCAAGGCAGCGAAGAGAGTTGGCATTTCTGTCCAGGATGGCGCTGTGATTTTCGACGAGGAAGCCGACGCTGCGGTGCTCATGGATTACCTGCTGATCGATTACCGCCCCAATGGGAAATCGGTCGTCGAAAGCTGTGTTTTCCCGGCGGACGAACTCACGCCCCTCGAAATGGAGTGGCACGAGGCCGTGCTGACGTCGCGCACTTCGCTCTTCGAGGTCGCCGGGTTTCATGAGCATGAGCCAAAAATTTTGCTGCGCGATCGTTTGAACAAAGAGGCGCCCGATCTCTGGCTCATCGATCTCGGCCTTTCGAAATCCTTCCGCCAAATGGGGAAGTGCCTTATATACACGCGCGTGTTTTCGCTCCGCGGGCTGCACATGACGGGCGGCTTCTCTTTTATCTTCGATCCAAAATCCGAATTTGCGCTCACCGATGGCTACCGACGGGAAATGTGGTCGGTGTCGGCCTCCCTGCAGGAACGCCGACGCACCGCTTACTTCCTCGGCTGCGATCGAAAATCAGGCTTAGCCCAAGCCTATGCGGATGTCGTCCCACCCGAACCGCCCAACGCGGACCCTCGACGTTGATGCGGGCCGAACGCTATGAGGTCTGCCTGCTGCCTGTTGCGTGGCGGCCTCCACCTATTCGCCTGATTACATAGACGGGTAGTCGAGTTCTCTCAGCGGCGCGCGAGCCAACATACGGCGTCCCGAACAGAAGCAGGGCTGCCGAGGGGAGCAAGTTGCAACACGCAACAGGTTGACCCTTTCTATACTGCCCCCATCTGGCTCGCCCCGCCAGTCGAATTATTGCCCCGGGGCCCTAATTAGCGAACCGACTCCCTTGGAAATCCTCTGTACGGGTTCACTCAATCCCGTACGGGTTGTAACATGTAACAGGCAGGCCCCAATAGCAGGCCCCCTTCGTTCGGCTACTGGAGATTTTGGGCTAGACTAGGCGAGTGAGCTATCGAGCGGGTGCTATCTTGCTGTTGAGACTAGCTTGAATCGCCAGACGTTGTAGGCACCGCCCCGGTTTGAGAGGAAAAAAATGACGTTCTCCTCCGCAGCTGACCACAGGGGCATGAGATCGTCGGATCCGTTTCGGGTGATCTGCAGCAACTTGGTACCGTCTGAATTGATCAGGAAGATATTGTTGTTCGAGCGACCTTGATCGTCGATCCCATAGTCGGAGGCGAACAGAACACGGCCGCCATCGGGACTTACCGCCGGATGGAAGCAATGTTGCCGCTTGAATTCTTCCTGATTGATCAGGGCGGTCTCCAGTTTTCCGTCGGCAGTGATGGAGAAAATCTGTTTCTTCTTCGTGTCGGGATCAACCCGCACATAGAACACTTTTTCCGCGAAACCATTGTTCACTTCCGTGGCGCTAATCGGCATCTGGGTCGGCAGCGAACCGTCGATGCGGATACTGTAGATGATCGGCTCCGCGAGCGGAAAATTGGGTTCGGTGGAAAGATAGAAAAGCTGGCGGTTGCTGTCGCCATAGGAGGGAGCGGTGTTGTAGCGGGAATCGTTGGTGAGGCGGGAAATCCCGCCCGCCAGGCGATTGTCGGCCAGGGTCGCCCGAAAAATATCCGGCTTGTTCCGGTCGCTGCGGTTCGAGGCGAACACGAGATAGTTGCTGCCGTCATTGGCGATGTAGGGGAGGGTGTCGAGATAGCGGCTGCCTTCGGTGAGTTGGGCCACGCCACCCGCCGAATCATCCGCCCGTTTGATGAAGAGATTGGAGAAAAAAGCGCCTTTCTCGTCGTGTTCGGTCAGGCCGAAAATCACGCTTTGGCCGTCCGGCGAGACACAATACGAGTTGATTGAGTCGCGACGGCTAACCAGGGGCGCCATCAGATCTTGCCGGGGAAAATCAGTAACCGGCTTGAGATCGGTCACGACCTCTGTCGGTTCGCGAGTGCTGAGGACTGCGTTTGCCTCGCTATGAGAGACCGTCATCGCGACTCCCGTTGGCGTCATCGTCAGCCGGGGCGAGACGAGCTTGGCCAGAATCTCGACGACTGGTTCGAGCTTGAGCGCGACTTGGGTGGAGCTTGGAAAGTCCCAGGTTTGAGCGACCCGCTGGTATTTTCCCGGCACTTCGACCGACACTTCGAACTTCGGCCAGGGCGTTGATTTGTCGAGGCGCTGGAATGTGATCGGCACCGCAATGGGCGTCGGACTGGGCAATCTTTCCCCATTGACGGTGACAATGGCGTTCAGGATTTCTCCGCTCGCAGTGGTGGCTGAAACGCTGTAGACCCGCTCCTGCCTGAGCAGCGATAGGGTGGCTTCGACGACCTTCATGCCGGCGCCCAGTTGCAGCGATTCCCCCTGATGATCGTCTTTGGAGACGACGAGCGAACGGCTTTTCCACGGACTGATTTTCGAGTCGCGCGTAAACGTAACTTCATACCCGAGCAGCGGCGTCTGCCCGATGGCGTTGCCATCAATGGTCGCGGTCGCGCCCGTGGGATCGGACTTAAAATCGACTTTCCGCACCAGTGTGGTGGGTGCGAGTTCCGCACTGATCTGCTTTTGATTGCCGCCCGGCTGAAAAACGAACGACTCCGGAAAAAATCCGTCTTTGCGAAACTCGACGCGTGTGGGTTTTCGGTCGGGCAACTGCACTTCCGTGGGCGTGACGCCGATGGTTTTGCCCGCGACGAAGGCCGTCGCACCCGGCGGATTGGAAACGACCGGAAGCGAAGTGGCGCACCCGGCTAGCATCGCAATACAGGCCAATGCCAGCGCCGCCGTTGTCTTGTTTCGACCGGACCGCTGGCCGTGGTGGGGATTGCGCAACATGGGAAATGGAATCAGGCGGATTGGTAGCTTCCGAGTCGCGACCGATGCAAGGGCAATATGGCCTGATGAAGCGCAGCGTTCATGGGGCCGGTGCTTCGCCAGAGATCCACGCCCGCGCGCGCTGCGCGAGGTCCGCGGCGCTCGCCACGCCCAGCTTGACCTTCAGGTTTTCCTTGTGCGTCTCGACGGTTTTCACGCTCATGCCTAGCGCTCCGGCGATTTCGCGGTTGGGCCGGCCTGAGCCGACAAGATGGAAAATTTCCAGCTCGCGATCAGTGAGCCCCCTCGGGCCCCCGCGGCGGCCAGCCTCTTCCGAGCCAGCGAGCTGACGCAGCGCGACCGCCGCGACTCGCCGGCTGAGATACACGCTCCCCGCGAGCGCGGCAGTGATGGCCCGCTGGAGTTCGTCGGACGGATCGGTCCGCAGCACGCAGGCCAGCACGCCGGCCCGCATGAGACGCGCCACATAGTCCGAGTCGGCGCGCTCGATGAGCGCGAGGATTCGCGCTTCGGAATCGGCGGCAATCAAGTCGCGCACCAAGGAAAGATTGCCGACCGCATCGGCAGTGCCGTCGATGAGCACGAGGTCCGGGTGCATCTCGGCGTGGAGGCGTCGGGCGCGCGCTGCATCCGGCGCATGGCCGGCGACCTCGCACTGAACCTGCGCCTCGATGACCCGCCGCAGGCCGTCCCCGCCCAGCGATGATTCGCCGGCCAGTAGGATTTTCTTTTTGGCCACGCGGGCGCCGGGGCGTTCCGTGATGAAACCAGCCGCCGCCTCGGCTAGGCGGAAGCGGAGCGGCAGCGTGCCGATGTTGATGGCGTCGCCGTCGCCGAGCGTCGCTGGATTGCCGGTGGTCAGCCGGGTGTCGTTGAGGAAAGTGCCGTTGGCGCTGCCCAAATCGGAGATTAGGTAGCGGCCTGGGCCGGCGCGGGCGACACGCGCGTGGAGGCGCGAGACGCCGCTGTCAGACATAACGAGCTGATTCTCCAGCAACCGCCCGATACCGCACTCGCCGCGAATTTCGTGGACGCGTCCGTTGGGCAGTTCGAACCAGGCTTCGGCTGGTTGGGGCGTCTTCGCAGGCATGACGACGATTGTGGTGGAGAGACAGTCGCCCGGACGGGGTTGGGGCGAATGGACGATCTCGCGGCCGAAAGGGTGCGTCAAAGCGATTCTTCCGATTCGCGAAATCGGAGGCACGCCGTTTTCCCTGAGACAAATCTACGGGAGGCTCCCTGATTAGCGCAGCGGAAGATTTATGGGACAATGCGACCCGTCCACTCCTCACTCCCATGAAAATCCTCCTCCACCTATTCCTCGATTGGCTCGTCCCTTCTCGCCCGCGTGCGACTCACCTGGCTTCAAATCACAAACTGAGCGCACTCCCGCCACGCGCTCTCGCAGTCTTGGCCATTTTGTTTACGTATTCTGATCCCGCGGTCGCGGCAACGCCCACCGCGTTAAACGGTAACCAATATCGATCTGATACGGGTGCAACCGTTCCATTCACGACGGGCACAATACCAATTGGCGTCGGAATTTATTTTGAAACAAACGTCGCAGACACAGATGGAAACGCTGTCAAAATGGAAGTGGAGTTGCGCCGACTTCCAGCTACATTCACGGGAGTTGTCACGCAAAGCAGTCCATTTGTTTCCAGCGGGACGCGAGCACGGACCGCTACTGCGACTGGCCTGACTTCAGGCAACTACGGCTGGCGCTACCGCGTCACCGACAGCACGGGAGCAAGTAGCAATTGGGTCGCAGCAGGTAATCCAGACTTCACGGTGCAGGCTGCGGTCAGCGCTCCGGTCATCAGCGGCATCACGCCGAACCCGCTCACGTATGGGTCGCCGGCGGACACCATCACGATTAACGGCAGCGGTTTCGTCGCGGGTTGCACGGTGACCCTGAAGGATCTGACCTACGGTGGCACGTTTCCGATGGCGACAAGCTTCGTGAAAGCCACCCAAATCAAGGTGACTGCCAACTTCACCAACGCGACGGCCACGTGGTCGGCGCAGGTGACCTCGCCAGCCGCATCAAACACGGTGCAGTTCCAAGTGCGGGCTGCGGTCAGCGCTCCGGTCATCAGCGGCATCACGCCGAACCCGCTCACGTATGGGTCGCCGGCGGACACCATCACGATTAACGGCAGCGGTTTCGTCGCGGGCTGCACGA
>Ga0163150_10004474_pt1 | contig 18659 bp, 17 predicted proteins | sample OliLakLV19P2IB_FD_148628 | JGI IMG/M metagenome (GOLD analysis project Ga0163150, IMG submission 148628) | Freshwater microbial mat bacterial communities from Lake Vanda, McMurdo Dry Valleys, Antarctica - Oligotrophic Lake LV.19.P2.IB | ecosystem: Environmental > Aquatic > Freshwater > Lake >...
CCGCTTCAGGTCGTCCCCGGCCTTTAAGAACAACGCCAGGTTCTCCGTGGTGGCGCTTTGGCCCTTGACGCTGATCTTGGTCCGGGGCCGCGGTTCACCGTTTTGCGCCGGTGGGTTTTCGTCGAGGCATTGATACAGTTCGGTGGCGGTGGCGAGGAGCCGCGTGCGCCGTTTGGCCAGCGTCTTGAACTCGGGATCGCTCGCTTCCGGAGCACGGAACACCTCCACCGAGACCATGGGATTTACCACGGGCTGATCGCCGGTGTTGTAGATCTCGAGCATGACGTTCGTGCCGAACGTCTTGATGGGATCGAGCAGGACCGCGCTGGTGTGAATGCCGAAATGCCCCTCGCCCTGATTCAGTACCACAAAGTGCTCCTTCAAGTACATCGAGCAGCTGGTGAGGATGCCGGAGTGCGGCGGAATCGTAAGGGGTGCGGCCTCGTGGCGGATCTGCACGCGATCCAGAAAACCACGGCCGGCATGGCCGCTGATGACCCGCTCAAAATCCGCGCGATGCAACCGCTGGCTTAACGTGTAGCTAAGCTGATGCGGCGTGAGAAACACCCGCCCCAGCGAATCGATGCTGATCGTGTTGGGCAGCTTGATCTTGTTTTCCTTCAGGGCGCTCCAGATCTCAGCGGTCGAGAGCTTGGCGGCGGCCGGCGCATAAAACAGCCGACCGACGGGCGAACCGACGCGCATGAGCTTTTTCCAATAGGGTGCGTTCGGGAAACTATCGTCGAAGAGAAAGGCGTCCGCCGTCAGTTCCAACCGGTTCCCCTCCACCCGCGGTGCACCCTGGATCGACATTTCCAAACCGATCCGGGCCATCGAGCTGCGTTCGCTGAACTGCAACAGGGCCACGTTGGCCTTGAGAAATTCGAACTCCGCCGGATTTCGCGGCCAGAACGCGAGCGCCAGCGTCACGGTGCGCTCGTCCTTGTTCTTCACCGAGAGGATCTGGCCATCCTGGCTCGTCCAAAATTGGTCAGCGTTCATGGGCAATTGGTGAGGTCATGGGGAATTACGCCGTCGATACAAGCGAGATGCAGCGGGGAGAACGGGATTGCCAACCTTCCGGTCGAATGGCCTGCTGGAAACTTTTACGGCACAAAGCCTGTGCCGCCGTGACCTTACCCACTCCAAAAATCCACGCATGAAATCGAAGTACATTGCCACGCTTAGCCTGCTCGCGCTCGGTCTTACCACCGTGCGGGCTCAAGAGGTGAAGCTCAATATTCCCGGCCAAGCTCCCGCGCCAGCTGCCGGCCAACCCGCCGCTCCGTCGTTTACTGAATCGCAGCTGATCGAGGAGTTCGGTTGGTTCATCGGCAAACGGGTCGGTCTAGGCGAACTCGCGTTTACGGCGACGGAGCTGGACTCCTTGATCAAGGGCATGCGCGCCGCTGCCACCGGCCAGGAATCCCCTTATGAGCTCGAGAAAATCGGGCCGGCCATGGATGAGTTCATGCAGAAAAAACAGGCGGCTTATCTTTCGAAATTGAAGGAAAAAAACTCCGCGGAGAATACAACGTTCTTCACCAAGTTGAAGGAAAACAAGGCCATCGTCGCACTGCCCAGTGGCCTGAATTATGAAATCGTCTCGCAAGGCGCCGGCGCAACGCCCACGCCCGCTCAGACGGTGAAGGTACACTACACCGGCACGCTCGTGGACGGCACCGTATTCGATAGTTCGGTACAACGCGGCGAACCCGCTGAGTTCCAACTCGACCAGGTCATTCCCGGCTGGACCGAGGGTCTGCAAAAGCTGAGCAAGGGCGGCAAGATCAAGCTCTACGTTCCACCCCAACTCGCCTATGGCGATGACGGACGCCCCGGAATTCCTCCCGGTTCGACGCTGATCTTCGACGTCGAACTTCTCGACATTAAGGACGCGCCCTCCCCTGCCCCATCCGCCGCTCCAGCGGCCCCGCAGCCGTAAGCGATACGGCATACCTTTCAAAGGCGGGTCTTCGACCCGCTTTTTTGTGTCCGGATGGAATCGGTCGTCCGAGTCCCGGATTTGCCTTGGGCAAATCGCCCTAACCGATGTCCACCAACGCCGCTCGTACATCGTCGAGCAAGGCCGCCACGTCGGCTGCCTGCGTTTCCCACGAACACATCAAGCGATAGCCGTGTTCGCCGACAAACTTATAGAAATGCCAACCCCGTGCCTCGAGCTGCGCATACACCATCGGGGCGAGTTCCACAAAGACTCCATTCGCCTCTGTCGGGGATACGAGTTTGCACCCCAGCGCGCGCAATCCCGCGGAAAGCGCGAGCGCTTGCCGGTTCGCGTGCGCCCCGTGACGCAGCCATGCGCCATCGCGCAACACCGCCGCCCATTGCGCACTCGCGAACCTCATCTTCGACGCCAGTTGCCCGGACTGCTTCACGCGATATTCGAACTCGCGCGCCCGCTCGCGATTGAAAAACACGACCGCTTCCGTGCTCAGCAGGCCGTTCTTCGTCCCACCGAAGCACAGCACGTCCACCCCTGCCCGCCACGTGATATCTGCCGGCGAAAAACCCTGGTCACGGACCGCCGCCGCGGCATTGGCAAACCGCGCGCCGTCCACGTGTACCGCGAGACCATGCTCATCAGCAAACGCACTGAGCGCCCGCATTTCATCCGGCGAATACACCGTGCCGAGTTCGGTCGATTGCGTCAGCGAGAGCGCCCTGATTTTCGGGAAGTGTACCCCGTGGCCGCGACGCATCACCGGCTCGAGCGCCGCCGGTGATAACTTCGCACCCTCACCGGCAACCGGCAGCAGTTTACTCCCTCCCGTAAAGAATTCCGGCGCGCCACATTCGTCGGTCTCGATGTGGGACCGTTCGTGACAAACCACCGCATGATGCCGCTGACACAAAGCCGTCAGAGTGAGGGCGTTCGCTGCGGTGCCGTTGAACACGAAAAACACCTCGCAGGCTGTCTCAAAAACATCGTTGAACAAACGCCGGGCCTCGTGCGTGGAAGCGTCATCACCATAACTCGGTACCTGTCCCGCGTTCGCTGCGATGATCGCAGCAAGCGCTTCCGGACAGATGCCGGTCGTATTGTCACTGGCGAAAGCGTAGCGGGGAGTGGCGGACATGGAAATTTTCAGGTTTGGCAATCGACGCGACGCACGGTTTCCCTGAGCACGCGTAATGAACCCGGCTGACGTCAATCTCTACCTCGTGGGCTTTATGGGCACCGGCAAGACCACGGTGGGGCGGGCGGTCGCGCAGAAAATCGGGTTCCAGGTGCTCGACAGCGATCACGAGATCGAACGCCAGCAGAAGAAGACGATTGCGGAAATTTTCACGCAAGAAGGCGAGCCGGCCTTTCGCACCCTGGAGCGCGCCTTCATTGAACACGGCCATCCGGCGGAACGCACCCTGATCGCCTGCGGCGGCGGCCTGGTTGTGCAACCGGGCATGCTCGCCCTGCTCAAATCCAAGGGAGTGGTGATCTGTCTCCACGCCTCCCTGGAAACCATTCTCGAGCGGACGGGCCGCCATCGCACCCGGCCTCTGCTGGCTGTGGACGATCCTGAGGCTCGCGTTCGCACGCTGTATGCGGCCCGCGAGCCGATCTACAAACGCTCGGGCACGGTGATCCTGACGGACGCACGACCGCTGCAGGAAATTGCGCTGCATGTGGTGCGGGCGTGGCGCCGCGATGCCGTCGATTTCGCCCGGGCGAAAAGCAGCCATTGACCGCGTGGTCCGGACGGGCGATCTCTCTCCGACCGTCCGAGCGACCGGTCTTGCGCGTCGAGCGTGGCCGGCAACACTGATTGCTCCGTGAGTGATATCCGCCAAGCCGAACTCCGCACCCAACTCGAAGCCCTGGGCTTTGATGACGTGCGGTTCGCGTCAATCGGAGCCGGGCCCGTTCCTCCCTTGCGCGCCTGGCTGGATGCCGGCCTGCAGGGTGAAATGCACTGGATGGAACGTAGCGCGGAAAAACGGCTGAACCCCGATCTCGTTCTCCCCGGCACCCGCACCATGATCATGCTGGGGGTAAGTTATTGGTCCGACACCTTCACTTTGGCGCCCGCCCCGTCCACGGCGGGATCCGGCCCGCCTACCTGGGCCCGGTATGCCTTGTATGAAGATTACCATGCCACGATCAAGCCGGCGCTGGCAGCGGCAGGCCGCGCCCTGGAAACGCTTTACGGAGTGACCGACCAGGATTACCGTTATTACGTCGATACGGGTCCGGTACTTGAACGCAACTGGGCCGCCCGCGCCGGCCTCGGCTTCACGGGCAAAAATGCGATGCTGATTTCGCGGCGGCACGGCAACTGGCTGTTTCTCGCGTCCATTCTCACCCGCGTTGAATTCGCGCCGGATGAACCGGTGCGGCACAAATTCCAAACCGCCGAAGTCGGTCTGCTGTGCGGCAAGTGCACGCGTTGCCTTGATGCCTGTCCCACGCAGGCGTTCGTGTCACCCGGAGTGGTCGACGCGCGAAAGTGCGTTTCGTATCAGACCATTGAGAACAAGGGTATCATCCCGCGCGAACTGCGCGCCGGCATTGGCCGACGCATTTACGGCTGCGACATCTGCCTCGAGGTGTGCCCTTGGAACCGGTTTGCCCGCGCCGGCCGGCAGCTCCTCCTTTCTTCGCGTCACGATCTCGCCGGACTGACGCTGGAAGAGATTCTCGATCTCACCCCGGAGCGTTACGTGGAGGTCTTTCGGCGTACTCCGATCAAACGGCTCAAGCTCACCGGCCTGCTGCGAAATGCCTGCATCGTCGCGGGCAATACGAACGATGCGACGCTCGTCCCACGACTCGTCGCCCTCGCCACGGACCACGCGTCGGGGCTCGTCCGCGCCCATGCGGTTTGGGCGGTCTTCCGGCTCGGCGGCGGCGCCTTCCTGCGGGAAGCCGCCGCGCGCGAACCCGATCTGCTGGTGCGAGCGGAATACGAAGCCGAAGGATTGTCCGCATCGACACCGGAAGCCGGGGCGGGACCGCCGCTGTAACGGGAACTTGGAGATCAGAGCGCCGCGTCCGGCGAATGAGCCGGAACGCCTGCTCTGCCACCGGACTTCCAGGTTACTTCCCCCGCAATCCGCCCGCGAGATAAACGATCAATACAATCAGCAATATTAACCCGATGCCGCCGCCGCCAATGGCGGGACCTCCCAGATAAAAGCCGCCGCCGCCAATTAATAGGAGGAGAATAATTATAATAAGCAATGGACTCATAGTCGAATGACGGACCGCACTTCCCTCTTTCCGTTCCTGACCAACGGTATAATGTGCGGTTAAATCCCGGCGCTCCAGCCCGCGAACGCCCCAGCGGCGATCGGTTTCCCCACTTCCCGCGATCCGAGTTTGGCCCGATTCGCCCGGTTTCGTCTTCGTACCTCCCCCAAAATTCAGCAGTTTATTATAGGTAGAAACTACCCGGATAGGCACGGATACAGAGGATTAAAAATGAAGAGGCACTTGGCCGCAATTCACCCGCAAGGTGAAGGGACTGTAATTTATAAGGCCTTGGTAATTTGTGCTCATCGGTGGAATCCGGGGTTTCCACTGCATTTTCCAGAATCACCGGATCGTGCCATCCGAGTCAGGCTTACGGAAACGCGGCGCTGAATACTGCCGCCGCATTCGCCGGCGGCCGGACTGGCCGGCCTTCGCGATCGATGAACACGTGGATCGTCTGCCCGGTGGCGAGCAACTCCTCGCCCCGCCGCACTTCATAATCCAGGCGAATCCGCAGCACCGGCAATTCATGGAGTCGGGTCACAATCGTGAGCGTATCATCATAAAGGGCGGGACGGTGATATTTAGCTGTCACTTCCAATACCGGCAGCCGGTAACCCTGCTGTTCCATTTCGCGATACGACAATCCCATCTCTTTGAGCAAGGCGGTGCGGCCGACTTCGAACCACGGCAGATAATTGCCGTGATAGACGACCCCCATCATATCCGTCTCTGCATAGCGGACGACGACGGGTGCGCGTGATTCAATCATGGCGTGGTCCAATGCGGATTAAAGAGAGCCTCCGCCGATTCCTTCCAGCAGTTTCGCCGGGCCCACTCCCGCCCGGCGGAGCCGAGCCGTGAACACAGTTCAGGATCGTGAATCAATCTCTCAAATGCGGCTGCAAGCTGGGCGGGGCGATCAGGCGGAACGAGCAAGCCGGTTACGCCATCGATCACGGCTTCCGAGACGCCCCCCACATCATGAGCGACGACCGGAAGTCCATGCGCTGCCGCCTCGAGATAGACCAACCCGAAGCCCTCCACGCTGCGATCCAGCGTCACACTGGTCATGGCGAAAATATCAGCGTTCTCGTAAACGCCGGCGAGTTCCTGATCGGGAAGATTGCCGAAGAATCGCACCGACAGGTCGGGCTTCTCGGCAGCGGCTGTCCGGAGCTGCGCGTCGTAGTTTCCTTTATTTTTTCCGCCCACCACCCAATATTCCAACCGCGCATGAACCTCAGGCGAGAGCATCTGAAGCGCCCGCAACGTGAGCAACTGGCCCTTCCTCGGGTGGAGGCGGCCCACGGTGAGGACGACGATCTTCTGGTTTGGACGACCAGGTTGACGAGGAACGACCGCGAAGTCAGATCGCAAGGCACCGGGAGTCAGAAAGATCTTATCGGCGGCTTCAGGAAAATGACTGAGCAGGAGCTCCTGGGTATAATTGCTCAACGTGCTCACCCGCGTGGCACGACGAATCAGCCGACCCGCCAGCCAGCGGCGGAGGGGACTGGACGCAAACTTCAGAATTTCAGAACCATGAAACGTCAGCACCAGGCGTTTGGGTCGGAATGCGTGGAAGAACTGCAGCATCATCATCGACATCATCGGGCCGGGCTCAGGCAGATAGACTGTCGCGTACCGCAATTCCCGCCGATGGCGGATGAGTTCGCGGGCGAGCTGCACCTGACAGATCAGGTCATGCGTCCCCCTGAGCGGCATTCGGCGCAGGCGGAAAGGCCATTCTCGCGACTCCGCGGTGAACGGCGCCGACTGCGCCCACACCTCTACATTATAACCCAGCATCGCCGAAGCCCGGGCGATCTCCTCAGTGAACGTGGCGATCCCGCCACGCTTCGGGTAGAATTCGTGAGTGATGAGAAAAACGGGGGCAGCAGCGGAACCGCTCATGCGTTGTAAAGATTGAGCTCAGCACTCCTGGCCACAAAGACGAGGGCGCGAGACATCCAGCTAGGTGTCCACGCGATGAGTGGCAAGCACAGGGTCGGTAAAATCATGTGGTAAAGAATGTTGTCGGCCGATGGAACTCAGGTTTATCAGAGATGACGATTACCCGGGCAACCCTCGGAAATAATGGGTTTACTTCCCGGACGTGTGACATACAACGATCCAACAAATGCCCGAAGCAGTTCCAACCAGTCCCGGTGTAGCGAAGCCTTCGCCGCCTGCGACCTTAAAACCGTTTGCTCCTGAGGACGAGACCGCGCTCCGCGAAGCGCTTAAACGCTGCTCGCCGTCTACGTTCGAAGCTGCGGTCCAGTTTCGAAAAACCGGCAACGCAGAACACGTTCCGGCCGTTGTGATTGGGGTGATCGAGCGCTTCGTGGAGCCTGATCTACGGATGAAGCTGAAGGATGCCGATGACGATTTGAGGCTGATCGAAGACCTTGGCGTCGACTCGTTAACGATGATGGAGATCGTCATTCTCGTCGAAGACGTGTTGCAGATGTCGATCAACAACGACGAGTTGCGCAATCTTCGGACCGTGGGTGACGTGAAGACGTTCATCGACTGCAAAGTCCGCGGTTTACCCCTGCCGAAACCAACCAAGTTTCTGCCCATCGAAAGCATCGGGGCGGTCATGCCCACGCAGCCGCCTTTTCTTTTTCTCAACGAGGCGACCGTCAGCTCCACGTCGGCGAGCGGTAAGTACAAGATCACGGGCCAGGAGTTTTTCCTCCAGGGACATTTCAAGGACAACCCGGTCATGCCCGCTTCGATGATGCTTGAGGCGTTGGGACAACTTGCCGTGCTTTACCTGCTTGAAGGTGCACCCGCCGAGCCCGGAAAAGTCGTGAGCGCACATATGATTTTCTTCACCGGTTGCGAAGGCGTGCGCGCTCATCGCATCTGTAAACCCGGCGATATCTTGACGATGTCGATCAAGCCGAAGCGGATGAAGATGCCCTTGGCCACGTTCGAAGGATCGATTCGCGTCGGTCAGGAAAAAGCGGTCATTGCCGAGGAAATCACGCTCACCTTTGGTTTCGTCGACGCCGTCAATGCCCCGGTGCCAATCAACGTGAATGGAAGTGCTCACGCCCCGGGGCCTCATGGTGACGAAGCCGCGGCTTCGCCCACTCCTCTGCGCGCGGCCATCAACGCCTGAGTTGAGCGACAAGCTCGGGCCCGTCGAGGGCCGGGAACTCCATCTCGGCTGCGTATCGCCAAGTGGGACAGCGATTGCTTGCGCCCCCAGCGCTTCGGCGGTTGTCGGATTACGGAAAGAAGCCGAGCCAAGCCGGACTTGAATCCATGGAGAGGGACTCACCTTGGAAACCGCAGCTGGATCCACAGATTTCACAGATGGACAAAGATTACCAATGCATTCTGCATGTCGGGCACTTCACCTTGCGGGTAAATGTCAGTCAGGTGCTCATTGATCTGCAATTCCCCGTATCCGTGCCATCGGTGTCATCCGCGGTTAATCTGAACTGCCGGATTTAGGCTCAAGGGAACCCAACGTTCGACGTTAACGCTCAAGTTTCGATTTTCTGCAGCTTTGCGCCGCACTCCCTACCTCCCGCGTTGACCGGCAACCAGGAACCTCTTTCACTACCAGTCTACCTTCGGCGCTTCGGTCAATCACGTTGCCGCGCCCGCCCATCGCATGCCCAGAGTTTTCATCACCGGTCTCGGATTCGTCACCAGCATTGGCAATGATGTCACGACCGTGACCCGCAACCTCCGCGAGTTACGGCACGGCTTCGAACTTTATCCGCCGTTTCAGAAACCGGAGATCCCCGTAAAGATCATCGGAACAATCAAGGACTTTACCACCGACTCCGTCGACCCCGAGGACTGGACGTTTCCCTCGCGGTACCGGGTCAAGCGGGAACTGCTGCGCTCGATGGCGCCGAACGGACTCTTTGCCCATTGCGCCATGTTACAGGCGATTGAGGACGCCAAGCTGACCGAGGCTGATATCTCGAACCCACTCACCGGTCTCTACGCCGCGTCCGGGGGCTCGCCTTTCCTCACGCATCACCATCATGAACGGTTGACCAAATTCGGCGTAACGCGCTGTTCGCCGCTGGGGATCGTCGCCTCGATCGTCGGCACCTTGAATTTCAACCTGGTTGCAGCCTTCAAAATTCTCGGAGTTTCCTGCGGGTTTTCCTCTGCATGCGCCTCATCTGCTCACGCCCTGGGATTCGGATTCGACGAACTCGCGCTCGGCCGCCAGAAGCGGATGTTTATTGTGGGAGCGGAGGATGGGAATACCGACGCAATCCTGCCCTTCGCGGGGATGCGCACGCTTTCACTCCAAACCGATCCGGCCCTCGCCTCCCGGCCCTTCGATGCCGCCCGCGATGGCTTTGTCGGCACCGGTGGCGGAGTCGTGCTCGTGCTTGAAACCGAAGATGAAGTCACCCGACGCGGCGTCACCCCATACGCTGAAGTACTCGGCTGGGGACAGGCGTCCGACGGTCATAACGTTGCCATTTCTCATCCGGAAGGCAGTGGTTCCGCCGCGGCCATGTCCCTCGCGCTCCGATCCACCGGAATCACGCCGGATCAGGTCGATTACGTTAACGCCCATGCGACGTCGACGATCATTGGCGACATCTCGGAAGCACGCGCCCTGCGGTCCGTATTCAGGGACTCGTTACAAAACGTGGCCGTGAGCAGCACCAAGGCGTTGACCGGGCACGGCCTCTCGTTGGCCGGCGCAATGGAATCGGCGTTCAGCGCGCTCGCGCTGCGCGACGGGTTCATCCCGGGCAACGCCCACCTCTCGCAAGTCGATCCGGAATGCGCCGATCTCAACCTCCCACGTACAAGTGAAAACCGCGCACCCGGGATTGTGATCAAGAACAGCAGCGGCTTTGGCGGGGCCAATGTCGCGCTGGTGTTCAAACGGGTCGCCTGAACCTGTGCCTGCCACCCGCGTATCCGACTTTTACCGCACCGCGTTCGTCACCGGTGCGAGCACCGGCCTCGGACACGCCTTCACCGGGATGCTGCTGGCTGACGGCGTTCGCGTCTGGGGAACATCGCGTGATCCCAAGCGGCTCGCTGCATTGGGACAAGCGCACGGCGGCGCCTTCATCCCGGTCGGCTTGGAACTCACCGACGGTGCCCAAGCCGTCTCCGTGTTTCAGGAGCAGGAGCGCGCGGCCGGGGGCTTCGATCTGGTCATCAATAACGCGGGCTACGGCGTGTTTGGCGACTTTGCCGGCACGGAATTCGGAATCTGGCAGCAACAACTCGAGGTCATGCTGATCAACACGGCGAGACTATCCTGGGTCGCCACCCGAAGCATGCTGGAGCGCCGACGCGGCGCCTTGGTAAACGTGTCGTCGCTCGCCGCCGAATTTCCTCTCCCGTATCAAAGCGCCTATAATATCGCGAAAGCCGGCCTGACCGCTCTAAACGAAAGTCTGATGCTGGAACTCGAGGGCACCGGGATCGTGGTTCTCGACGTGCGTCCCGGCGATTATCGCACCGACTTCGAAGGCAGCGTCCAGCGTCCGCAGTCCCAGCCCAGTCCGCGCATGCTGCGCGCCTGGACGGCTTTCACTGCGATGATGCAGAGCGGTCCTCCGCCCGCGCACGCGGCCGCCTCGCTCCGCCGCGCCCTGCTGCGGCAGCGCAGCGGCACGGTGCGCACCGGCCGCTTCTTTCAAGCCGTGGTCGCACCGTTGATCGCGCGCGCCGGCAGCCTCGCTCTAAAACGCCGCATCCAGGCACGCTATTTCAATGTCTAGCGGACTGCGCAGGATCCATCGCCCTCTCTGTACGTTTTCCTCCCGGCTTCGCCGCGCCTAAGCCAACCATGTCCAAACTTCGCATTCTGGTTCTCACCTCGAGCACAGGCGGTGGTCACGACGCGCGGGCGGAAGCGTTCGCCGAATGGTGCTTCCAGCTCTACCGCCATGATGTCGATGTCCGCATCGAACAAATGCTGGAAAAGTCCTCGGTCTTAAACCGAACCGGCGTGCGTCTCTATAATCGCATCCAGCGCAGCGCACCATGGATCCACAAGATCTTCTATGCGCTGGTCGAGCTGCTCAGCTATATCAACTGCCGTTCCGTCGTTCTCGGCTCCGGTTATTATCTTGAGGTGCTCACCACGTACCGGCCGCACCTGATCTTCAGTGTCCACGACTGCCTTAACCGGGGCTATTTCCAGCTCGCGCGGAAAACGCTGGGGGCGGACAAGGTGCGTTGCGCGACCTATTGTGGCGAGTTCTCCGGCGGCTGGGGTTACTCGCGCAACTGGATCGAACCGTCGGCGGATCTCTATATCTCCCGCACGCCCACCGCGAGCGACTATGCGGTGAAATGCGGCATTCCGGCGCAACGGACGCGCGTACGAGGAAATCTGATGCGCCCGCGGGCGGTGCTCGAGGTCCTCAATGCGCTCGATCGCCGTGAGTTTCGAACGAAGCAACTCGGGCTCCACCCGGACCGCTTCACCGTTTTCCTCGCCACCGGGGGCAATGGCGCCAACAATCACCTCGGTCTTCTCCCCACCCTGCTCAAGCACGCCGATCGCGTGCAGGCCATCATCATCTGCGGGAAGAACAAGGAGACTTATAACGAATTGATTCACTGGCGGGCCATCCATCCGGAGTTCGCCTGTTTCATCGAGGGCTTTTCGGAGAACGTGCATCTGTTGATGCAGTCCAGCGACGTAATCGTGACGCGCGGCGGCACGACCACGTGCGCCAAAGCTCTCCACTTTCAGTGCCCGATTATTTTCAACGCGTTTGGCGGTATCATGCCACAGGAAGCGCTGACCTGGAAATTTTTCCACAACGGCGCCGGATCGGAGAAAATCGAGAACGTCCCCGACTTCGAACACATCATCGACGCGTGGATGGCCGATCCGTCAGCCCATAGCCAGGTGCGCGAACGCTTCCTCACGCTCCGCTATGACGAGGATCCCACCCTGCTGATCGATGACCTGGTCGACCTTGGTAACGAGGTACCGCAGGCCAAGCTGAAACGCCGCGCCTTTCCTCCCGTCAAGCCAGGCGCGGCCGGAGGCTCGGTCCAGCGCATGCGCACGTTTCTGCCGGACGCGTCAGCCGGGGTCATTCCGCTGGCGTGATTCGCCAGCTGGTGAAATTGCGGGAAAACGACCCGCGGGGTGATCCACTGCTTGCAGCCAGTTCGTGCGGGACCTGATGGCAGGCACCGGGTTTCGTCGACCCGTGCGAAGATTGCGCAATGCGCTTGGCCGTCGCACCGCGCCCGTTCTAGCGTGCGACCATCTTGTCCGCCTCCACGCCCGTCATCGCATATCTTTTCACCACGTTTCCGCAGAGCACGGAAACCTTTCTGCAGCGGGAAATCATCGCGATGCGCGGACTCGGCGTAAACCTGCGGCTCTATTCCCTGTGGGGCGGCGGCGGCACGTTCCGCGGACTTCCCGTGGCGAGCTTTAACAAGTGGCGCCTCCTCACGCTGCTGTGGTTGATTCCGTACGAGGCCTGGCGCCGGCGGGACGTTCTCCGCCAGTTGCTGCACGGACTGCTCACGCGGCGCCCACCGTCCTGGCTGAATTTTTGGGAGAACATGCTTGGCGCCGGCTTTGCCTGCCTCTTTGCGCGCGAATTCCGGCGCGATCCGCCGACGTTGGTTCATGCCGCGTGGGGTGGAGCTCCCGCCACAGCCGCATGGCTCCTCTGGCGCATGGATGGACATCGTTTCAGCGCGGCCGCGCACGCGTATGATATTTTTGAACACGGCGGCGACTGGTGGCTGAAGCAGAAGCTGGAACACGCCGCCTTTATTCATACGTCGACCGACATGGGGCGCCGCGCGTTAATCGAACGCGGGCTCGCGGCGAACAAGGTGTTCTGCATCCGTCGCGGGCTCGATCGTTTGCCGGAATTCAAACCTCTGCGCCGCGATCGCTCGGCGCTGCAGCTCGTGTGTGTGGCCCGGCTGGTGGAAAAGAAAGGACTCGATCACCAATTACGGATTTACGCGGCCTTGCGCGCGGCCGGGATTCCGTTTTCCGCCCGGATCGTCGGCGAAGGCCCGTTGCGCGCAGAACTGGAGACACTTGCGGGGCATCTTGGTGTCGCCGGCCACATCAGCTTCACCGGCCATTTACCCCAGCACGAAGTTTGGAACCAGCTCGGTTGGGCGGACGTGCTGCTGCACACGGGGGTCATCGCGGCCAGCGGCGACCGCGACGGGTTGCCCAACGTGATTCCCGAAGCGATGTCGATCGGCGTCCTCGTCCTCACGTCGCCCACCGCCGCCACGACGGAAGCGATTGCGCAAGGTGTCACCGGCCTGATCGCGCTGGTTGAAATGCCGGGGGACTGGGTGAACAGCCTGCAACGATTGTCGCATGATGATGCGTTCGCCGAAAAAATCCGGGTGGCCGCGCGCCGCTGGGTGGAGGAAAACTTTGATGCGCATAAAAACGCCGCCCGCGTGCTCGCACACTTTCAGCGGGCCAGCCGCGGCCCGCGCACGGCGGACGCCGACCCGGCCATCCCGTCCAACCGCTCATGATTTATTTCGATGTGACGAAGACCGGTTCGGCCGGCCACCGCTCGGGGCTCACGCGCGTCAGCAGCCTGCTGCGCGAGCACCTCGGCGCCGCGGCCACCGATGTGACTTGGACGCGCGGCGAGCTCATCGCGAGCAGCGGAAAAAAGCTGCCGCCGCTCACCCGTGAGGATTGGTTTCTCACCAGCGAACTCTTCTCGGAAGAAGATCGCCCCGGGTTCTCGGAGTTTCTCGCTTCGCCGGCGCGACCGTGCCGGGTTGCTGCGATTTATCACGATGCGATTCCACTCAAGCACCCGCACATCACCTGGCCACAGAGTGTCGCGCGTCATCCGGTTTACCTGAAGCTGCTCGCCTGTTTCGACCACGTCTGGGCGGTGTCACGGGCGAGCCGCGATGAGTTGCTTGGCTTCTGGAACTGGCAAGGTGTGGAACACTGTCCGCCGGTCGAGCCGCTCGCACTTGGGGCTGACTTCGACGGAGCACCGCGTGCGGCATGCGCTCCGCTCGCAGCTGCAAATGCGTCCGACGCGCCGGGAAAAACGGCTGCATCGCCCCGCCCGCAGCTCCTCTGCCTGGGAATCATTGAACCGCGGAAAAACCAGTCGATGCTGCTGGAAACGTGTGATCAACTCTGGCGTGAACGCCTCGATTTCGAGCTGCACGTCGTTGGCCGGGTGAACCCTCATTTCGGGCCGCCGATCGTGGCCCGTTTGAAAATGCTGCGACGGGAGCACAAGGGACGACTGGAATTCCACGAAGCAGCCAGCGATGCGAACGTGGCCAATCTTTACGCGTCGGCTCGGGCGATGATTTTTCCGACCATCGCCGAAGGCTGCGGTCTGCCACTGCTGGAATCATTATGGCGCGGCGTGCCATGCGTATGCAGCGACCTGCCGGTGCTTCGCGAGAACGCGGACGGCGGCTGCCTGACCGTGCCCGTGAATGATTTCGCCGCCTGGAAATCCGCGCTGCGAAAAATCGTCACCGACGATGCGCTGCACGCGCGTTTAAGCGGTGAAGCCAGGACCCGGCCGTTGCCGACTTGGCGGGAGGCCGCCGAAACCCTGCGACGAGGGCTGACCGATTAGCTTGGATACCGCAGATCTCCCGATGCTAGGAAATGGTCCACAGATTTAAAAAAATTAAAGAAATTAACGAACCCTCGCCTCCTCGGTAATCTTCTTAATCCCATAATTTGTGGATAAAAACTCCGGAAAATCAGGTTCTTCGCTGGTTTCAGTGGATAAACGCGAGTCAGGTACGCATCGGAATTAAATCGCAGGTAACAAAGAAAACGAAGGTGTGCGCCAGGAAGCTTGGATCTTCGTTTCCTCCGTTACCTTCTGTTCGTACTTCTGTGCTCACCGGAAACAGCGAGGAACTCGAATCTAGGTTTAAGGGACTCGGTCAGAAATAAACGCTCAAATCTACTTGGGCTTGAGTCGCGATCCGGCGTTGCTGGATCAGTCACCTATCGGAGATAGGATTCGTCGCCAGCGCCTTGGCTGGCGACCCAATCCCGGCGCAGCTCTGCGCGTTTATTTCTGACCGGGTCCCCAAGCGCTACCGCCGCTCAGGGTGACGATGCGCTATCACTTCCGGCGTTGCCTGCTCCGCTCGTAACCGCAGCCGCAGGCGGCGGGTAGGCGGGCGGCCTTGCGTTGGAGGGCGGCCCCGTTCCATCGGAGCCCGCACCAGTGGCGCCATTGGGGCGCCGCCCCTGCGATCCCGCCGCAGTCCCGCGCGCTTCCAGTGCTTGTATTGCCGTTTCGCGGATGGCGACGACGGAGGGTTCGTTTTGCCGAACCTCCACCTTTGCTTCCATTTGCGTGTCGGTCGCGATATAATTAACCGCCACCGCGCTGAGGAGCGGCATGGCGCTTTCCATCCGTCCGGCAATGCCGAGAACGCCGACGCGCACATCCCAAACCTCGGGGCCGGTTGCTCGGTCGTTGGAGCGTTCCGGATTCGAGCGGGCGGACAACTGCAGGAACGTTTCCCTTGCGGATGGATCCACCCGGGCGCCACCCGTACTATTGCCGTAACCGACCTCGATGAAGAGATCCGGCGCCACGCCCGGTGGTGGCTCGTACATCCCGAGCCCAGCGAGGGCGGCATCGATGCAGGCTTTTACGACGGAAACTTGGACGGGCACGCTGGTGACCACCGAGGATTTCGCGATCAGCCGGTAGGACTGGCCGGTGGGCTTGGGCGTACCGGGAGCGGTGATCGCGTCGACCAGGACTTTATGCTTGGGAACAAAGATGTTGGCACAGCCAGCCCCGAACAGCACCACAGCGGCAGCTGTCAGGACTCCCGCGATCCGCGAAAAAGACCGGATAAACTTCATGCGATTGGACGAATCGTTCTATACGTGCGTGTCCTAAAATCGCAACTCGTCCCGTACAGCGACGTTGAAGCCGGGATGCTCACGGGGCTGGTCAATCCATGCGGACGCGGGCACGATAAAACGCATCGCACCGTGCGTAGATTTCTTTGGGGGAACTCATGCTCAACGCCTCCACGGCCAGCTGACGGGCGTCCGCCATCGTCATCGCCCTAATCAGATATTTGACCGATGGAAGCCAGGCCGGGGACATGCTCAGGCAGTCCACGCCCAGTCCGAGCAGCAAGGGTGCGAACACCGGATCGCCCGCCATTTCGCCGCATACGCTGACGGGAATCTTCTGCCGGTGCGCCTCATCCACGACGCTGCGCAAGGTCCGCAGGATGGCGGGATGCGTAGGTTCGTAAAGATGCGCGATGCGGTCGTTCACCCGATCGATCGCGAGCAGGTATTGGATGAGATCGTTAGTCCCGATACTGAAAAACGAGCAATGCTTCGCGAGCAGGTCCGCCGTGGCCGCCGCGCTCGGGATTTCGATCATCGTCCCAATTTCTACGGTGGGATCGAACGCCACGCCGCGGGCGATCAGTTCGCCCCGGCATTCTGCGAGCACGGCGTTGGCCCGGATGAGCTCGTCCACGCCGCTGATCATGGGGTACATCACCTTCACTTTGCCAAACGCGCTCGCCATCAGAATGGCGCGAAGTTGCTCTTTGAAGATATCGGTGTGCTCAAGACAGAACCGAATGGCGCGGAACCCCATGAACGGGTTCGTCTCCTTCGGAAATAGGTCCGCCTTGCCCACCATTGGTTTGTCGCCACCCAGATCGAGGGTCCGGATCACCACCGGCTGCGGCGCCATCGCCTCGACCACCGCTTTATAAGCGAGGAACTGCTCATGCTCACTCGGCATGCGCGCGGTGTTGAGAAAGAGAAACTCGGTCCGAAAGAGGCCAATTCCGTCGGCGAAGTACGCTTTCACCTTCGTCACTTCCTCCGCCTTTTCGATGTTGGCCATCAACATCACCGGCACGCCGTCCTGCGTGACACCGGGCTGGCGGTTCACCTCGAGCAGCCGCGCCTCGAAGGATTTTTTCTGTTCCTGAATCTTGCCGTAGCGAAAGAGCGTGCTCTCGGAAGGATTGAGAATCACGAGCCCATCGTAGCCATCCACGATCGCCCAATCCCCATTGTGCACGCGCTGGGTGAGGTTCCGCACGCCGACCACCGATGCCATCTTCATCGAGCGGGCAACGATCACCGCGTGACTCGTCTTGCTGCCCGAATCCATCACCAAGGCCAGCGCCGCTGACCGATCGAGCGTGGCCGACTCCGAAGGTGAAATGTCGCTCGCCACCACAATACGTTGATCCGCGAGCCGGTTGAGTGAGGTTTCAGCCTGACCGAGCAAATTGTGGAGAACCCGCTGGGCCACATCCCGCAGATCGCCGGCCCGTTCCCTCAGGTATTCGTCGTCGATTTCGGCGAACGCTTGCACGTAACGCGACGAAACGTGATGGAAACACGTCTCGATGTTGCGACCCGTCGCCTCGAACTCCCGGATCGTCTCACCGATGAGGGCTTCATCTTCGAGCACCATCAGATGCGCGTCAAAAATCATCGCCTCCTCGGGACCGATGTTTTTTTCGACCTCGTTTTTGATCTTCGAAATCTGCTGGCGCGTCACCACCAGCGCGCGATCGAAACGCGCGACCTCGTCGATCCGTTTCTCCGGCTCGACTTGATAGCTGGGCACCTCGACGTCACTCTGGAGATAGACAAAAATCTGCCCATACGCGATCCCCTGTGAGGCGGCTATGCCCTGCACTGTGATTTCGGTTTTCGCGGGTGAGTCCATTTAGAGGCTGAAGAATACATTCGCTGACCGCGTTGGGGCAACGTGGGCCGCGCCCGACGATAACGCGGTCGCAACGAAGCGGGTCAATTCGGATTTACAACAGACGTGCGTCCAAAACGAAAGCAGACTCGCCCCAAGCCTCCCGAATGGCCGTAATCATAGGCGCGACATCGGTGTTATCCTGCAGCAAAACGTAACAGGCGCTCCCGCTGCCGCTGAGACGCGGGGCGAGCCCAAACCTGCACCGAATTTCGGCGAGCAGCGTCGGCAAGGCGACGAACTTCCGGAAGGCCGGGGCTTCCATGCCGTTCAACAACAATGTCTCCGCCGCTGCGTGCGGATCTTCCAGCCAACGGGCGAGCGCGCCTTCGGCCTCCGCTTCTGGAACGTACGAGGCAGGCGCCTGAGCGGCGAGTTGGGCATACGCCCAGGGGGTCGAAATCCCGAAAGCTGGCTTGAACACCAACACCCGCCGGCCCCGGAGACGAGCGGCCGCTTCCGGAGGCAGCGGCGTTACGCGCTCCCCTCGCCCGCGCATCACCACCGGCCCATCGGCCAAAAACATAGGACAGTCCGAACCCAGCCCGGCCGCGAGTTCGGCGAGTCGTTCCGCGCCGAGGGGTTGCCGTGCCAGCGCGTTCAGCGCCCGCAAAGCCGCGACGGCATCACTGCTGCCGCCACCCAGGCCCGCGCCCATCGGGATTCGTTTTACGAGCCGAAACCGTGCTCCG